>Ga0189290_100199_pt1 | contig 31600 bp, 29 predicted proteins | sample UW140minimetaG_FD_130318 | JGI IMG/M metagenome (GOLD analysis project Ga0189290, IMG submission 130318) | Marine microbial communities from the Costa Rica Dome - UW140 mini metaG | ecosystem: Environmental > Aquatic > Marine > Oceanic > Photic zone | place: Costa Rica: the Eastern Pacific...
GATAGATACAAGCTTGCTCGTCTCCAAAATTCGCTGTAAAACTAAAAATATTCATCACCTTATTTTTACTCTAAAATAATGCTTTTTTATAAATTATGATATATTACGGATATTCAAATAAAATAATTAAACATTTTAGAACTAGTTAATTAACTTTGTTTGTGTAATTTCAATTGAATTCGTTTTCTAGGAACATCGACCTCCAAAACTTTAACTATAATTTGTTGATGCAAATGGACATGCTCGTTTACATCTTTTACAAAACTATCGGACAAGTTCGAGACATGTATTAAGCCACTCTCTTTAATACCTATATCTACAAAACAACCAAAATTGGTAATGTTATTAACAATACCTGGTAATAGTTGCCCAGTATGTAAATCGGTAATAGTTTTTATATTTTGGTTAAACGTAAATACTTTAGCCTGCTCACGAATATCTAACCCCGGTTTTTCTAATTCTTTTATAATATCTTCAAGTGTAGGTAAGCCAATAGTTTCAGTACAATATTGTTTTAAATTTATTTTACTCAATACTTGTTTGTTTCCTATAAGCTGTGAAACAGAGAGTTTTTCGTCTTTTGCCATTTTTTCGACAATTTTATAACTTTCTGGATGTACGGCAGAATCATCTAGAGGATTTTTAGGCGTTTTAATACGCAAAAAAGCGGCACCTTGCTCGTATGCTTTAGTTCCTAAACGCGGTACTTTTTTTATATCTGTACGAGAATTAAAGGTTCCGTTTTCGGTTCTGTAATTAAAAATATTTTCGGCTAATTTTGGACCTATTCCAGAAACGTAACTTAATAGCGATTTACTAGCGGTATTAATATTTACACCTACAGCATTTACACAGTTTTCTACTACCAAATCTAATGACTTTTGAAGTTTACTTTGGTCTACATCGTGTTGATATTGCCCAACCCCAATAGACTTAGCGTCTATTTTTACTAATTCTGCTAGAGGATCTTGTAAACGTCTACCAATAGATACCGAACCACGAACAGTAACATCGTAGTTAGGAAACTCTTCACGTGCAATTTTGGATGCTGAATAAATACTAGCCCCAGCTTCACTAACTACAAAGACTTGTATGTCGTTTTTAAAGCGAATTTTTCTAATTAAAGCTTCAGTTTCTCTAGAGGCTGTTCCGTTCCCAATAGCAATAGCTTCAATGTTATGAGCTTCTGCTAACGAACTTATTTTTTTCATCGCTCCAATTCTATCATTTTTTGGAGGGTGAGGGTATATGGTTTCGTTATATTTTAAATTCCCTTGTGCGTCTAAGCAAACAATTTTACAACCTGTCCTAAAGCCTGGGTCGATGGCTAATACACGCTTTTCGCCAATAGGAGAACCTAATAATAACTGTTTTAAATTCTTTGCAAAAACGTTAATAGCAGAGTCGTCAGCTTTACTTTTTGCGTTTTGTAAAGCTTCATTGCTTAATGATGGGAATAATAATCGTTTATAGGCATCTGTAATTGCTAATTCAATTTGGTCTGCACAAGCGTTATTACTACGTATTATTTTGTTATCAATACGCTCTAAAGCACGAACGTCATCTACAGTAATCTTTACACGAATAAAACCTTCACTTTCTGCTCTTAGAATCGCTAATAATCGATGTGAAGGAATACGGTTTAAAGATTCTTCCCAATCAAAATAATCTCTATATTTTTGTGCTTTTTCATCGTCTGCTTTTGCTTTTGTCACTTTAGTAACAATCATAGCATAACGTTCTAATTGATTTCTAAGGCTAGTTCTAATATCTGTACGCTCGTTAATCCATTCAGCAATAATATGTCTAGCACCTTCAAGAGCTTCATTTACGTTAGAAACTTCTCCTTTAACATATTTAAATGCAATAGATTCTATAGCATTAGCATTTTGACTCATAATAATTTTAGCCAAAGGTTCTAAACCATTTTTTCTAGCCGTTTCTGCTTTTGTTTTACGTTTTTTCTTATAAGGTAAATACAAATCTTCTAACGCAATTAAATTTGTAGTTGCATTAATTTTTTGTTGTAAATCCTCAGTTAAAACACCTTGTTCTTCAAGCGCTTTTAAAATGGTGGTTTTTCTTTTTTCTAAAGCCTCAAACTCTTCCTTATATTTAACAATAGTTCCTACTTCTACTTCATCTAAATTACCCGTACGCTCTTTACGATAACGTGAAATAAAGGGAATAGTACAATCTTCATTTAATAATTCGATTGTATTTTTTACTGAAGTTTCTGAAAGTTGTGTTTTTGAAGTAACAAATGCTATTAGCTGTGTCATTAAGGCCTAAATTTTAAAAGAGCAATGTAATTACTAGACTATAAATAAACAATAAAAACCTACAAATATCTGTTTATGTTAAAGAAATACTAAAACAAAACATATAGACCTATAGAGAAAACACTACGCTAAAAAGAGTTAAATATGGTAAAAGTGTGGAATACTTTAATATGCGTTATGTTTTGTAATGTTTCTTTATCGCATAATGTGTTACCTCTAAATAATTGTAATATAGAAATTGAAGCCATAACGGCCTATAATTGTGGGAAGACATTAATTGGAGCAATAAAAATTACAATTTCTGGAGGAGTTGCACCATATTATTATAAAATAGATAACGAAGAGTTTGTTGATTCTAATATAATTGATAATATTTCATCTAATAATTACGATGTTACAGTTAGAGATAGCAATGGATGTGAAGTTACCTTATATACTTACATAGAAATACCAGAGCCTTTAACAATAGCCTATGAGTTAGAAAAAAGTAAACTTATTGTAACTATTAATAAAACAGGAGAGTATAAATATAAAATAAATGATGATGATTGGGCAGAATCTCCCATTTTTGAAAATGTTACAGAGGTTAATACTATAACTGTTAAAACTGTGTATGGTTGTGAAATCTCTAAAACGGTAAACGAAGTTAATATTACAGATGTTTTTAAGTTTCATCCTAATCCAGCAAGTGATAATGTGTTTATAATGGGGAGTCATAAAATAAAAACTATCGATATTTTGAATGCTTTTGCAAAACTTGTAATGTCTTATAAAGCGAATAAAAGTGTAATGAAGCTTAATATCTCTAATTTAGAAAGAGGGGTTTATCTTATTCAGGTTATAGATATAAATGAAAGAAGACAAGTGAAAAAATTAATTGTTAATTAGAATCTTAGTGGAGTCTGCTAGCAATGAGTATAGAAAAACCAATAATAAGTATTGGTATTGTAGAAAAAAACATGCCATATGCAATTTGTTTTTTATTGTGAGTAAAGAAAACATAATCTAATATTGGTACTAGAATAGCAAATGATACAATAAAAAAACCATGCTCTATTTGGTTAGTTAAAAAAAGTCCTATAGCTATTAATAAAATAGATAGAAGTATACCCATACAAAACTGAAGTATTAATTGTAGTGTTCCCAATAGAGTTTTTTCTAATGTCAAGATAATACTATTTTTTATATAAGATTAGAGATTCTTGTAAATCGCATTGAGTTTAATAAAATATGTTTATTAGTTTTGAATAGATGTAATATTAATAATGAATAAAAACTACCCATTTCACTCTGTATTGCAAAACCATTTATGGATTACTTTAGGTTTAATTCTATGGGTGTTTTTGTTTTTGTACTTTTCAGAACCTTTTGATATTAATAGGTTTTCTGAAGATGAAAAAACATATTTGTTACCTGTTTATGCATTAATTCAAGGGATTTGTTATAGTATGCCATTACTATATCAAACTCATGTATATAGAAAAAAACAACAATGGTTTTTAAAGAATGAAGCTGTTTTTTTAATTTTATTAATAAGTATTGGAGCAATTTTAAACTTTCTGTTTTATAAAGTTATTATTGTAGATTTTGACCCAGGAACGTATTCCTTTTTTCAATATTTTAAATGGATTTATCTACCAGCTGTAGCTATTATATTACCATTTGTAATTGTTACTCGTATTATTTTAGGGAAACTATTTAACCCAAAAGAAGATAATAATAAAATAACAATTAAAGGAAAAGGGAAATACGACTTTATAACTTTAAAAAAAGAAGAGTTATTATTTATACAATCATCGGATAATTATATAGAAATTAATTTTATTCAAAATAATACAGTGGATAAAAAATTAATTAGAGGAACCATTTCTGAGGTTGAAAACACTTTTCCCGAATTACTAAAAACGCATCGTTCATTTTTAATAAACACAACACACTTTATTCAATTTAAAACAGAAAATAAAAAGCTGTTTCTAGACTTAGGTTATGGAAATATAATTCCCGTTTCTAGAAATTTACAATTAGCAGTAAAAAGTAAGTTGCAACTAACCACAAATAAGTAACATTTCGCCACAATAGCTAATTTTATTGGGTTTTAAGCGTTTTTGACTAATACTTTTGAAGTGTTAAAAATTTAAAAATGCAATTAAAAAAATGTTGAAAAAATCATTATTATCTTTACTTATCTTGGCTTTGTTTCTTTTCATTTTATCTTTTCAATCATGTCATGTTGGGCGAATGATTAGATATTATAAAGCAGATATAGATGATCATAAAATATTCCCTTATACAGAAGTAAATACAGGAGAGGAAACATTCTATTTTAAAGATGGAACAAGCTCTAAATACGCTAAGCGTATAGATACATTAACCATAGCAAGAAAAAAAGGAAGAGTACTAATAAAAGAGGTTCTAGAAAAACAATCTGAAACAACAGCATATTTAATTATTAAAAACGATAGTATTATCTCTGAAAACTATTTTGAAGGTTATAAAAGAGACTCTATATCTAATATTTTTTCGGTGTCAAAATCTGTAACATCGTTATTACTTGGTATAGCAATAGGCGAAGGTAAAATAGAAAGTGTTAACGACCCTATTACAAAATACATACCTGAGTTATCTGAGGCTAATAATAAGTTTAATAAGCTAACATTAGAACATTTATTAAATATGAGATCGGGATTAAAGTTTGAAGAAACTTATAGAAGCCCTTTTGATGAGGTTAGTAAGTTGTATTATGGGAAAAACCAGATTAAGCAAATTAAAAAAATGAAATTTGAGCACGAACCAGCAGCTGTGCATAATTACCAAAGTGTTTGTACAACATTGTTAGGGATAGCAATAGAACGTGTAACAAATAAAGAGCTAGGAAAGTATCTTGAAGAGAAAATTTGGAAGCCATTACAGATGGAAAATCCAGCAACTTGGAGTGTGGACGATAATAAACGACGTAATACAAAGGCATTTTGTTGTTTAAATACTACAGCTATAGATTTGGCTAAAATTGCAAGATTATATTTAAATAAAGGTCAGTTTAATGGAAAACAAATAGTCTCTAAACAATGGGTAGAAAAATCTATTATTGGAAATACAAATAACGATTGTTATCAATACCAATGGTATAGTAATGAGTGTGGAGAAAATTTTTATGCGTTAGGCATTTTGGGGCAAATAGTATTTGTGTCCCCTAAAGAGAATATTATTATTGTCCGCTTAGGGAAATCTAGTAGTAACTTTTATTTAGGAGCTGTATTAAATGCTTTAAAAGGATAAATACTAAAACTTAATAAGATTATATTCGCTATTCTTTTGATTAAAATAGCCAAAATAAAGCGTATTGTCATGAAAGAAAACATCCTCTGCTGTAATGTATCGTAATGGTGTTTTGTACGCTTCTATTTTATCAAAAATACTGTCTTTAAAGTCTCCTTTTTTATGATTAAAATTTAAATCGAAGATAGAATTAAAATAAGTAGATTTTGTTGTTGTATAACCACTGTAGCTAGCATAAGTTGTATTGAAACCTGTAAAGTTTCCGTTGGCAGTGGTTACCATCATTGGACCTCCATTGTGTATATATTCAAATCCGCCTAAACTAATATAATACGATTGATCTTGCTCTAAAACAGTTAAACCTAATTGTCCTGAAGTAATTTTTCTTAAATATTTTTTAGTGGCTTCAAGTTTTCTTTTAGTAACAAAAGGGAGTGCAGTAGCTCCTTCTTGAATTATAGGAGAGTTTTTTATTGTAATAGGTTTGTTCTTGTTAATATAAAAGTCTTTTATAAGTTTGCCTTCTAAAGTTTTAATAGCAAATTTCATTTCTTCTTTAGAGCTTGCTATTTGATAAAGTTTGTTTTTGTATAAGAAAGAATTAAATTTCTTAAAGGACTCAATTCCTTGCTCAGGATAAGGAACAACATTTAATGACAAGTTTAAAGATTCTAAGTCTATAGTATAAATCTGTGTAGATTTTTTATTTACATCAAACGTAAGGTAAAGAGAGCTTCCATTTTGATATATTTTGTTTTCATTAGAAGTTTGTTCTATAGAATTGGGCACTCTTCTGTCTATTTTAGTAATATTTGAAACCTCTTTCCCTGAAAATAAAAAAGGCCCAAAACTCATTTTAGAACTAATAAGGTTGGTATCATTACTTATTTCTTCTAAAGAAAATGTTTTAATAATTTTAAAGTTAGTCTCATTATCAAAGAGTCTTATTGTTATTTCAGAATTTCCATTTGCAGATAAGAGATAAAGTTTATTATTATAATTTATAGCATCTAAAAATAAGTGATCCTTAAAATCGATATCAATTTCTTTAGAAGTACCCGTTTGCGATTTAAAATCTAAGGATAATATGGAAAACTTGTTTTTATTTTGATTGGTATATAATATGTTATACCTCTCATCACTTATAGAATAACCTAAAGCTTTATTATATTTAGCTTTTATATTTTTAGTTTCAACGGTATTTTTTTTCTCGAAATTTGAATTAAAAAGATAAGCGAATATTTGTTTCCTCTCTATAATAACAACTGCTAAATCATTATTTTTAGTATTAGATAAGGTGTAAGAGTCTTTAGATATTCTTTTAGATAGCACTTCATTTTTAAACGAAAGCACTTGTTTTTGGCTATGTAGATTAAGAGCACTAATACTTATAAAAAGAAAAGAGAGAAGTATTGATTTCATAATTAGTTAAACTTATATAATCTATAGGTCTCTTTATCTAGAGCTCCCCAAATATAATTGTCTTTATATTTAAAAATAGTTTGTAATTTATGTTTTTTTAGTTTGTTGTCTTCAATAAAATTATTGATTTTATCAAAAGAATTTAGAGGGACTTCTCCTTTTTTGTGGTTAAACTCTTTATCAAATAAACAGTTAATTCTTGTAGATTTTGTGTTAGCATAAGAATTAAAAGAAGAGAAAATGGCACCACCAATAGCACCACCTAGTATAACACCAATGGCGATATTGTTTGATTGAACAACCTCACTTGCTCCTAGAGTTATTATTATATCATCACCTTCTTGATAAGCGGTAATACCTATTTTAGAATTTGTGATTTTTCGTAAAAATTTAGAAGTTTTTTCGAATTCTCTATACTTATTTAACTCACCACCTTCTTGTATAATTGGTGAATTTTTAAAGGTAATATTACTGTCTTTTAAAATTTCAAATGATTTAATAAGTTTTTTCGTTTTTAAATCGTGTATATTAAAATTCAACTTTTTATTATTAGAATAAATATTGAAAAAATAATTTTTAAAGATATACGAACTGGAGTTGTCCCCTAAGTTTTGTTTTACAAAATCTTTGTTATTAATAACTTCAAAAGATTGTGTTGACTTATCTAAATCTATTGTTATTAAATAAGTATACCTGTCGAAAAGATTATTTGTTAAAGTTAGTTTCCCTTTTTTAAAATATAATTTGGTATAAGCTGATGTTTTTTCAAGAGCATTAGGAATGTCGTTTTTAATAAGTTCTACAGTAGAATATGTTGGGTTGCCATAGAGTAAGTGGTATAAATTATAATTCCAACCTTTATCACTTTTTATTACTTCGTTAGAGAAGTCGAATTCTTTAGTGCCTACCAATCCATTATTATCTAATTCGTATGTTTTTAAAATGGATGTTTTTTTAACAATACTAAGGATGTAAATTTTATGTTTGTCTATTAAAAAATCTATTACTTTTTCGCCTTTTACATGTATTCCTAAATTATCGTTTACATTAAAGTTTTTAGTTATAAAATTAATAGAAATAGAACTAAAGTATGTTTTTCTAGTATTAGAGAAATATAATGTATAGCTGTCATTATTATAGGTTTTGCCTATTAAAATTTGTGCCTTTTTTGGTATTTCTATAGGACTTATTGTGCTAATTAATTCTTGTTTTTCATTATACAAATAACCGAAAATTTTTTTCCTGTTTTTAAAAAATAGTGCTAATTGATTATTATCCTCATTAACAAAAGGAACTGCATCTTTTATAATATAATTTTCAGTAAATGAAGTCAAGTCCTTTTCGAGCCATTGATCTTGAGCAGACGCTAGGACTATTGAAAATAACAGAAAATATAAGATAGGTTTCATTAATAGCAATTTAATTAAAAAAGACCTCACTGTTTTTTTAATTAGTGAGGCCTGTTATTTGTATGGTTTAGTTTAGCTTATGTGTAATCCATTGTTAACATTTGCGTCATCTGGATTTACAAATACTAATTGCCCTTCTGGTGTTTCTGTCATTAAAATCATGCCTTGACTTTCTACACCACGTAATTTTCTAGGTGCCAAGTTAACTAAGACTGTTACTTTTTTACCAATAACCTCTTCAGGTTTAAAACTTTCTGCAATACCAGAAACAATGGTTCTTACATCTATTCCTGTATCAACTTTTAAAACTAAAAGCTTTTTGGTTTTTGGCATCTTTTCAGCCTCTAAAATAGTACCAACTCGAATGTCTAGTTTGGTGAAATCATCAAACGTAATCGTATCTTTTTGTGGTTCTACCACTTTATTTGCTGCTTCGTTGGCTTTTTTGCTAGCTTCTAATTTGTCTAACTGTAATTGTATGTCTTTATCCTCAATTTTAGAAAATAATAACTCAGATTTTCCTAATTGATGACCAGAAGGTAATAAAACAACTTTAGTTGTAATGTCTTCCCAAGCATTTCCATCTGTATTTAAGATGTTTTTTAGCTTGGTAGAAGTAAACGGTAAAAAAGGCTCACTTAAGGTTGCTAAAGCAGAAGCAATTTGTAACGCTACATACATAATAGTTTGTGTACGTGCTTCATCTACTTTTATAACCTTCCAAGGTTCTTCGTCTGCTAAATATTTATTTCCTAGCCTAGCTAGATTCATTAATTCTTGGCTAGCTTCTCTAAAACGGTAACGCTCTATAGAGCTAGAAATAACAGCTGGATAGGCTTTTATGGCAGCTAAAGTTTCTTCGTCTACTGTAGATAATTCGTTTGGTTTTGGAACGATACCATTATAATATTTAGTGGTTAATACAGCTACACGATTAATAAAATTACCAAAAATGGCCACTAATTCATTGTTGTTTCTTGCTTGGAAATCCTTCCAAGTAAAATCGTTATCCTTAGTTTCTGGAGCATTAGCAGTTAATGCATAACGTAATACATCTTGCTTATCTGGGAAATCTTGTAAATATTCAGGTAACCAAACGGCCCAGTTTTTAGAGGTAGATAGTTTATTACCTTCCAAGTTTAAAAACTCATTGGCAGGTACATTATCTGGTAAGATATAAGAGCCTTCAGCTTTCAGCATAGAAGGGAAAATAATACAATGAAATACAATATTATCTTTTCCTATAAAGTGCACCAATTTGGTGTCTTTATCTTTCCAATATGGTTTCCAATCTTTATTTTCTCTTGCAGCCCATTCTTTAGTTGCAGAAATGTAACCTATTGGCGCATCAAACCATACATAAAGTACTTTGCCCTCTCCGCCTTCTACAGGAACAGGAATTCCCCAATCTAAATCTCTAGTTACTGCTCTTGGTCTTAAACCATCTGTAACCCAAGATTTTACTTGTCCATAAACATTAGATTTCCAATCTTTTTCATGTCCTTTTAAAATCCATTCTTTTAAGAATTCTTCGTGTTTATTTAGTGGTAAATACCAGTGTTTAGTTTCTTTTAAACTTGGTACATTTCCTGTAATTGCAGATTTAGGATTAATTAAATCTGTTGCATTATGGCTAGTTCCACAATTTTCGCATTGGTCTCCATAGCTTTCTTCATTTCCACATTTTGGGCAAGTTCCAATAACAAACCTATCAGCTAAGAATTGATTAGCTTCAGCATCATATAACTGTTCAGAAACTTCTTCTACAAACTCGTTTTTATTATATAAAGTTTTAAAAAACTCTGATGCAGTATCATGATGAATCTTTGCTGATGTACGCGAATAGTTATCGAAAGTAATGCCGAAATCTTCAAAAGATTGCTTAATAATAGCATGGTATTTATCTACAATATCTTGAGGAGTAACGCCTTCTTTTTTAGCTTTAATAGTAATTGGTACACCATGTTCATCACTTCCACAAATAAATGCAACATCCTGTCCTGTTAATCTTTTATAGCGCGCGTAAATATCTGCTGGCACATAAACACCCGCTAAATGTCCAATGTGAATTGGTCCATTAGTATAAGGTAATGCTGCAGTAATTGTATATCTTTTTGACATTGTTTTTTCTTTTGAAGCCGTAAAAGTACGCATTTTGATAGCGATTTAGAAAAAAAATGTACATTTACAATATGTCGAAAAATAGATTAATTATACTATTGTGTTGTGCTGTTTTTTTTTATGGAGCAAGAACAGCAATATCTCAAAATAATACAACCTTAAAAACGAATGAAAGTTTGATACAACCACCGTATTTAAAAACAGGAGATACTGTTGCAATCGTTGCGCCTTCAGGTATTTTAAAAAATAGAAACAGAGAAGTAGAACAAGCTAAAGCATTACTTAAAAGTTGGGGGCTTAATGTTGTCATTGGGGAACATGTGTTTAGTAGGGATAATCATTTTGCAGGAACAGATCAAGAACGTTGTGAAGATTTTCAAAAGGCATTAGATAATCCCAATATAAAGGCTATTTGGAGTGCGCGAGGCGGTTATGGAACAGTAAGAATTCTAGATAAGTTAGATTATACTAAATTTAAAGATAACCCTAAATGGATTATAGGTTACTCAGACATTACGGCGTTACATAATCAAGTACACAATTATGGTGCTGAGTCTATTCACGCTATAATGTGTGTTAGCTTAACCGAAGATTTAAGTAAAATAAAAGAAAGTGTTGCAACATTTAAATCGGCCATTTTTGGAGAACCTATAGCGTATACTATAAAAGGCTCTAAATATAATAAAGAAGGAAATACTTCTGGACAACTGGTAGGTGGTAACTTAACCATTTTACATACTATGTTAGGCTCTAATACAAGCTTAAATATGGATGGTAAAATTCTATTTTTTGAAGAAATAGGAGAGTATGCTTATCATATAGACCGAATGTTACAGAGCTTAAAGCGTGCAGGATATTTTGAGAATTGTAAAGGTGTGATTGTAGGTGATATTTCTAGAATTAGGAAGAATACAACACCATGGGGAAAACCTGTACAACAATTAATTTTAGATGTTTTAGAAGATTATAATTTCCCTATTGTATTTAATATGCCTTCAGGACATGAAGATGATAACCGAGCTTTAATTTTAGGAAGAACAGTAGAACTAAATGTAGGTAAGGATAAATCGACATTAGTTTTTGATAAATAATTTATGGCGCAACATAACGAACTTGGTAAAAAAGGAGAACAATTAGCTGTAGATTTTTTAATACAACAGGGTTATACTATTGTAGAGAGGAATTACCGTTTTGATAAGGCTGAGGTCGATATAATTGCACAAATACAGGATACATTAGCTATTATTGAAGTTAAAACACGTTCTTCTATAGATTTTGGAAATCCACAAGATTTTGTAAAACCTAAACAAATACAACGTTTAGTAAAAGCAGTTGATGAATATGTTACCGCAAACGGATTAGATTTAGAAGTTCGTTTTGATATTATAGCCATTGTAAAAAATAATAATTATAACATTGAGCATTTAAAAGACGCCTTTTATCATTTTTAAATTACAACCACTTTTAAGTTTAAATCACAAACCATCAATTAGATAATTAACTTGTTTCTCAAAGTTACTATTATTAACAAAATTGGTAAGAATTAGACACATATATCAATACAAAACATATTAAAAGTAGCACGTTTCTTTTAAATTTCACTTAACAGCAAAAGTGCATTGTCTGCCTTGCTAATGGTGTAAGACTTAATGACTTTGCCTTTAGTCGTCATTAAAACTAATGTTTTCGATTCAGCTTCATAATTCCATATACCATCAACCATAGCATGTCTGTCTGTAGGAGAAAGGTTTAAGTATTTACAAGTGCCATCTTTAGCTAATTCCATTTTAAAACGAAATCGACTAGGAGGAAAAGTTTTGTAATCTGTAGGACGAAATACTAACCCATTAGGGTTTAAGCTACCTTCTTCTCTAGAGTCTGTCCAGGAACCAATTAAATTATCGCTAGTTAATAGATATTCTTTTTTTGGAGGTGCTGATAATTTTTCAAAATCAATTTTAAAAGCCTCAAAATCGTAAGGTTTTTCAATTATTTTTTTGTCTTTATCTAAAATAAAATAATTAGGTGTAGCACTTACATTATAATTATTCCCTATAACGTTATCCCATTTACCTTCTCCAAAAACATGAAGAAAACCTGGGTAATCGTAAGTCATGTTTTTCCATCGGTATAAGTCATTATCAAGAGCTATGGCAATGACTTGTAATTGCTCTTTATCAATACCTGTTGTATATGATTTAAGTTTAGGGATTTCATCTAAACAATGTGAACATGTAGTGCTCCAGAAAAAGATTAAATAGTTATTTGCTGTATCCAATTCACTAAGCAATTTAGAAATAGTTTTTCCTTTAGTATTTGTTATTTCAATTTCAAAATCAAATCCAGTGCTACCTATAGATGCGTTTTTAAAATAAGTAATTCTTTCGCTTAAAGGAGCGTCGTTAGTATTGTTAGCTAATTGTATTAAATATTTTGTGGCTATATGGTTAGCTACTGCTTCATTTTCTTCTTGAGCAAATTGATCCCATAATACTTCTAATAAAATCTTCTGTATTTTAGGATTGTCTTTAGAGGCTTTGGCAACATCATCTATATTATTTTTAAAGTCTTTATTTCCACTGTCGGGATTAGAAAATCCAAAAACATAATTTAAAGTTGTCTCAATTAAAAAATTTGAATTTTGTAGCGTTTCGTTATCAAAATCAATAGGAGCGAAGTAGTTTTCTTTTACGTGTTTTGAAAACGTTAATACATCTTCATATTTATTAGGGATATATGGTCTTCCAGCTTTTATAAAATTATAAGCTAGTGTTCCTTTTGTTGCTTTTTCGAACTCATCTTGAGTTTCGCTAAGGATTTTAAATACACTATTAAAACCATCTTCGTCTTTTGTGTTTTTAGAATAATAATTGTTAATACTAGAGCCTACCATACTCATGCTTTTATTGTATGATGTAAGTAGTTTGTTTTGCGAAGACTCTATAAATGTCACTCCTTTTTTTAAATCGAATTCTAGAACGATGTCTTCTTTGCCATTATATAATAAATCAAAATTATATTCATCTTGCGGTTGTGCATAAACAATACGGTAAGTTCCCGGTTTCTGCTTTTTGTCCATAGTGATTTCAAAACTTCCATCTTCATTAATATTGGCATTATTTATAAATACCGATGTTTCAGCAGTAACTCTATATAGAAATACAAACTTAAATTCTTCAGGCGGTGTAAAAGTTCCTTTTATGGTATGTTGAGCAAGTAGCATACTTGGTAAAATAGTAAATAAAAAAAGTAATTTTCTAGTCATTTTAAAATGGTTTTCTTTTATAAAGACAATAATTATTCCAAAATAGGTTGTAGTGCTTTTAAGGCTTGTTCTACAGTTTTAATATTTTCAAAAGTAAGTAATAATCGCAAGCCGTTTCTAGTTTGTTTCTCTTTCATTTTGCCAGCTCCTGGGTTTTGTTGAACATATTGTAACAACTTAGTGAAATTAGGGCTTTGGTAAAAACGACTTTGTTGATCGTTAATAAAATAACCTATTAGTTTGCTTTGCTTTAAAATTACCTTTTCTATACCTAATTTAGTTGTAATCCATTTAAGTTTTACACTGTTTAATAGATCTACAACTTGTATTGGTAATTCTCCAAAACGATCTATAAGTTGCATTTCAAAGGTTTTTAATTCGTCCTCAGTTTTAAAGTTGTTTAATTGAGTATATAAATTTAAACGCTCTGCAATATTGTTAACATAATCGTCTGGAAATAGCAACTCGAAATCAGTATCTATGGTAATATCTTTTACATAGTCTTTGTTTTCTGTTTCGCTAGCATATAAGTCTTTAAATTCGTTCTCTTTAAGCTCCTCAATAGCTTCGTTTAATATTTTTTGGTAGGTGTCAAAACCTATTTCGTTTATAAATCCACTTTGTTCTCCTCCTAATAAATCTCCTGCTCCACGAATTTCTAAATCTTTCATAGCAATATTAAATCCACTACCAAGAGCCGTAAATTGTTCTAAGGCTTGTATACGTTTACGAGCATCATTGGTCATGGCAGAATATTCAGGAGTTATAAAATAACAGAATGCTTTTTTGTTACTTCTACCAACACGTCCACGCATTTGATGGAGATCACTTAACCCAAAATTATTAGCATTGTTTATAAAAATAGTATTAGCGTTAGGCACATCTAGACCGCTTTCTATTATAGTTGTACTCACTAGTACATCGAAAGCACCGTCCATAAACTCTAGCATAAGTTCTTCTAGTTTTTTGCCGTCCATTTGCCCATGGCCAATACCAATTTTAGCATCGGGCACTAAGCGTTGAATCATGCCAGCTACTTCCTTAATGTTTTCTATACGATTATGGATAAAGAATACTTGGCCGCCACGTTGTATTTCGTAGCTTACTGCATCTCTAATACTTTCTTCATTAAACCTAATGACATTACTTTCTATAGGGTAGCGATTGGGAGGAGGTGTTGTTATTACCGATAAATCTCGTGCTGCCATTAAGCTAAACTGTAATGTTCTAGGTATAGGTGTAGCTGTTAGTGTTAAAACATCTACATTATCTTTTAACGTTTTTAGTTTTTCTTTTACTGCAACTCCAAACTTTTGTTCTTCGTCTACTATGAGTAAGCCTAAATCTTTAAACTTTACATTTTTATTTACAAGTTGGTGGGTTCCAACAATAATATCTACATGCCCTTTTTCTAACCGTTCTAGTGTTTCTTTTTTTTGTTTTGCTGTACGAAAACGATTCACATAATCTACAGTTACAGGAAACTCTTTTAAACGTTCGCTAAAGGTTTTATTGTGCTGAAATGCTAAAATGGTTGTAGGGACTAAAACAGCAACTTGCTTGCCGTTGTCTACAGCTTTAAAAGCAGCACGAATGGCAACTTCTGTTTTTCCAAAACCTACATCACCACAGATTAAACGATCCATAGGTCGCTCGCTTTCCATATCTGTTTTAATATCTGCCGTGGCAGTCATTTGATCAGGAGTATCTTCGTATATAAAGGACGCTTCTAATTCGTGTTGTAAATAGCTGTCTTGTTTATATTGAAAACCTTTTTCTAGTTTACGTTTTGCATATAATTTTATTAAGTTAAAGGCTACATGTTTTACACGTGCTTTTGTGTTTTGTTTTAATGTTTTCCATGCTTTGCTTCCTAACTTATAAACTTTTGGAGGTTTTCCATCTTTACCATTAAACTTGGTGATTTTATGAAGCGAATGAATACTTAAGTAAAGTACATCGCGTTCGCCATATACTAGTTTTATAGCTTCTTGTTTTTTACCTTCTACATCTATTTTTTTTAACCCGCCAAATTTACCTATACCATGATCTATATGTGTTACATAATCTCCAATATCTAGATTGGTTAGTTCTTTTAGGGTTATAGCTTGTTTTTTTGCATACCCATTCTTTAGGTTAAATTTGTGATAACGTTCAAATATTTGATGATCGGTATAACAAACTATTTTATTGGTGTGGTCTACATATCCTTGGTAGAGAGATAGGGTTATAGCTTGGTAATGAACGTCTTGTTCTACGTCATCGAAAATATCTTGAAAACGTTTGGCTTGTTGTTCGCTTACACATGCTATATAATTAGTGTATCCGTTATTATGGTTTGTGTTAAGATCTTCTATTAGTAGATTAAACTGTTTGTTAAACGCTGGTTGAGGTGTTGTATTATAAGCTATTTCTGTTGAAGGGTTTAACCAAGCGTCTGTACCAAATTCTACTAATGTAAATTGCAAGATTTGTTTTTTAAGTAATTGCGAATTACAAAACAATTCTTGAGGAGCTGCATGTTTTACTTCAGTTGAAAGATTTTTGAAAGCCTCTTCTGCTTTTCCAAAAAAGTTATCTATTCTAGAAAAAAGAACGTCTACATTTTTTGTAAATACAACTGTTTTTGCTGCTATATATTTTAGAAAACTAGCTCTAGACTCGTCTAGGAACTTATTTTCTACATTAGGAATGATTCCTATTTTTTTTATTTGCTCATTAGAGAGTTGTGTTTCTACATCGAAAGTACGAATACTGTCTACTTCGTCTCCAAAAAACTCTATACGATATGGTTCATCATGCGAGAATGAAAAAACATCTACAATACCACCGCGAACAGAGAACTCTCCAGGTTCGGTTACAAAATCTACTCGTTTAAATTTATATTCGAATAATACTTCGTTTACAAAATCTATAGATAAATCATCACCGACTGTAATTTTTAGAGTATTACGCTCTAATTCTTTTCGTGTTACAACTTTTTCGAATAATGCATCAGGATAGGTAACTATTAATGCTGGTTTTTTTTGTGAGTTAATACGGTTTAAAACCTCCGCTCGTAATAGTACATTGGCGTTGTCCGTTTCTTCTATTTGATAGGGCCTTCTGTAGCTTCCAGGGTAGAATAAAACATCTTTTGTGTTAAGCAGTTGTTCTAAATCGTTAAGGTAAAAAGCAGCTTCTTCTTTATCATTAAAAATAAGTAAAAAGGGCTTGGCAGCGTTTTTAAAACTTTCACTTATAACAAAGGATAGAGCAGAGCCTACAAGTCCTTTAATATGCGTTTTTTGTTCTGTTTGGGCAATAGCAGTTTGAAGTTTTTGCAATTGCAAAGACTTTAAATAGGTTTGCGAGATTATAGATTTGCTCACGTATTTTTCTTTTACACAAATATATGTTTTATCGGTTTAAATTGCGAATTACTAAATATGAATTTGAAGGACTATAAATGTTACTTAAAATTGGCATTAGCGGTTGAGGTATTTGTTGAAGCTCTTTTTGATTTTTTAATTAAAAAGGCAATTACCGAAGACATTACATTTTGTACGCAAAATGGAATGCCTAAAAAAAGATTTTTTTAATTTAAAAAAGGCTTAAGTTTACTTATATTTGCAGCACTTAAAAAAATAAGATATATATGTCATTCTCAGATTTATTTGATAGCGGATTTAAAAAGCGTAATGAAGATCACTTTGCAGCGATTGTTAGAGTAGCAATGGATGATGGAATTATTACAGACGACGAGAAAGCGTTTTTAGACAGGTTAGCGAGAAGTTTAGATATTTCTGAAGCTAATTATGAAACTATTTTAAAAGATTACCAATCGCATCCAATTAATCCTCCTACATCTTACGATAAGCGTTTAGAACGTTTATACGATTTATCACGTATGGTATATGTAGACCATATTAAAGGAGATCATGAAGAAGTTTTACTTAGAAAGATTGGTATAGGTTTAGGATTTACACCAGAGAACGTTAAGTACGTTTGTGATAAAGCATTAACTCTAGTAAGTAATGGTGTAGATTTAGATACCTTTATTGAAGAAATTAAATTAATGAATAGATAATTTCATTACTCTATATAAAAAAAGCTAACTTAATAGTTCGCTTTTTTTATATATTATTTTTTATAATTTCTAGAAGTTTTTTTTCGTTAAAAGGTTTGCCTATGTAACCATTCATTTGTTTGTCAATACAACTAGTTTCTTCTTTTAAGCTAGGCTTATCTGCAATTGCTATAATAGGTATTTTAGAAAATTGACTAAACTCTGAAAAACGAACATAGCATGTAACATCATGACCATCCATTTTAGGAAGCCTCAAGTTTATTAGGACTATATCAAATTTAGATTTATGCAATTGATTTATAACATCATCACCATTATCTACAATGACACAATCATAAATCCCTGTACTCTTTAATAACTTAGAGATTGCTATTTGATCTTTTTTTATTGTTTCCCCTACTAAAACTCTATAATCGTATGTTTTTTTATTGTTTGGAACAACATCTATAATTTCATCTGCATGGTTTTGAGCAATTTTAAATGGTAAAATCACTGTAAAAGTTGTTCCTTTTCCTAGCTCACTATCTACTTTTATTGTCCCATTTAAGGCTTCAATTAAACGTTTTACAATACTTAAACCTAATCCAGCTCCTTTATTGGCTTGTTTATTGTTTATTTGATGAAAACTATTGAAAATAAAATCTAATTTATCTTTCTCTATACCAATACCTGTGTCTTTCACTGTAAATTGTAATTGAGCAATTTCGTTATTTTTAGATACTAATTTTACATGTAAGCTTATAGTTCCCGAGTTTGTAAACTTAATGGCATTCCCGATAAGGTTACCAGATATTTGAGCTAATCTATATTTATCTGAGATTACATATTTTGGACAATTTTTGTCAATATTTGTTTCAAGATTTAATCCCTTATATTCGCACTTTTTAGCATATATATCTATTATAGTTTGTAGTTCCTCTATAAGGTTTATTTCATTTTCTATAATAGATAAGTAACCTGTTTCTATTTTCGAGAGGTCTAGAATATCGTTAATCATATATTTTAGTTTCTCATTAGTGCTTTTTATAACTTTTAAATTATAGTGTTGACTTTGTGGGAGATTAGAGTCTTCAAGTAAAAAAGTAGAGCCGCTTATAGTATTTATAGGCATTCTAATTTCATGACTAAAATTTGCTATAAAACTATTTTTAAAATTTTCCTTTCTTTGAAGTAATTCGTTTTTATAAGCTAATACTTCGGCTTGTATTTTAGATTCGTTTCTTATTTGTGTAACTTTTTGGTAGGCGTTATATTGTTTAGTTAAATCATGTAATATAATAATTGCATTTTTATCTTTTTTAAACGTTTTTAATGATATGTCTACAATGTAATGCTTCTGCTTTAAATTTAAGTTAACACATGAAAAATCATGAGTAGCGTCTTTATTTGAAAGTAATGGAGTTATAGTTTCAAAAAAAGGATGCAAAGAACTAATGTGTTTTCCATTAACAGTATTAAAAATGGACGTGTCACTATCTATAACTTTCCCCATATTATTGATAACTATTATTTGGTTTACAGAGTTACTATACGAGGTGTTGTAGTCCTTTATCATTAAATGGTATTATTTAGTTTATATACGCTAGTGAGTCATATAAATATACAGCTTTTTTTATAGATTAAAATTTTGGTATTTAGAGATTGATAACTTGTTTTATTTAAGGTATAAAGCCATTTTTTCTAAAAGAGACTCTTCGTTAAAGGGCTTTTTTATGACATCATTAATTCCTGCTTTTTTATAGCGTTTTAAGTCTTCTTTAAAGACTTTAGCTGTTAAGGCTATAATAGGAATTTTTCTATGCTGCTTTTCAGGAAGCTTTCTAATCATTTTTGCAATTTCATCTCCAGAGTTTTCTTTTAGTTTAATATCCATAAGTACTAAATCGAACTCATTATCAAAATTTGTTATTTTAGAAATAACATCTTCAGGAGTAAAAACAATATCTAAGAAAAATTGCCCTTTAGATGCCAATATTTTAAGTACAGATAGCTGCGTTATTTCTGAGTCTTCTACTAAAAGGATGTTATATTTTTTATTCTTTTTTAATAAATTAAGCTTTGCAGATGCCTTTTTAGGTAATTTTAAACTTGGTGTAGATCTAAAATTAATATTTGTTGAAAACTTTGAACCTTTTCCATAAGTAGACTCTACTTTAATTTTACTTTTTGTTAATTCTACTAAATATTTAGAGATGGATAATCCTAAACCAGCACCTCTATATGAGTCTTGATTGTTTATTTGAGTGAAACTATTAAAAATATGTTCAATATTTTCTTCTTTTATACCAATACCAGTATCAATAACTTCAAAATGGATACTAGCCTTTTGCGCTCTAATTTGGTTTAAAGATACATTAAATGTAACACTCCCTTCATTGGTGAATTTAAATGCATTACTAATTAAATTAGTTAACACTTGGCGTAATCTTAGTGCATCTCCACCTATAACTTCTGGTAGTTTTTCGTCAAAATCATGATGAAATTCTAAGCCTTTTTGTTTTGCTTTAACAATACAATTTAGTTTTAGATCTTCTAATAATTCGTGTAAATTAAAAGGTTCTATCACTAAATCTAATTTGCCGACTTCTATTTTAGAAAGGTCTAAAATATCATCAATCATATCCTTTAAAAAATTAGAAGAAGATTTTAAAACGTTTAAATAATCACGTTGTTGATGGTTTAAATTAGATTGCTCTAAAATATCTGAAAATGTAATAATACCAGTTAAAGGATCTCTTAATTCATGACTAAAATTAGCGATGAAAGCGTTTTTAAAATCTTCTTTTTCCTTTAAATACTCATTTTTTAGTTCTAAAATTTGAGAGTGTATTACAGACTCGTTTCTAACTTGAGCTGTTGTTTGGTAGTTATTATAATGTGTTGTTAAATCGTGTATTGTTAATAAAGGCGCTTTTTTACTGTTGAATGTTTGCAGAATAACATCTGCAATAATCTTAATATTTTTATATTCTAAATGAATACAAGAGAACGTAAAGGTTTCGTTTTCGATTGTTAAAAGTGGTGTTAAACATTCAAAAAAAGGATGGATGTCTGCAATTTTTTTATTTTCTATTGGAGAAAATAAAACATGGTCCGATTCTAAAACAATACCATTAAAATCTAATATAGAGTATTGAATGACTGCTTTTGCATGTTCTTTTTTGTACGCGTTTAACATGATCTTGATCGTTATTTAATTAGCTCTATAGCTAATGTATTAAAAAGATCTTCAACATTATTTCCTGTCTTAGCACTGGTATAGTAATTCGTTAAACGACCAAATTTGCCGTTATTCTGCTTTAAAAACTCTTTTGTTACTAAATCATTTTTGTTACCGACAACTTTTACAGGAACACTTTTGTATTTGCCTTTAATGAATTCAAGGTCAGCTTCTAAATTTTCATAGGTAGAAGGTCTTGTAACATCAAATACATATATAAAACCATTAGTCCCTAATAGGTAAGATAATCTAGTTGCGCTAATGTCGTCATTACCTTCTAAATCCCATATAATTAATGAAACATTTTTTCCTTCTTGAGGTATTTCAACCGATTTTTTTAAAATATGCACACCTATTGTTACTTTGTAATCTTCGGTAAAGGTGTTCTCTACAAAACGTCTAATTAACGATGATTTACCAACGCCAAAATGGCCTAGTAGTACTATTTTTTTAGAGATCTTCATTGTTGAAATATGCTTTTAATTTATTTGAAAAAGACGTTTTATCGTCTAAATCGTCTTTGTTAATGTGGTTTTTTGCAAAATCTAAAAGCTTATCTTCTAGCTCGCTTTTGTATATAACATTAAAGGGCCCTGAAATCATTACTGCGATGTAATAAGAAGTGAAATTTTGTAAGTGAATATGGTAAGCTTCATATTCTATATACTGCAATTCTTGATCACCTTTAATAAACGCATCTTCAACAAAACTTTTTATTGCTGTAAGCATTCCTGCGACCATATCTTCTTCTATACCTTCTGTTTTAGAGTATTCGGAAATAATTAACCCGGATCCTTTTTCTATAACTAGTAACTGTTCTATTTTAGGTTTTAATGCTTTTTGCATAATTAAATCTCCTTCGCTAACACCGCTAAATTTTGCTTTAAATTTACGCTTTAAATTTTCGAAAGAGAATGTGTTATTTACTTTAGAGTTTATTTGCTCAGAGAGGATTTGCATTTCTGTTTGAATATACTTTTTTATCATTTTACCAATGATTGGAAAAAGTGCTTCTACTACAGCATCCTGAGAGTTTTTTATTTCTGATTTTAATGTTTCTGTTATGGTCGGCCCTAATGTTTTAGGAATTTCAGCAACAAATTCATCTAACTTATCATCTATTATAGGGGCTACTTTTTGAGATAGTTTTTTTTGCTTATTAATAGTCTCTTCTAGTAGCTCTATTTTTTTTTGAATCTTAGAGGCATACTCACGCTCATCTGTAAGTAAGATGTCTTTTAGTATGTTAAGTTTATCCTCTTGATTCATAATGAGATTTAAAAAATCAATTACTGACTTATTTTCTCACCAAGCTTTATTAGTAAGTCGCCAAACAGTTTGCGATCAAGTTTCTTCTCATCTAGAGTTTCAGCTTTGTCTTCTAAAGAGTTTTCTAACTCAGTTATTCGAATATTAATATCGGTACTTAAGTTATCTATGTTTTGAAGTAGTTCTGCTTTTACATCATCTATTAAATTTTCAAGCTCCTGTTTTTTGTTAAGGATGTCCTGTTTAACAGCTTCAAATTCAGAATTGTACTCTTGTATGTTTTCTCCAAAAATAAGTTGCTTAATTGCATCAATTTTTGAAGATGGATCAGATATGTTGTTATTGTCCATATTTGTTTTTTCCTGCTTCGCCATGGTTATTTGTTGTGTGAGGTAAAAATAGGAAAATTACTAGAATAAAAGAAGACTATTATCCTCTCTGTATGAAAAATTCTACTTTTTCAACCATTTTCTTACTTCCACAGAAAAAAGGAACACGTTGGTGTAGCTCTGTTGGCTCTATATCTAGTATTCTAGTAAAGCCATCACTAGCCTTTCCATTGGCCTGTTCTGCAAGGTAAGCCATTGGGTTGCATTCGTATAATAAACGCAATTTACCATTAGAGTTTTTAGAACTTTTTGGGTACATATAAATACCTCCTTTAATCATGTTTCTATGAAAATCTGATACTAAAGAACCTATATATCTAGAGGTATAGGGTCTGTTATCTTCTTCCATTTGGCAGTATTTAATATAATCTTTTACACCTTGAGGAAAGTGAATATAATTCCCTTCATTTACAGAATAAATATTACCATCTTCAGGGAATTCCATATTAGGATGCGATAAATAAAATGTTCCTATCGCAGGATTTAATGTAAAACCATTTACACCATCTCCGGTAGTATAAACTAACATTGTAGAGGTCCCATAAACTATATAACCAGCAGCAACTTGTTGATTTCCTTTTTGAAGAAAGTCTTCCATAGTTACTGGAGTGCCTACTGGAGTAACACGTCTATATATAGAAAAAATAGTACCTACAGATACGTTTACATCTATATTAGATGAGCCATCCAAAGGATCCATTAACACAACGTATTTGTTTTGGTTATTTTCGTCCTGGCTATTTATAGAGATAAAGTGATCTTCTTCTTCACTAGCAATACCGCAAACAATATTTCTATTAGTTAATGTTTGTATAAATTTATCGTTAGCGTAAACATCAAGTTTTTGCTGGTCTTCTCCTTGTATATTTGTATCACCTGCAGCACCTATAATATCTACTAACCCTGCTTTGTTTACTTCATGGTTTACAACTTTAGCTGCTAAACGAATAGAGTTAATAAGTCTAGATAATTCGCCAGAAGTATATTTAAAAGATGATTGATTTTCGATAATAAACTCTCCTAAAGTTTGGTTTTTTCGAGACATATATAGTAGTGCTGTTTTTTTATTTCTAAATCTATATTATATAGATGTATTATTTTGCAAATATCGTATTTTTTAATAAACTACATCGTTTTCGTATTATAATAATACATTAAGCTAAGTATCTTTAAACTATATTTGATATAAATTATATAATTATGGATTTTTCTATTCGGTGGGCCAATAAGGCAGACATGCAATACGTACTCGATTTAATTGTTGAGTTAGCAGTTTTTGAGAAAGAACCACATGCTGTAGAGGTTACAGTAGAACAATTACAAGAGGATGGTTTTGGTCTGCAACCAAAGTTTAAATGTTTTGTAGCTGAATCTAATTCTAAAATTGTTGGAATTGCATTAATATATATGCGCTATTCTACATGGAAAGGAGAAACATTACATCTAGAAGATTTAATAGTAAGTAATAGTATGCGAGGTAGTGGATTAGGTACAGCACTGCTAAACGAAGTTGTAAAGTATGGACAAAGTATAGGTGTTAAGCGAGTAGGCTGGGAAGTGTTAGATTGGAACGAGCCAGCGATTAAATTTTATGAAAAGAAAGGTGCTAACGTTATGAGAGATTGGGATGTTGTACAGTTAAATGAAGATGCTATAAAAAATTATATAAATAATATTTAATGAGAGTATTTAAGTTTGGTGGAGCGTCTGTAAAAGATGCAAATGGTGTAAGAAATGTTATTAAAGTACTAGAGAGAGTAGGGCATAATAATACGCTTATAATCGTTTCTGCAATGGGGAAAATGACAAATGCTTTTGAAGTTGTTATAGATAAGTATTTTAATGAACCTTCTCAATTACAATCTAAAATAAATGAGATTATAACATTTCATGAAACAATTCTATTAGAATTATTTGAAAACAAAGAACATATCGTTTTTAAAGCAGTAAATGGCTTGTTTGAAGAGTTAAACTCGTTACTTAAAACCAACAAATCTCCAGATTACAGTTTTGTTTATGATCAAGTTATTGGTTTTGGGGAATTAGTCTCTACAACTATTATGAGTTATTATTTAAATGAGAAAGGATTTAAAAATAATTGGTTAGATGTTAGAAACTGTATTAAAACAGATAATTACTATAGGAGAGCTAACGTAAATTGGGATACAACACAACAAAACATAACAAATATTGTAGACAAAAAAACACTTTATATAACACAAGGTTTTTTAGGAAGCGATAGTAATAATTTTACAACAACGCTAGGGAGAGAAGGAAGTGATTATACAGCAGCTATTTTTGCTTACTGTTTAAATGCCGATAGTGTAACGATTTGGAAAGATGTCCCTGGAGTTTTAAATGGAGATCCACGTGTATTTAATAACACTAAGTTATTAGACACTATTTCGTATACTGAAGCTATAGAGTTAGCGTTTTATGGAGCTTCGGTAATTCACCCTAAAACATTACAGCCTTTACAACAAAAAGAAATTCCATTGCATGTAAAATCTTTTTTAAATCCAGAAAACGCTGGGACAACAGTAAATAAAACAAAAGGGATTTTTCCTAAGGTACCTTGTTTTATTTTAAAGAAAAACCAAGTATTATTATCATTATCTACGTTAGATTTTTCTTATGTTGTAGAAGAGAATATAAGTGAGATATTTAATTTACTAGCATTCTATAAAATGAAAGTAGATGTTATCCAGAATTCGGCAATAAGTTTTTCGGTGTGTTTTGATGATACATATAATAATTTAGAAAAACTATTGTTACATTTAAAAGCAAAGTTTAAAGTAACTTGTCACGATAACGTTTCTTTGTATACTATTAGGCATTATAATGATGCAGCAATTACGGCTTTAGAAAAAGATAAAACCGTATTATTAAAGCAATTATTTCAAGAAACAATACAAATAGTAACTAAATAATGTATTTGTTACATTTGTAAAAAATCAAATAAACTAAAAATAAAGCATGGGGTTAGTAACAGCTAAAGAAGTATCGAAAGCAATAAATCTGAATAAATACGGGTTTATAGGCACTTTTATTGGTTGGCTTTTAATGAAGGTATTAAAAATATCTACTCTTAATAAAATCTATAATAGAAATAAGCATTTAAGTAATACAGAGTTTTTAGACGCGATTTTAGCAGAGTTTCAAATTAAATTTGAAATTCCTGAAGAAGATTTAAAACGATTACCTAAAGACGGGGCCTATATTACTATATCAAATCATCCGTTAGGAGGAATAGATGGTATTTTACTTTTAAAATTAATGCTCGAAAAGCGACCAGATTTTAAAATTATAGCTAATTTTTTATTACATCGTATAGAGCCGATGAAGCCTTTTATAATGCCTGTTAATCCTTTTGAATATCGTAAAGATATCAAGTCTAGTATTGCTGGGTTTAAAAATGCTATTATGCATTTAAAAGAAGGGCATCCTCTAGGTATTTTTCCTGCAGGAGAAGTGTCTACTTATAGAGATGGAAAATTGGTAGTAGATAAACCGTGGGAAGAAGCAGCTATGAAATTGGCACAAAAAGCTAATGTGCCTATAGTACCTATTTATTTTCATGCTCAAAACAGTAAGCTGTTTTATAAATTATCTAAAATTAGCGATACATTTAGAACTGCAAAATTACCTTCGGAGTTATTAACTCAAAAACGAAGAACTATTAAAGTTAGGGTTGGAAAACCGATTTCTATTAAAGATCAAAATGCCCATGAAACACTTGAAGGGTTTTCAGATTTTATAAGAAAGAAAACTTATATGCTTTCTAATGCTTTTGAGCCAAAGGAAAATTTAAGAGAAACCATTTCCTCTACTTTAAAACAAAGTAAGCCTACAAAAGCACCTAAAAAGATAGTAACACCGGTTAAAAAAGAACTTATGATTAAGGAGGTTGAACTCCTTAGAGAAGATGATAACAGGCTTTTAAAAAGTAAAAATTACGAGGTGTATTTATCTCCAGCTAAAAAAATACCAAATATTCTAAGAGAGATAGGGCGTTTAAGAGAAATAACATTTAGGGCTGTAGGAGAAGGAACAAATGAAGCTATAGATTTAGATGAATTTGATAGCTATTACCACCATATGTTTCTTTGGGATTGCGAAGCTAATGTTATGGCGGGTGCATATAGAATGGGGTTAGGTGCCAAAATTTTCGAAAAATATGGAATGGACGGATTTTATCTTCAAGATTTGTTTCGTTTCGAACCAGAACTTCATAAAATGATGAGTGAGTCCTTAGAGCTAGGGCGTGCATTTATTATTAAAGAATACCAACAAAAACCAATGCCTTTATTTTTGTTATGGAAAGGTATTGTGCATACAACCTTACGTTTTCCTGAACATAAATATTTAATAGGAGGGGTAAGTATTAGTAATCAGTTTTCTAACTTTTCAAAATCGTTAATGATTGAGTTTATGAAATCGCATTATTACGACCCTTATGTAGCGCAGTACGTGCATCCTAAAAAAGCATTTAAGGTAAAATTAAATGATGCCGATAAAGATTTTGTTTTTGACTCTACTGCTGCCGATTTAAATAAATTCGATAAAGTAATAGACGAAATAGAGCCAGGGGCATTACGTTTGCCAGTATTATTAAAAAAATATATTAAGCAAAACTGTAGATTAATTGGGTTTAATGTGGACCCGTTATTTAATAATGCAGTAGATGGTTTAATGTATATAAAAATATCTGATTTACCAGATAGTACCGTTCGTCCAGTAATGGAAGAATTTCAAGAGGAATTAGAACGTAAATTTTCTGGAAGTACAGAAGATAAGTAGCATTTAATTTCTTTTTATTAAAGAAACACAAATTATATGAAAACACACAAGTTATTAACCAACATGCTGTGCCTATTTTGTATGGCCTTTTCTTTTGCCCAGAGCAACACATCAACATTAAAAAATAAAAGTATTTATGGTGTAGTAATAGATGAAAAAACAAAAGAGCCTATTGCAGGCGCTTCTATTTATTTTGACAATACTACAGTAGGCACAATAACTACCTTTGAAGGAGAGTTTACTTTCGATTACGATAATAAAATAAATGCATCTTTAGTTGTTTCTTTTGTAGGGTATAAAACTATAGTTATACCTAGTCCTAAGTACAACGAGAAGTATACTATTCTATTAGCGGAAGATGTTAGTGCCTTAGATGAGGTATATATAGAGTATAAGGATGAGTGGTCTAGAGCCTATAAACTAAAACAGTTTAGAAAAGAGTTTTTAGGGTATTCTAGGTTTTCTAGAGCATGTAAAATTTTAAATGAAGACGATATTATTTTACGATTTAACTCCAAAGAAAAGCAATTAATAGCTCAATCAAAAAATCCTATAATTATAATAAATGAGGCTCTAGATTATGAAATTAAATACGATTTAAGTGAGTTTGTTGTAGATTATGGTATAGGCATAGGTATAAGAGAACCTGTTGAAGATAATAAGGATAAATGGTATTATTTTCGCTCTGTTTACTATGCAGGAACTACCTTTTTTAAAACAATACCATCTAAAAACCATAAAAAAGCACTTAAAAACAGAGAAAAAGTTTATAAAGGATCTGTACCCCATTTTATGAGATCTATAGCTAATAATAGCTTGAAAAAAGATAAGTACAAGATCTTTAAAGGGAGTAAACAAATACCACCAGAACTCTTTATACATACAGAGAGAATAGATAGTTTAAACCTAACTAAAGTTAAAATATCTTACAGGCTAAATATTTTATACAAAAATAAGTATAAATCTGCTATACAAAGCAAAGTAGATACTTTTACTATAGATGCTTTTGGTAACCATAATAATATCTCGGAAGTTCTTTTTGGTGGTTTCATGGGAGATCAAAGACTAGGAGAAACCTTGCCTTACGGTTATGGTTTGGAGTAGGTTTTTTGTTATTTCAGAGAACCAATCACTTTTTCCTATTACAATAGTATATCTGTTTATGAGATACGCAAACTTTCTTTTGTAATGGCTATTCTACTTACCACAATTTACCTGAGTTTTTACAAAGAAGTCATTTATAACGCGCCTGCAATCGTTTAATTTATCAACATTAATAGAATAAAATAAATTCTTGCCTTTAGCGTCTTGATCTAAAAGGCCTATTTTTTTTATCTCATTCAAATGTTGAGAAATAGTAGGTTGAGCTAATCCTACATTTTTTACTAGCTCATTACAATTGCAGTTCTTGTTTTTGCTAATGTGTTGTATAATTGCAATACGTGCAGGATGGCCTAGAACTTTAGTTATTAAAGCAGCTTGATTTTGCTGTTCATCGAATATATGCTTTTTAGAAAATCCCATAATTAATATTTAGATATTGCAATATTACGATAATTAATTATTTTAAAAAAACCTGAACTGTAATTCAGGCTTTTAAGTTTATATTCTTAAAACCAAGGTTTTTTACCTACTTGATATGTGTTGTAAAATTCTTCGTCAGACTTTGTTAGATAAATAATACCTTCTATTAGGCCAATTGTTCCTGGTACCCATACAAATAATAAACCTACACCTACGCAGGATAAAAGAATAGATATTAGCATTATTCCTAGTAAAATACCACCTTCTTTATTGTAGCCTAATATAAATTTATGCACGCCTAGTCCTCCTAATAAAATACCTAATACTCCAGCTAGCACTTTTTTGTTCTCACTTGAAGTTACATTATCAAAAGTTTCTTTTGCACTATCTGCAAATTCCGAAGCAGCTTCTTTGGCTTCTTCTGCAAACTCCGAAGCTTTTTCTTTAGCCTCACCAGCTAATTCACTTGCTTTATCAGCAGCTTTTTTTGCACCTTCTTTTGCGTCTCCTAACATATCGTTAAGGTCGTCTCCTAAATTTTTTTCGTCAGACATGTAATTAATTGGTTATTTGATTAAGGCTTAAAGTTAATAAAATTATTGATTTATAAAAAGGCTTTATCTACTGGTTCCTAAAGTTCTATCTTATTACCGTCATTGTCTAGTATCCAACCAAATTTCCCATAGTTATATTCTTCTATATCTCCAACAACAGTTACACCTTCTTCTTTTAAAGTAGCTATTAATTCCTTTAAGTTTTCTACACGGTAGTTAAACATGAAGTCTTTTTTAGAAGGTTCATAGTAGTTTGTGTCTTCAGTAAAAGGGCTCCACTGTGTAGAGCAGTCTTTCCCTTCTTTATCTTTCCACCAAAATGTACAGCCATAATCGTCGGTATTAAAACCTAAATGTTTTTTATACCATGCTTTAGTTTGTTTTGGATCTTTGGTTTTAAAAAATAAACCACCAATACCTGTTACTCTTTTTTTCATAGAAAATATATTTTCATTCCATCATAGAAGGAATGTTTTTATTATTACGTTATTTCTTTTTTATGTTAGCATCATAAATATCTATCCATTCTTCGGTACTCATTTTGGCAGTAAGTTCTCCAATAAGATCATAAGGGATGTCCTGTATTTTTTTAAACCGAATGCAGCTTTTCCCCATATCTAATTTATGCTTACAATGCTTTGGATATTCGTTTATAAACCAATTTAACACCTCTTTTTTTGCATACATTCCCATATGATATACTGCTATAAATTTTTTTTGCGAGGCTAAATTCATAAATGGTAATGGTAGTTTTGTATCACAATGGTAGCCATTTGGATAGACTTTATGTGGAATTACATAACCTAGCATACCATAATTTATGCACTCTTCCATACCTTTTGGGAGGTTCTTTAAAATTATTTGTCTAAGCTTAATTATAGGAGCTTTTCTATCTTCAGGAAGTTCGTTAATATATTCTTCAGGGGAGGTTGCTTTAGAAGTCATAGTAAAAAAAATTAAATGTGCTGATCGAATAAAATTGTGTTGCCATCTGGGTCCGTAATAATACAACTAGCAGGACCAATAGAATCTTCGGCAGCTTCGGTTACTAATTTAATGTTATTATTTTTAAGTTCTTGCTGTATTTCCCTTATGTAGGTATAAGATTTTAACGTATTAGAATTTTGATCCCACCCAGGATTAAAGGTTAAAATATTTTTTTCAAACATGTTTTGAAAAAAACCTATTATAGTGTTTTCATTTTTCATGATAAGATAATTACTTTCAATTGTTCCTGCAAAAACAGAGAAGCCTAAGCTTTCATAAAATGTTTTAGAGACTTCAATATTTTTAACATTGAGGCTCACAGAAAAGGCACCTAATTTCATAAGCTTGTTTTTTAAATTATTTACGTTGTAAAATTAATGATGAGATTAAAGAAATGATAAAACCAATAACACTAACAAGAATAAGCATAAATAGTGCCGCTGTAGCACTTGTCATTTTAATGATCTCATCTTTCTTCCCTTTATCAATCATCATTTGTTCGTACTCATTAAAGAAAGAGGGGTTTATGTATTTTGTATACATGAAATCTGAAATGGAAATACCTATAGCTACCAATAATGAAATGATAGCACCAATAGTTATTGCTTTACCAAAAGAAACTAAGCCATTGTTAACTTGATCTCTGTAATGTTTAATACCAAAAAAAATAAATGATAATGATAGAAATATGGAAATATAACCCAATATTTCATTAGTAGAGTAATCTAAATTATTAATACCTAAGCTAAGGTGTAATGTGAAAATAATAAACCCTGCTAATAACCCATAAGAGCCATACTTTAAAACTGTGTTTTTCATTACTAAAAAAATTAATATTAAGTTTCAAAATTATGAGAAGTTATAAAAAAACCACTCATACTAAAGTACCAATTGTAAGCTTCCCCTAAAACGGAACTGTTTAAAAGTAGAATAATTATCTTAATTTTAAACAGTATTATGAGAAAGAGTAAATTTTCACCACAACAGATTGCAAAGATTTTAAAAGAGTTCGA
>Ga0189290_100200_pt1 | contig 31404 bp, 31 predicted proteins | sample UW140minimetaG_FD_130318 | JGI IMG/M metagenome (GOLD analysis project Ga0189290, IMG submission 130318) | Marine microbial communities from the Costa Rica Dome - UW140 mini metaG | ecosystem: Environmental > Aquatic > Marine > Oceanic > Photic zone | place: Costa Rica: the Eastern Pacific...
GGTTAAAACCACATCCTCGGCAGCGATCCGTCCAGCAACGTCTGGCCCAATCCAATTCACCACCGCCTGCCGGGCATGAAAATCTGTCGCGGACGAGGAACATGCCAGGTATGTTATCGGGCTTTCGGCGGCTACCTTTTTCATCGTCGTGCGAATGATGAGATCCTGCCCCACGTCCGGCACGCGAACTGCGCGAAGATCAAGATCGTCAGTTTGCGACACCGAAATTAACGGTTCCGGTGGCAAAACGGTTTCCGGGCGACTGTCAGCCACAAAAGTGCCGCGCCCCACTGTGGTCTCCAACAACCCTTCTTCCACCGCCAATTTATACGCCCGCGCCACCGTGCCTGGAGTGATACTCAATTGCCAGGCCAACTCGCGCACTGGTGGAAGCTTCTCCCCAACGGGGAGCTGCCCGCTGCGCACAGCCCCTCGAAGTGATTGTATCAATACAATGTATTTCGGATCGGTACAGCCTGTAAAGTTCGGCGGCCAAATTGTATCAATCACAATGTTTCCCTCGTAATTGTATCATAGATTAGCTACACCCACCTTGTAACAAACTTAAGGATTGTATCAATGCAATATTGGAGATGACCATGACAATGACCACGACAAACCTGCAAATCCTGACAAACCACAATGCAAATGAACAACTTCCAGTTGCTGCTCGTGCGGCTCTGTCATTTGCGGCAGTGGTCACTGATTGGGACAAGCGTATGCGCACCCGCCGCGCCCTCGCCCGGCTGAGCGACGCACAGTTAAAAGATGTTGGATTGACCTTGCATGACGCCCGGATAGAGGCGCGCAAAAAGATGTGGCAGATCTGATCCCCGTCAGACGCCTCTTCCACTGGGTCGGGCTTGTCCCGACCCTTTTTTGTTTGCCACGCTGTTTTGCTTTAGTAGCGGCGCTTCAAATCCCACAACAACCCGGAACTCAACACTGCGGGCGCTGGTGCAGACTTCACCTCGGCCGCGCGCAAAGCCTGCGACACCCAACTGTTGCAGGTCTGAAATACATGATAAGCGCCACGCGCCTTATAAAAGGCGCTCACACCATAAAGACCATCGCCGAGGTGTTCGGTAGATGACACGCTGGCCTCCACAAATGCCACAAGCTCACGCAGCGCCTCGTCTGCCACCGGAATCTCTATACCGTCAGAATTGACGAAGCTGCTCCAAGGTGACCCACGACCAACAGCCACATGCATCACACTATCTGTCGGCCACAAAAGCGCCTTCGCGCCAATAGCAAAAGTCACATCCGCTAGCGTAGGCGCCTCAAAGTAGAATCCTTGGTCACCCCACCCAAATTCGAACCACTCTGCCTCTGGAAAGTGCGTCAGCCATGCTTGGGAGTGATCCCCGCCAAACTCTTCCAAAGCGCTCCGGCCTAGGACCAATCCGGCATGATACCCGTGATCAAAGACCCAGATTGGTGTCCCGGTATCACGATCATATCCATCAGAAGCCCCAAACGGCACAAACCGGCTTAAGACACCTAAGAGAAACGCAATCGCAACTAAGCGCACTATCTTCATTTAGGGGGTATAGCGTAGGTCATATTGGCCCGTGCCACAGGCGCTTCAGAACCTTCCGAAAAAATCAGAACGTTTGAAACGGACAGCGACCGCCCCAACTTCAACAACTGCGTTTTGGCAATCAAATCTTTGCCTGCTTCCGGCTTGCGCATAAAATCCAATGAACAATTTGTGGTGACTGTCAGCGCCTCTTTTCCGATGATGGCCATGGTCGCCACATAGGCCGACACATCCGCTAGCGCAAACATTGACGGACCAGACACTGTGCCTCCGGGGCGCAGATGCCGCTCCTGCACCATCATCCGCATAACAGTGTTAACACCGTCAATATGCTCCACCACAAAGTCATCTTTGACCTGCGGGAACACCTGCTCGAGCCACGCGCCCATTTCTTCTGCAGTCATCACGGCTTGCATGCTTTTCCTCCGTCTCTCACCGCGCTACCCTCGCGCCAACTTGGGAGGAGAGCAAGATGACACTTTTGGAACGTCGCGACACAAATGCTGTGGCGCATCTCACTATGAACGCACCTGAGCGGCTAAACGCCCTCTCCGACGAAATGCTTGCGGCCCTGCAAGCCGAGTTTGACACCCTCAAGGACGACAGTTCCATCCGCGCCATCACGCTTTCAGGCAGCGGCAAGGCCTTCTGCGCCGGGCACGATCTCAAGCAAATGACAGCCGGGCGCCAATCTGAGGATGGCGGGCGTGCCTATTTTGCGGATCTGTTTGACCGCTGCGCCACCATGATGCAGACCATTCAGCAGCTGCCACAACCGGTCATCGCTCAGGTTCATGGCATCGCCACCGCCGCCGGCTGTCAATTGGTCGCCACCTGCGACTTGGCCGTGGCCGCCGAGGGCACCCGTTTTGGCGTGAACGGTGTGAACATCGGCCTGTTTTGCTCCACCCCCATGGTGGCCCTGACCCGCAACATTCCGCGTAAACAGGCGTTTGAGATGCTAACCACCGGAAACTTCATTGACGCCACCCGCGCAGAAAACCTCGGCTTAATCAACCGCGTGGTGCCGCATGAAGGTTTGCAAGCCGAAACTACGCAGCTTGCGGAAACCATTGCAGAAAAGCTCTCAGCGGCAGTGAAAATCGGCAAGCAATCCTTTTATGAGCAATTGCAAATGCCGCTCGATCAGGCCTACGCCCATGCAGGCAACATCATGGTTGAGAACATGCTCTATGCCCAAACCGAAGCAGGCATTGAGGCATTCCTCAACAAGCAGTCCCCCAAGTGGGATCAGTAGCCAGTTTCCATTCCCATAACGGTGTTTTTCCAACAAAGCTGTGTCGAATCCAAATCAACTTGGGCACAACAAACACAACCCGAACCACACGCGTGTGTGGCAACAGTTCGCTAAGCGGTTCGGCTCGTTACCGAGCCGCGGGTTGCGTGTCGCCTCACTGGTCATTTTGTACTGCTTACTATTGACCTGTGAGGCGCGCGCCTCTTTTCACTCTTAGCTCTTCCCAAACGCCCATCCCTGCCCTATGTCCGCCTCCATGACAGAGACATTGCATATTGTGGGCGGCGGCATGGCCGGCGCTGAGGCCGCATGGCAGGCCGCAAACATGGGCGTGAACGTGGTGATCCACGAAATGCGACCCAAGGTCGAAACCTTCGCGCATCGCACCGGGCATCTGGCAGAGATGGTCTGTTCCAACAGCTTCCGGTCTGATGATGACGAACAAAATGCCGTCGGCCTGCTGCATTGGGAAATGCGCGCGGCCAACGGGTTGATCATGGCCACTGCAGATAAACACCGCCTTCCGGCGGGCGGCGCTCTCGCAGTGGACCGCGATCCATTTGCAGAATCCGTGACTGCCACATTGATGGACCACCCAAATGTCTCCGTGGAATATGGCGAAATTTCTGAGTTGCCCACTGACGGCCATTGGATCATCGCCACCGGCCCGTTGACCTCCAGCGCCCTTGGCGCCGCCATTCAGGTCGAAACCGGCGCTGACCGACTGGCCTTTTTTGATGCCATCGCGCCAATTATCTATGCCGAAAGCATCGACATGGACGTGGCCTGGCTGCAATCGCGCTATGACAAAGGCGACACCGAGGAAGAGCGTAAGGCCTACCTTAACTGCCCAATGACCAAGGACCAATATGAGGCCTTCATCGACGCGCTTCTGACAGCAGACAAAACCGAGTTCCACGAAGGTGAAACCGCAGGCTATTTTGATGGCTGCCTGCCCATAGAAGTCATGGCCGAACGCGGCCGAGAAACTTTGCGGTTTGGGCCCATGAAGCCTGTGGGGCTGACCAACGCCCACAAGCCAGATGACAAGCCTTATGCAGTGGTACAGCTGCGCCGCGACAACGCTTTGGGCACCCTCCTGAACATCGTTGGTTTCCAGACCAAGATGAAGTACGGCGCGCAAACCGAAGTTCTAAAAATGATCCCGGGTTTGGAGAATGCCTCTTTCGCCCGCCTCGGTGGCATCCACCGCAACACATTCATCAACTCGCCGACACTATTAGACGACCAAATGCGTCTAAAGTCCCGCCCAAACATCCGATTTGCCGGTCAGGTCACAGGTGTGGAAGGCTATGTCGAAAGCGCTGCTATGGGTTTACTTGCGGGCCGTTTGGCTGCTGCTGAAATCCTTGGCAAAGCGCAGGAGACCGCGCCGCTAAACACCGCCATGGGCGCCTTGGTGCACCACATCACCGGTGGTGCGGAGGCCAAGACCTTTCAACCAATGAACGTGAACTTTGGCCTGTTCCAACCGGTCGAAGGCCTCAAGGGTGGGCGTCGCGGTCGCAAAGATCGCTACAAAGCCTACACCGACCGCGCCAAAGCGGATTGGCAAGCCTGGGTTGACGCACAAGCGTAACTGGACGGCTCAATCATCTTCCAATAATCTCAAAAGAGCGGGCCAAACGGACCCGCTCTTTTTGTGAAAACTTCCCGATAAGCGACTGAAACAGTGACTTTTATCACCCGATTCGCCCCGTCCCCGACCGGCCTATTGCACCTGGGGCACGCCTACTCGGCGATGCTGGCGCATGACAAGGCAATGGAGAATGGCGGTAAGTTTCTTCTGCGCATAGATGACCTTGATCAATCCCGTGCACGCGACCATTGGGAGGCCCAAATCTATGATGATCTCGCCTGGCTTGGTCTCACTTGGGAGGCTCCAGTCCGCCGCCAGTCCAACCACTTCGCGGACTATGAAATGACATTGAACACGCTTTCGCATATTGGCCTCACCTACGCCTGCACGTGTACGCGTCGCGACATTGAAGCCGCCGCAAATGCCCCGCAAGAAGGCGTCCCACAATTTGGCCCGGACGGGCGCATCTATCCCGGCACTTGTCGTCATGCAGGGCACGACCACTCCGACGCCCAATGCATCCGCCTCAACATGTTTGCCGCCTGCGAGCAGGCACTTCCCGCACAATTTGTGGAAAGCGGGCAGGACCACTCTGGTGCGCATCTACTGGATCTTGACACTATGGTCTCGAATATCGGTGATGTTGTCTTGGCCCGCCCCAACATGGCCGCATCCTATCACCTCTCCGTAGTGTTAGATGATGCTGCCACCTTGGTCACTGATGTCATCCGTGGAGCCGACCTGTTTGAGGCCACTGCAATCCACGTGGTATTACAAAAACTGCTCGGACTGCCCACGCCTCGTTATCATCACCACAAGTTGATCCGAGACGAAAATGGCAAGCGCCTCGCCAAACGAGACGACGCCCGCGCCATTGCTACCTACCGCGCGGAGGGCGCCTCGCCCGCCGACATCCGCGCCATGGTTGGCCTTTAGTCCTCCATCGGCTTCATCAGCTCCACGGTCTCGCCATCTCGCACCGCCGTGTAAAAACACGTGCGTCGGTTGGTGTGACACGCCGCTCCGGTCTGCTCTACCAGCACCAAAATACAGTCCTGATCGCAGTCATAGCGGAAATCGACCAGCTTTTGAACGTGGCCCGAGGTTTCACCTTTGATCCAGAACGACTGGCGCGAACGACTCCAATAGGTGACCTTCTGGGTCTCCAAAGTCTTGGCCACCGCATCGGCGTTCATCCACGCCATCATCAGCACCTCGCCGCTCACGCTGTCCTGCGCAATCGCCGGGATTAGACCAGCTTCGTTGTACTTCAGCGCCTTAGGATCAAATCCCATACCATCGTCCCCTTTGCATCAGCGATTTTCCTCTCTATCTAGGAAAGGCGTAAAAAAGGAAACCGTGATGTCCGGCGAAACCGACCTGATCAAGCTCTACTCTGGCCAGATCCTGCAACTCGCAGCGTCCATCCCGCACACCGACCGGTTGGAGGCGCCTGACGCCACCGTAAAAAAGCGCTCCCCTCTCTGTGGCAGCACAGTGACCGTGGACCTCAAGCTCGAAGACGGCCGCATCGCCGGTTTTAGCCAAGACGTGAAAGCCTGTGCCCTAGGTCAAGCTGCAGCCTCCGTTGTTGGCGCCAATGTCTTGGGGCAAAACCGTGACGGCATCGAAGCGGCACGCGGTGCGCTCAAAGCCATGTTGAAAGAGGGTGGCCCCACACCATCTGCGCCATTTGACGGGCTTGAAGTTTTGCGGCCTGCGCAGGATTACAAAAACCGTCACGCTTCTATCATGCTGGCTCTGGATGCTACTGCCGAGGCCTTCGACGCCGCTGAACAAGCCAACTGCGCCTAAATTCCACCTGCCCGCGACTCCTTAAAACGCCAGCAAGCCGCGCCGTTTCAGCGCGGCTTTTCGTTTGCTCCTGCTCACAACAAAAAAACCGCCGCACTTCCATTGGAAGGCGGCGGCAAGGGCAAGCGGTATCGCGTGGGACCCGGGCCATCCGACTTAGGGGGAGGCAGACCCCCAAGAGGACTATGAACAGGCAGTGTCAGTCAGGACGCATCAAATGGGGACAGATGCGCGGACAGACCGGCACGAATTTCGCAGGCAGAATTAGATCAGACTCACCTCGTCACACTGGTACAAACACAAAAGTCACATCAAAGTTCACACAAAACCGGGGACATGCAGCGCAAGCACCAGCATGATCACCAAAGCCACACCGCCCACAGCATCCTGCAAAAGCGTGTCGCCAGAGTTGCGCACAACGGATTTGATTTGCTGCATCATGGTGGTTTTCCTTCCCATCAGTCTTGTTGCCACTTTGTTCTCATATTGCACGAGTCGAGTAAAGAACTTTTTAAGAACACTTGAGAACATTAAGGGAATTTTAGGATTGAATTCAGTCTAACCCACTGAAATCAAACGGATCGCCTGATCCTGTTCCATCAGCCACAAAAGAACACGCGCCGCCAACCCGCGGTCGCTTTCCAATGTCGGATCATCATGAAGCAGTTTGCGGGCGTCAGTCTGTGCCACCGCCATCAAGCTCGCCTGTGTCTCGACATCCGCAATTCGGAATCGGGGCAAACCCGACTGCGCCGTACCAATCAAGTCGCCCGCCCCACGCATTTCCAGGTCGGTCTCCGCAATCACAAAGCCGTCTTCGCTCTCACGCAGGGTTTTGAGCCGTTTCTCACCACCTTCTGACAAAGGCGCTTGATACATCAGCAAACAGGTCGACGCCTGGGAGCCGCGCCCCACACGCCCGCGCAACTGGTGCAATTGAGCCAATCCAAATGCCTCAGCCCGCTCAATCACCATGATGGTCGCATTGGGAACATCCACGCCGACCTCGATGACAGTGGTGGCCACCAAAACCTGCGTGTCCCCCGCCTGAAACGCCGCCATGGCCACGTCTTTTTCTTCTGATGGCATCTGCCCATGCACAAGGCCACACACGCTTTCACCAAGTTCGCTCCGCAGGGCTTTGAACCGCGCATCTGCCGCCGTGTAATCTACTCGTTCGCTTTCTTCGACCAATGGACAGACCCAATAGGCTTGTTTGCCCTCGGCGACCGCGTTGCGCAGTTTCTCAACCACCTCATCAAGGCGATCCGTGGGAACCAACGCCGTGGTGATCGGTTGCCGCCCCGGTGGCTTCTCATCCAGTACCGACACATCCATGTCACCGTATTGTGCCAGGGCCAGCGAGCGTGGGATTGGCGTGGCTGTCATCACCAGCACATCCGCACCCTCGCCTTTTTTGCCCAGCTCCAGCCGCTGTCTCACGCCAAATCGGTGTTGCTCATCAATGATTGCAAGCCGCAAATCAGCAAAATGCACATCATCCTGAAAAACCGCATGTGTCCCAACCAGAATGTGAATGTCCCCGCGCGCCAGTGCCTCCAGCTTGGCGCGACGTTCTTTACCTTTGTCGCGTCCTGTAAGGACCTCAACCACAACCCCGGCACTCTCCGCCAGTGGATGCAGCCCAGCCATATGTTGTCGCGCCAAAATCTCGGTTGGCGCCATCATTACGCCCTGCCCGCCAGCCTCTACAGCAACGAGCAGCGCCATAAACGCCACCAAGGTTTTACCCGCGCCGACATCGCCTTGCAGCAGCCGGTTCATCCGTTGATCCGTTGCCATATCTCGCGCAATCGCGTCAATCGCGCGCTCCTGAGCGCCTGTTGGGCTGTACGGCAACGCTGCCCGCACCTTGGCCTGCAGCACCCCGGTCTGTTCAGACATCACACCTTTAGCACGCTGCAACTGACTGCGCGCTAGCGCCAGCGTCAACTGATGCGCCAGAAACTCATCGTATGCCAACCGCTCCCGCGCCGGATGATTGGGCGACACCTGCTCCATGGCTTCAGGCCGATGCACCAGCTCCATCGCCTCGCGCCAATTGGGCCACTTCGCCTTGTCTTTCTGAGACGGATCAATCCACTCCGCCATCTCCGGTGCACGGTCGAGCGCGGAACGCACCGCCTTCACCATAGTCTTTTGCGTCACGCCGTGCGTCAGCGGATAAACCGGTTCAAACGCAGGGATTCCCTCGACTTCATCCGGTGCCACCACATACTCCGGGTGCACCATCTGTGCGACGTTATCAAAGACCTCCACCTTCCCAGAAACCACGCGCCGCGCACCTTCAGGCAGGATTTTCTTCAGGTAGTCCCCACGCGCATGGAAGAAAACTATCTGAAACGAGGTCAGCGCATCCTGTACCGTAATCCGATAGGCCCCGCTCCGATTGCGCGGCGCACGGTGCGCTCCAACCAGAACTTGAACCGTCACCACACCCGGCAGCTCCGCTTCATTGACCGAAATTTTTAACCCTCGATCAATCCCCGAATAAGGCAGCAAGAACAAAAGGTCACGCGGCTTAGTGACATCAATCTGCTCCAGATGCTGGGCCGTTTTGGGCCCAACTCCGTCCAGTTTTGTCACATCCGCAAACAGCGGAAACAGAAGCTCAGGACGTCCGCTCATAGGCCCTCGATCAGTGCCAGCCAGCCATCTTCGTCGATGGTTTCAATGCCCAAATCCGCCGCTTTCTTGGCTTTACTGCCCGCGCCGGGACCCGCCACCAACAGGTCTGTCTTTTTGCTCACAGAACCAGACACTTTGGCCCCAAGGGTTTCCGCCCGCGCCTTGGCCTCCGCCCGGGTCATCTTTTCCAGAGAACCGGTGAAAACCACCGTTTTGCCAGCCACAGGGCTGTCTTGCGTTGGTGCATCCGGCGACACAACTCTCAACATCGCCACCAGCCGATCAATCTCGCTGCGCTCCCGCTCGTTGGCAAAAGCATCCGTCAGAGAAAGCCCAACCGCCGCGCCTATACCGTCGATCCCGGTCAGATCATCCCAGACCGCCTGAGCCCCGCTCGATACCTCATGCGCCGCCATGGCAGTAACTCGGCTGTCTTTGACCTTTGCGCGACGCCCCTCAGCTTGCGCCGCGACCCGCTCCCGTTCTTCCGCCAAGTCTGCCGCTCGCCACGCAAGTGCCGCAGGCCGCGCCATCTCTGCTGCCCCACTCATGTCCTCCCACGTCAGGTAATGCAGCGCCAAATCCTTGGCGGCCGTTTCCCCAACATGCCGAATTCCCAGACCAAACAGCAACCGCGCAAAGGCAATCTCGCGCTTTTCCTCAATCGCGGAAAAGAGGTTGTCCACGCTCTTGTCTTTCCAGCCTTTGCGGTTCGCAAGTTTGGTCAGGTTTGCACCGTCACGCACCGCAAGCGTAAAAATATCCGCAGGCGTTTTGATCGGCAAATCGGGATCTTCGTAAAACATCTCGATCTGCTTGGCGCCCAGACCTTCGATATCCAACGCCTTGCGTGCTACAAAATGTTTTAATTTTTCAACCGCTTGCGCCGCACAAATCAAGCCGCCGGTACAATAGCGTACGGCGTCGCCTTCCTCACGCACAGCTGGTGAACCACACACCGGGCACAACTCAGGAAACGCATACGGCACCGCACCATCCGGGCGTTTGGACAGGTCCACATCCGCCACCTTCGGGATCACATCCCCAGCGCGATAGACCTGCACCCAATCCCCCTCGCGGATGTCTTTACCCTCGCGAATGGTTGCGCCTTTGCTGTCTCGCCCCGCGATATAGTCTTCATTGTGCAACGTCGCGTTGCTGACAACCACGCCGCCAACGGTCACAGGCGCCAAACGGGCTACGGGGCTCAATGCGCCTGTGCGTCCAACCTGAATGTCAATCGCTTCCAACCGCGTCCAGGCCAATTCCGCTGGGAATTTGTGTGCAATCGCCCAACGCGGTGTTGTGGACCGGAACCCTAGCCGTTCCTGCAACGCCAGATCGTTGACCTTATAGACTACCCCGTCGATGTCATAACCCAGCGTTGCACGCCGCTCTTCAATCATTTTGTAGTGAGAGATCAACGCTACCGTACTGTCACAGACTTTGGTCAGATCGTTGATGACAAACCCAAAATCTTGAAGCCGTGAAATCGCCTCCATCTGGGTGTCCGCCAAAGGTTCCGACAACTCTCCCCAGGCATAAGCAAAGAATTTCAACGGCCGCTGACGTGTGATCTGTGCATCCAACTGCCGCAAGCTTCCGGCGGCGGCGTTGCGCGGGTTGGCAAATACGGTCTTTGGTTTCTTTCCCGCCGCCTCAAGCCGTTCGTTTTCTTCCGCAATCCGAACGTTCAGCGCCTCAAAATCAGTGTGGCTCATATAAACTTCACCACGTACTTCCAGCACCGCTGGCGCGTTGGCAATGCTCTGGGGAATATCGGCAATCGTGCGCGCATTGGCCGTGACATCCTCGCCCGTACCGCCATCTCCACGAGTTGCCGCATAGACCATGTCTCCATTTTCATAACGAATAGAGAGACTTAACCCGTCTATTTTCGGTTCCGCCGTAAACGCAAGCGGCTCATTTCCCATGCCGAGATACTTGCGGATGCGTTCGTCAAAATCCGCCACATCCTGGTCTTCGAAGGCATTGCCAAGGCTCAGCATAGAAACTTTATGCGCGATCTTGCCGAAGCCTTCTGAGGGTGACACTCCGACCTGATCAGTCGGGCTGTCGCCCCGCTTCAACTCAGGAAAACGCTCTTCAATTTCCAGATTGCGCCGTTTGAGGCGGTCATACTCCGCATCCGAAATCGTTGGCGCATCAGCGCCGTGGTAGTCGCGATTCGCCTGACCCAGCAACGCAGAAAGGCGCGCGAGGGCCTCGCGCGCCTGATCTACAGTCATATCAGTGACAGCAATCTCTTCGGCCACGGTCGCCTCCCTATTCTACCCTCCCAAGCAATAGGGCTGACAACCGTCAACGTCCAGAGGTCGCAAGCGCCTTAGGCGCGCATCGCCACCTGATCGTCAGAACCGGCAACCGGCTCCGGATCACGCAGCACATAGCCACGGCCCCAAACAGTTTCGATGTAGTTTTCACCGCCGGTTGCCTCGGAAAGCTTCTTGCGCAGCTTACAGATAAACACGTCGATGATTTTCAGTTCCGGCTCGTCCATGCCGCCATACAGGTGGTTCAGGAACATTTCTTTGGTCAGAGTGGTGCCTTTGCGCAGGGAGAGCAGCTCGAGCATTTGGTACTCTTTGCCGGTCAGGTGAACCGGCTTGTTTTCGACCTCTACGGTCTTCGCATCCAGGTTCACGTTAATCTGGCCAGTCTTAATAACTGACTGCGAATGACCTGTGGAACGGCGGATAATCGCGTGGATACGCGCCACCAGTTCTTCGCGGTGGAACGGTTTGGTCAGGTAATCGTCAGCGCCGTAGCCAAAGCCCTTGAGCTTGCTTTCGGTGTCATCAGCGCCCGACAGGATCAAAATTGGGGTGTCAATACGCGAGGTGCGCAGCTGGCGCAGCACCTCGTGGCCAGTCATATCTGGCAATCCAAGGTCCAGCAAAATAAGATCGTAATCGTAAAGCTTCGCCAGATCGATGCCCTCTTCACCCAGATCGGTGGCATAGACATTCAGGTTGGCATGGGTCAGCATCATCTCGATGCTTTTGGATGTTGTAGGATCGTCTTCGACCAGCAGCACTCTCATTGGTTCGGCTTCCTTAGATTGGAGGGTTACTGTCGTTAACCTTAATAATTAAAGGTTAACGACTGGTTACCGATTTAGGAAGGTTAACAGAGATTGCTAGATTTAGCGATATTTTTGAATGGCTGTTGCTTTCAAGGCCTCAGTGCCATGGGTCGAGACAGCGGTCACCCACTCATTGAACTCGTCTTCACTTAGGCTATACATTTCAAGGGCTTCCCGCTTGGTTATAAGGCCATAAGCCACGCCGCGCACCACGGCTGCTTTGCGGGATGCCACCCATCGCTTAGTTTTGGATGGGGGCAAGTCGGCACGCGTCATCACCAGTCCATCAGACAGTGTCACGCATCTCGGGCCTTCCACTTTTTTCAGAAACATCTCGCTCGTCCTTTTGAATGGGAAAATATTCGCCTATGGGACTTAACAAGGCCCTAAAGCCGCTCTTGAGAGTATCTAAGATTTTCCTATATTCTCGTGGACTTCTGACCCGGAGAGACTCACCATGCCGCTTGATGGCGACACGCCCCTTAATTCGCTAGGTTTTGCCAAGCCACCGTCCGAGACCCGTGTGGTCGTTGCCATGTCCGGCGGCGTCGACAGCTCCGTGGTCGCCGCCCTATTGGCGGACGAGGGTTATGATGTGGTCGGAGTGACCCTACAACTTTATGATCACGGCGCGGCACTGGCCAAGAAAGGCGCCTGCTGTGCTGGTATCGACATCCATGATGCCCGCCGCGTGGCCGAGGAAAAAGGCTTCCCACACTATGTGCTGGATTATGAGAACATCTTTCAGGACGCGGTGATCGATGAATTTGCCGACAGCTATCTGGGCGGCGCCACCCCGGTACCCTGCATCCGCTGCAACGAAAGAGTGAAGTTCAAAGACCTTTTGGAAACCGCCAAAGACCTGGATGCAGACTGTATGGCTACTGGCCATTATATTCAGCGCATGATGGGTGAAAACGGTGCAGAGTTGCACTCCGCCGCCGATGCCCGTCGCGATCAAAGCTACTTTCTGTTCTCCACCACACCGGAGCAACTTGACTATTTGCGCTTCCCGCTGGGCCACCTACCTAACAAAGACGCCACCCGCGCCTTGGCAGCGGAGTACGGTCTTGCCGTGGCTGACAAGCCGGACAGTCAGGACATCTGCTTTGTGCCCAATGGAGACTACGCCAGCGTGATAGAAAAACTGCGCCCCGGCGCGGCGGAACCTGGCGACATTGTTGATCCGGACGGCACCGTACTTGGCAGCCACAACGGCGTTATCCATTACACCATCGGCCAGCGCCGTGGTTTGGGCATCGGAGGTCTAAGCACGCCGCTCTATGTAGTCAAACTCGACGTAGACAAAAAACAGGTCATTGTTGGTCCCAAAGAGATGTTGTCGACACGCGTCGTGCCTGTACGCGAGATCAACTGGCTGGGGGATGAGCCGTTCGAAAGCCAGAAAGAATGGCATATGGCCGTAAAGGTGCGCTCCACGCGTCCACCTCGCGAAGCCATTATCCGCCCTACCGGACCAGATACGGCTGAAATCGAGCTGCTCACCCCCGAAGAAGGCGTCTCCCCGGGGCAGGCCTGTGTGTTTTACGACAACGACAGCTCCCGCATCTACGGCGGCGGCTGGATCTGGCGCGGTTATTAAACCGCGCCACCATCACGTAATATCAGTTCCGGTGTTGACCACAACGTAAAGTCCAATCGCGATCATCACATAAGGCGCCAGCCATTCCAGTCGTTCAATTCGGGATACTTTTGCTGGCGCCATCGCCGCCAGCGCAGCGCCCCCGAATGCCAGCGCCACTGCAGAGGCCCCGGCCCCAAGCAAAATCGGCAGCGTATAACTTGGCCCGGAATCCGCCAGCAACGGCGTGAACACCGCAAAGCTGTCAAAAGACACGCTCAAAAACAACGCAATAACCGCCAGAACATGTGACTTGGCGACCTGCTCTGCGGCAGAGCTTTTTTTACCTAAGAACCGCGCAATCAAGGCATAAACACCCAGCCCAATAGGAATAAACCCTAGGTAGCCCACCTGATGCGGCAAACCGGTTTCCAATCCCGCCGAGACAAACACCGCCGCCGTGAGCATGATGCCCTGCGCGATAAGGTAACCACTTAGCGTCCGCAGCTGCCCAACTGTTAGGATCAGCCCGACCATAATCGCGAGGTTGTCGAGGTTGGTGGCCAAATGCGCTGTCACCGCTGACAGCGCAATACCAAACTCATCGATCATGTTGAAAGCCCGTCCAGTACAGCCCGTGCCGCCCGCAACCCAGGAAACTCCTGCCCACGCCCCAAACGTTCCATGGTGAGCGCCATGGCTTCCCTCTGTTCAGTCGAATTTTCCAGTAGCCGCAGGATGGCAGGCGCAATATCCTCTGCCTGAAACGCTGGCCCCAAGAACTCCGGCACGGTCCGGCTTTCCGCCACAAGATTGGCAAGTGTTACCGTGTCAATCAACGCCATGCGGCTCATGATCTGCCAACTGATCCAGTTCATATCATAGCCAATGACCATCGGTGTTTCGCTGGCCGCCAACTCAAGGGACGCTGTCCCAGACGCAGCCAGGGCCACATCCGCCGCCTTAAACGCCGCTCGTTTCTCAGCCTGAGCGGCGTCTGCTTCTACTTTATTCGGATCCAGCACAATCGGAGCGACTTTCCAATCCGCAACCAGCTCCTTCACAAGGCTCGCCACCGGTGCTGCGGCAGGCAAAACGACTTTCAGGTCCGGCTTTTGACGCACCATTCGTGCCACCACCTCACCAAAGGTGGGGGTCAACCGGCCAACCTCACCGCGCCGCGATCCCGGCAAAACCAGCAACAACGGCGCATCATCAATGCCATGCTTCTCACGAAACCCCGCAACCTCGGCCTCGCTTGCCACCGGTTCTGTAACAACGGGATGCCCGACAAAATCACACCGCAAGCCAACGGCTTCCATGTAGGATGGCTCAAACGGCAACAACGCCAACACCTGATCCACATGTTTGGCCATTTTCTCGGCCCGTTTAGGGCGCCAGGCCCAAACCGACGGCGCCACATAATGCACACAGCGCAGGCCACTCTTGGCTTTCACCTCCCGCGCCACACGCAGGCAGAAATCGGGACTATCGATGGTCACCATCACGTCCGGCTGCCAGTCCAGCGCCGCCTCCGCCGTCTGATGCATTCGATTCACCAGATGCCGGTATTTGGGCAGCACCTCGGCAATACCCATAACGCTCAGCTCATCCATGGGAAACAGGCTCTTAAGCCCTTGCGCGGCCATCAGCGGGCCGCCTACCCCGGCGAACGCCGCGTCTGGCACCAATTGGCGCAACCCCTCCATGAGCGCCCCGCCAAGTCGGTCGCCCGACAACTCGCCAGCGACCAGAAACACTTTCATCAGATCACCCGCGACAACAGGAACAACCCCGTCTCCTCTAGCGCGGCCAGCGTTTTAGGCCGATCCAGCACAACAACCCGCCCAGCCGACACCACTATGCCCTCCACACCAGCCTTAGCAGCCGCCCGCACGGTTTCAGGTCCAATCGCAGGCATATCGACCCGCAAATCCTGCCCGCGTTTTGGCGCCTTCAGAAACACACCTTTGCCCCGCCGCAAGCGTTCCGGCGTCTCCGCCACAAAACGCAGCATTGCGTCTGTGCCCTGAAGCGTTTCAATACCCAAAGCAAGACCAGCTGCGACAACCGTCCCTTGCCCCACATCCAGTGGCGATAGCGCCAGCAGAATATCCGCAGCTCGGCTGGCATCCTGCAAAGCTTGCGCGGATGGTTCTGGACCAGCCAGAAGCCCTTCCTCTGCGGCGAGGCCATCAAGCAACTCATGCGCACCAACAACCTCAAAGCCCTGTTCTTCAAACACCGCGATAATCAAGCGCAGAATCGCGTCATCCCCGCCTTGCAACGCAGGCAACAAACGTGGCGCAATCGCCATCATCCCAGCATCAAACTCAGCTGGATTCAGCGCGGGACGACCCAAGCTCCCCGCCATCACCAGCCGCGTTACACCGCCAGCCTTCAAGGCGTCAAACAGCCCACCCATTTTTTCAAACCGATGAGTGTGAACGTCACCGGACATGTCGTGCGCCACACCGTCAAACACCACGCACATAGCATCCGAATACGCTGCGGCCAGCGCAACTGGCAAGCTGCCGCCACCACAAAGAATAGCAAGTCGGCTCATGGGATTACCTCGGTGTCAGGAAGGAACGATCCGTATCGCCCATGATAAAGGCCACGATCTCTTGCACATAGTCACTGTCGGTTTCTCCACCCAACCGCTTGGCCCGCGCCTGAAACGCCCCTTCGCCTTGGGCCAACATCTGAAACGCTGCCCGCAAAGCGGTGATGTCAGAGCGCGCTACGCCACGACGCTTAAGCCCAACAAGGTTCAACCCATCCAGCTCGCCACGCGGCCCTTGCACCAGACCATAGGGAATCACATCATTTGTCACCATGCTAACCGCGCCAATGATGGCGCCACGGCCGATGCGCACCCATTGGTGAATACCACAAAGCCCGCCAATGATCACATCATCCTCGATGATGCAGTGTCCCGCTACTGCAGCAGAATTCACCACTATCACGTTGTTACCGATCTGGGCATCATGCGCGATGTGACAGCCCGCCATAAACAGTCCGTCGTCGCCTACTCGGGTGAGGCCTCCGCCGCCTTCTGTGCCACTGTTCATGGTCACATGCTCGCGAATACGGTTGCGTTCACCAATGATAAGTTTGGTTTGTTCGCCGCCGAACTTAAGGTCCTGCGGAACCTCACCAATCACGGCGAAACTGAACACCACCGTGTCCGAACCAATCTCCGTATTGCCGGTCACCACCACATGAGACTTCAATTCCACGCCCCTACGGAGCACGACTTGGGGTCCCACTACGCAAAAAGGACCGACAATACAGCCGTCCGAAACCACCGCACCGTCTTCAATAACCGCTGAGGCATGCACCTCTGCCTGTGTAGAAACTGCCATGAGCCTTACTCCTTAGGCAGGTCCATCATTGCGGTGAATTCAACGTCACAAGCGACCTCTCCGTCAACCGTCGCAGTGCCCGCAAATTTCCAAACTTTGCCACCTGGTTTGCCACGGGTCGTCTCGACCTTCATTTCAAGCACATCACCCGGCACCACCATGCGGCGGAACTTACATTTGTCGATGCCCATAAAATAAACCAACAAGTCTTTGTCCGCCAAATCCAAAGCCACGCCCACCATAATGGCCGAAGTCTGCGCCATAGCTTCCACAATGGTAACGCCCGGCATAATCGGTTTTTTGGGGAAATGCCCCTGGAAATGAGGCTCGTTCATCGTGACCATCTTAATGCCTTTGGCCGATTGATATCCATCGATATCGACCACTTTGTCGACCAACAGGAAAGGGTAGCGATGTGGAATGAGCCTTTGGATCAGCTCGATATCGGCGCTCTTGAGATCTTCGGACATATTTTGCTCCTCATGCGGCCTAGGACTTTGATATTAGCCCTAACAACCTGCGTCCCAAGGAGCAAGCACCCGAGCACAGTCAATGGCTTACGAAGTCAACCAATGGCTCGCAGACACGCGAGTTATTGGTCTTCTGGCACCGTGCTTTGGGAGCGCCCATCGCCAAGTGTTTTGTTGATACGCTCAATTGCCAAGGAAGTAATATCCACAGCTGGATCCCTCAAAAGTACTTGGCGGCGCTCCAGAATCACACTGGCTCCAGCATCCCGCATCAATGTCGTCAAAATCGGACTGGCCACTCGGATAAACGCCTCTTGCTCCCGCTGACGCCGTTGCTCTAAATTTGCAGCCTTTGCATCTTGTTCCGTACGGATCTGAACAACCCTGGCATCGAAGGCTTCTGCTACCGCACGGAAGGCGTCCGCCTCCATGTCGCTGCGCTTCTCAGTGAGAGCCTTTTCTTCAGCCGTCAGCTCCGCCTGAATGCGACGGTTTTCCGCCAGCAAAACAGCCTCTTCCGCTGCCAGCTCCTGTGCAACGCGTGCACCAAAAAGCGATTGGTTGAACATAATATCCCTGTCTACCGTCAGTATCTGGGATTGCGGCAATACGCGATCTTGCGCCAAGACAAACGGGGCGCTCAAAAGCGCCCCGGCCAAAATTGTTATGCGAAGTGCCTTCCACCGCATGGCGAATTAAAACTGAGCACTGATGGTGAAATCAAAGTTCTGGTCCCGGTCGAACTCTTCTTTCCGCAAGGCTTTGGTAAAGTTAAACCGCAACGGCCCAATTGGCGTCGTCCAAAAAATCGACGCACCGATGACATGCCGAAGCGTAAACTCTTCGTACAAAATCTCGCCAACACCACTGGTATTATCCAATCCCCAGAGCGACCCAACGTCATAGAACAATCCGCCAGTTATCCCAATCTCTTCGGGCAATCCCAGTGGGAACTCGGCCTCAAACCGTGCAGATGCATAATACTTGCCGCCCAATGCATCGTCAAAAGACCCATCAGTTGCCCGTTCCCGAGGACCGATGCCATATGGCTCAAAACCTCGGATATTCCGGTTACTCACAATATAACGGTCATCAATCCGGCTATCACCATCCGGGGAGTAAAGCGCCCCGCCTTGGAACGTGGCACGTAGGGTTACTTCCTCATGCCACACTTTGGCTTCAGCGACGGCTCGGGCAGTGGTTGAAACAAACGTGTAGTCACCGCCAACACCACCAAAATCCTGACCGAACTCGAACAGATAACCTCGTGTAGGATCGAGACCCCGACGCCGCGTGTCATATCGGTAAGTGTAACCCACTGAGCTCTTCCAAATCTCACCACGTGCAGCTTCTGCGTCGATAATGGACCTAGCAACAGCCACAGAACTGTCCACTTCCAAACCAGATCGCTCCAGCTTGTAACGTAATTGCACATTGGAGTAGTCACCCAACTCAAACCCCAAGTAGGGCGAAAACTCCCCGACAGAGTTTGTGAAGCGCGCATCGCTTGGTTCAAACTGCTTGTAGAAAAAGCCAAAACCGGCTGTCAAGTTGCGTCCCAAAAACGCCGGCTCGGAAAAGGACAAGCTGTAATCTTTGACATCCGAAGATGTCGAAAACGCCAAACCAAAATTCTGACCACGCCCCAAGAAGTTGCTTTCACTGAACCGTACAACTAATCCGATACCATCGTTAGTTGAGTAGGTACCACCAAGCGCAAGAGAACCGGTTGGTTGCTCTCCCACATCAACGTCAACAATGACCTGACTTGGGGAGCTGCCTTCACGAGCATTGACATCCGCAACGGCAAAGAAACCCAGTGCACGAATGCGTTCCGCGCTTTCGCGAATTTCACGCGGATTGAAAGGATCTCCTTCCACAATACGGAACTGGTTTCGAATTACCTTGTCCAAGGTCGTTGTGTTGCCTTCAATATCAATGCGTTCAACGAAAATCTTTGGGCCTTTGGAGACAACAAACTCAACATCAAGCGTCAAGTCTCGGTCATTCCGGCTTATACGCGGATCTACGCGCACGAAGTCTTGTCCCTGTTTCAGAGCAAAGCGCTCCATCCGAGCAATCGCGTTTTCAACAAGAGTAGGGGTGTAAACCACACCAGGCTTCAGCCGCAGCGTATCCAGATAGGTTTGCGCATCCAAACCCTCAATCTCGCTTGTCGCAGTGATGTTGCCAAACTTGAACTGCTGCCCCTCTTCAACGTTAAAGGTAACAAAATAGCCGTCACGTTCGCGGGACAGCTCTGCATTGACACTCAAAGTTCGAAAATCCACGTAACCGCGAGACAGATAGAAGTCTCGGAGCACCTGCTTATCGAACTCAATACGATCAACCACAAAAGTATCTTGCTTAAACAAAGCTCTCAGAAGGCCCGCCTGCTTTGTGCCCAGCACACGACGCAAGCGGTTGTCACCGAAATTTCGGTTGCCCACAAAGCCAATGCGTTCAATTTCAACCACGCCGCCTTCAAACACTTCAAACACGAGATCCGCACGGTTGTCGCTGCGGCGAATAACCCGTGTGTTCACCCGCGCCGCAAGACGACCGGATTCCGCATACGCCTGCGTGATGCGAGCTGCGTCCTGTTCCGCAATGGAGGGATTAAGAACACGCCGCGATTCCGACTCCACCAACTGTTGCAACGCTTCGTCCTTAAGACGTTTGTTGCCTTCAAAGCTGATACGGTTGATCGTCGGGTATTCCGTGACTTTGATCACCAAAGTGCCGCCGCTCGGCACCAATTCCACAGTTTCAAACAGGCCGCTTGCAAGCACACGCTGATACGCTGCATTGACCTGACCGGCAGTCACTGCTGTCCCGCGCGGAATCGCGGCGTAGTTTGCCACAGCAGCGGATTCGATACGCTGATTGCCTTCCACCCGGATCGTGTTGAAATTGTACGTTTGCGCGTGCCCAAATGTCGGCAACGCGAGCAAAAACGCAAAAATCACAAAGAAAAACGCCATAGTGAGGCGTCTACTCTGCGCCTCTCCCCCGTCTTTGGCAATCACCAAAGCCTTCGATTGTTTGGTCATTCCCAAACTCCGCAGTACATCCCAGTTGGATTGTGACTATCGGGTCTGGGGGCTGATGTCAAAACAGCAATGGCCTTGAAACAAAGAGAATCGCCTTGCGATGTATCAGCATCCCTAGCGGATCGGCCTGTCAACACCACACAATGTAGTGCGCAGACCTCCGCCAGTCCAGTTGGCCTTAATACAGTCCGCCATTCAGGATAACCGTCCCGATATACGATCCAAGCGACAATCCCCCGATGATCGCTACAGGAAACAACAAACGCTCCCAGTTGATATCAATCAATAGACCAAGCGCGCGATATCCGCTTTCGATTGTATGCATGGTTCCAAACCCAATTCTTACCTACACGCTAACCCTAGCTGCGGAATTGGGCGAAATTGGGGCGCGAGGCAAAACCCGCGCCCACTTTGCGAGTTTATGGACAGAACAAGTCGTTCGTCAGGCCAAACACCATCATGCTCAGCACCAGTACCAAACCCGCCGTCATTAGAATCCGCAACACACCGTCCGCTGGCGGTTTCCCGGTAACCGCCTCATAGGCATAAAATACCAGATGCCCGCCATCCAACATTGGGATCGGGAACAAGTTCAAAAGGCCAATCGCGGTGGACAGCACGGCAATGAACCAGATGAAACTCTGCGCGCCTTGGCTTGCCATCGCACTTGACGTCTGCGCAATCCCAACAGGACCAGAGAGGTTACAACTGCTGATCGCGCCAGTGATCATATGGTAAAGTCCGCTGACCGAGCCCTCCATGACGCGACCAGTCTGGCGAACACCTGCCATAAATGCTGCGCCGAACGGCAACTGCTCCGTCGCAGGTTCAAACGCAAAACCACCACCAATGCCGATACGCCAATGTGTTACAAACCCACCGTTATCTTGCGGTTCATCCACACGCCGTGGCGTAAGATCGTATTGATCAATCTCTCCGGCACGATACACACTCAAAGCCAGCGTCCGTCCCTCCCCGCCTTCAACTGCTTCTTTAAGCCGCGAAAATGCGACAATCGGCTCGCCATCGATTGCGGTGAACACATCGCCGACTTCTAGCCCAGCGTTGTACGCGGCGGAACGCGGCGCAAGTGATTGCACCATAGGCGGATAGAGGAACGGACCGGATACGTCGATCGCCTCCCCATCGCGCTCTACAGTATAAGCCAGCACCGTTTCTTTAGGCATCTCGCTCGCAAAGTCATCAAAGGCTTGAGGATCGTCAAACGACGGGATCTCAGCTCCTGCAATCGCTGTGACCACGTCACCTTCCTGCAATTCATAAGGCGCATCCGGTAGATCCCAGATCTCGCCCACAACCAGCTTGTTGCCAATCTGACCATTGAACATCATCACACCAGTGAAAATGACAATGGACAGGATAAAGTTGAACACCGGCCCCGCCAGAACCGTCGCCGCCCGCGCCCACAGTGGGGCACCATGCATTGTGTGGCGCCGCTCTTCCTCGGTCATCTCGGCCATGGCTTCGCCGTCTTTGCCGCTCGCGGCATTGGCGTCGCCCTTGAATTTCACATATCCGCCCAACGGAATGGCCGCGATCTGCCACTTGGTACCGCGTTTGTCGTAACGCGAATAGATCACCGGCCCAAAGCCCAGGCTGAACACATCCGCACCTATGCCGCTCCAGCGGCCGACAATGTAGTGCCCATATTCATGGATCGCGACAATGATCGACAGCGCCACAACAAACCACAGCACGGTCAACCCGCCGCCGCCAATTCCCGAAATCAGCGATGAAATATCCAAATGCACGTCCTCTAGTTCGGCGTTACGCCAATTTTTGCATGACCTCATCGGCCGTCCTTCGGGCCAGATGGTCGGTTTCCATGACCGTATCAAGGGTCATTTCGGCATTCTTGCGGCAATGTGATGGAGAAAGCTGTTCCAAAACTTCTTCCACAACCTCGGCCATCTGCAAGAAACCAATGCGGTGATCTAGGAACCCGTCTAGCGCCCGCTCCTTAGCTGCGTTGAAAATCGCTCCAGCGTGCCCGCCAAGCTCCAACACCTCATGCGCCAATCGTAGCGCAGGGTAACGCTGCAAATCCGGCGCCCGGAAATGCAGCGCGCCGATCTTGGCAAGATCCAAACGTTCCACCGGCAACGTCTTGCGCTCCGGCCAATGCAGCGCAAATCCAATGGCATGCCGCATATCCGGTGGCCCCACATGCGCCATCAGCGCGCCATCGTTGAATCCCACCAGCGCATGCACCAAAGATTCAGGGTGCACCAGCACTTCAATTTGCTCATGCGCACAGCCAAAAAACTCTTTGGTTTCAATAATCTCCAGCGCCTTATTGAACATCGAGGCACTGTCCACGGTAATCCGTTTTCCCATATTCCAATTGGGATGGCTACTCGCCTGCTCCGGTGTTGCCCGTGCCATATCTTCAAGCGACCAATCGCGGAAAGCGCCGCCACTAGCGGTGATGATGATCCGCTCCACCGCAGCCATATCCTCGCCGATCAGCCCCTGAAACACCGCCGAGTGCTCACTGTCTACTGGAAGGATACGCGCATCGAATTTTTCTGCTGTCCCCATAATCAGCCGCCCGGCTGTGACCAGCGATTCCTTGTTGGCCAGAGCCAATGTCGCGCCCTGCTCCAATGCAATCAACCCAGGCGCCAAACCGGCAGCGCCAACAATCGCGCTCATCACCCAATCCGTTTGCCGTGCTGCGGCCTCGCGGATCGCCGTCGCACCGGCGGCAACCTCAACACCACTGCCCTCCAGCGCGTTACGTAGCTCATCCAGCCGCGCTTCATCCGCTGTTACCGCAATATCCGCGTTCAGCTCACGCGCATCCGCAGCGAGCCGAGCAATGTTCTGCCCCCCGCTCAGCGCCACAACATCATAGCTTGCGGGATCGCGCCGGATCAGGTCGATGGTGTTTTGCCCAATCGACCCGGTCGCACCAAAAATGGAGATTTTTCTCATGTCGCTGGCAGCCCCAGCACACTTCCAAGCACCAGCACCAAAAGCGCCGCGCCCAACATCGCATCAAACCGATCCAGCAAACCACCGTGGCCAGGTATCAGATTGGAACTGTCCTTAATGCCGGTATGTCGCTTGATAGCGCTTTCGGCGGCATCGCCCATCTGCGAGGCAAACGCCGTCAGCACAGACAGGACAATCAACGGTATGCCGCCAAAGGCCATGCCAACAAAACCAGCAGCCACCCAACCCGCCATGGTCCCAGACCAAGTCTTTTTCGGGCTTACCTTAGGCCAAAATTTCGGCCCGCCAATCATGCGACCGGCAAAGTATCCTGCCACATCGGTCGACACCACAACCGCCACCAGCCAAAGCACCCAATAGGCCCCGCGCACATCACGCAGCACAATCAGCCCATAGCACGCCAACATCAAACCTGCCGCATAAGCCACGTAAACCGAACGATCTTTCTTCAGCTGCCCGGCACCAGCCAAGGGCACGGCCAAAAGCATGGGTAAGACCGCCTGCCCCGGTACAAAATCGGTCAACGCCAGCACCACAGCGGCCAGTGCCCCCATCGACAGCGACACTTTTTGATCCCCACCGGACAGCATTCGGGTCAGTTCCCAAACCATGCCGCCGCAAATGATCACGACAAATTCGTGGAACAGAAAGCCGCCTTGCCAGATCGCTAATCCACCTACGCCAAGCAACACCACCGCCGACAAGGTTCGGGGCAGCAAATCGCCCCACTTACCAGCCGAGCCACTCACACTGTCACCGCACCAAAGCGACGATCCCGTCGGGCATAGGCATCCACCAGCTTGCGGAATTCCTCTTTGGAGAAATCCGGCCACAACGTATCGATAAACTCATATTCCGCATAGGCCGACTGCCACAAAAGGAAGTTTGAGATACGCGCCTCACCGCTGGTACGAATGACCAAATCCGGGTCTGGCAACACATGTGTATCCAGGTACTTAGGCAATGTCTCCTCACCCACATTCTCGGGTTTAAGCGTGCCATTCGCCACGTCCTGCGCCAAGCGCTGTGTTGCACGCGCCACCTCATCACGACCACCGTAGTTCAGGGCGATGGTCAGGTTCACTTCGTCGTTTTCAGCCGTCAACTCTTCCAATTCGTCCATCAAGGCGCGCAGCTTCTCGTCCAGCCGTGGCCGATCGCCAATAAAGCGCACCCGCACACCTTCTGCCTTCAATCCACGCGCTTCTTTGCGAATGTATTGACGGAACAGGCTCATCAAGCCTGTCACTTCTGCTTGTGTGCGTTTCCAGTTCTCGGTCGAGAACCCAAAAATTGTCAAATACTCGACACCCAAAGGCTTACAAGCGCGTACGATCTCTTTGACGCGCTTGGCCCCGGCGTGGTGCCCAAATAACCGTGGGCGACCGCGTGCCTGAGCCCAGCGACCGTTGCCATCCATAATAATGGCCACATGCCGCGGGCCGGTCGCGGGAATCTCGTCACCCATATTGTTCAGACCTGCATGATCTCAGATTGCTTGTTCTCAAGCGCGCCATCAATCCGTTTGATATAGCTGTCGGTCATATCTTGAACCTCAGCTTCCCAGAGTTTTTGGTCGTCTTCAGACAAGCCATCGCCTTTGGCTTTCTTGATGGTGTCCATACCGTCACGACGCAAATTGCGTATCGCCACACGGGCATGCTCAGCATATTGCGCCGCCACACGAGCCAGTTCGGTCCGGCGCTCTTCGTTCAATTCAGGGATAGGCAACATCACAATGGTGCCGTTGGTCTGTGGATTTATACCAAGACCGGAGTTCATGATCGCCTTCTCAACCGCGCTCACCAACGATTTGTCCCAAACGTTGATGGTTACCATACGCGGCTCCGGCACGTTCACAGTGCCCACCTGATTAATTGGCGTCTTAGAGCCATAAGCCTCTACCATCACCGGCTCCAGCATAGTGGCGGAGGCACGGCCTGTACGCAGCGAGGCAAATTCAGTTTTTAACGCACCCATAGCGCCATCCATACGGCGGGTCAGATCATCGGTATCAAGTTCAAACTCTTCAGACATTGCTGCTCTTTCAGTCTTTAATGTTCTGCTGACAAAGCTCTTAGGCTATTGTGTACAGCTTGTATAGCACAGGCACGCGCGGGTGAAGCCCTGATCCCTTTGAGGTCACGTCACACGCAATCCCAAGTCGTGCACTGCGAAAGCCCCTCAAGGAAGTTGATTTAAGTATATTCACTACCACAGTTTTTTAGCAGGAAACCAGCAAGAGCGTCTCGGCAAGCCGCACACTGACGCAACTGACACAAACATAACTTGACGCCTACGAACCCGCTTAGATCACCCAATTGATCTGCTCCTGCCAGCATTGCCAAAGCGGAGATGTCAAAAGCATGGCTGATCACCCTTTCGGTTCTTGGCGGCGTTTCGATTTCATTGGGTGCGCTGTTTTAAACGCAAACCACGTCCGGTTTTGCGGACTTAACTGACAGTGTACTACTGATGGGCGGCAAGGCGTTTCCGCCCATAAAGCCATGGTCATGGTCTTATCTATCGTTTGACCGTTTTCTGCTTATGTTGCGATTGGATTTGACCATTCTATCGCCAACCTCTTCCTCGTCCCTGCTCGCACATTGGCAAGAGCCGCAGTGTCCACCAGCGTTCTTATCGCCAATCTGCTATCCGTATTGACGGGCAACATCAGCAGCAGCGCCGGGGGTGTTGGTTTGGCATGCCGATTGGCTATCTGCCGCAGTTTGCGAAACAAAAAACAACCAGCCTTTGACACTTGCAAACAAAAACAGAGGATCCAAAGACCCTCCGTTACCAATCAATGACAGAATTGTCTCAGACAACCTTTGTATAGGTGCCCCTACCCGCCAGAATGCCTTTGAATCCGCCAGGCTCATCTAGTGGGAACACAATCAGCGGCAGATTGTTGTCACGCGCCAAGGCAATTGCACTCGCATCCATTACCCGCAAACGCTTCGCCAGCACTTCATCATATGTAATCTCGTCATAGCGCACCGCGTCGTCATGCTCAGCCGGGTCTTTGTCGTAGATACCATCTACACCGTTTTTGCCCATAAAGATCGCCTCACATGCCATCTCATTGGCGCGCAGCGTCGCTGCTGTATCGGTGGTGAAATACGGGTTTCCAGTTCCGGCCGCAAAAATACACACACGCTTCTTTTCAAGGTGACGTACCGCGCGGCGACGAATATATGGCTCAGCGACCTCGTCCATTCGGATCGTACTGATCACACGTGTGAAAACGCCCAACTCTTCCAACGCACTCTGCATTGCAAGCGCATTCATTACGGTTGCCAGCATGCCCATATAGTCTGCCGTGGTGCGTTCCATACCCTGGGCAGCACCGGACAGGCCGCGGAAAACGTTACCGCCACCAATGACCATGCAAATTTCGACACCCATGTCATGAACCGATTTCACTTCTCTAGCGATACGCGCGATTGTTGGTGGGTGTAGGCCGTAGCCCTGGTCTCCCATCAACGCCTCCCCCGAAATCTTCAACATCACACGGTTAAAGGTTGCGTCCGAGGGGACGGTTTCGTCGCTCATGTTGCACTCCATCTGCGCATCGTTTTAGGATTGCGGGCAAAATGTCGGAAAACGCGCGCAGGTTCAATGCGAGAGTTGGAGATAACCGACAAAAGTCAGGTAAAGTCAGGTCAATCTCATGTCACAGTTGCCGCCTATCATCCCGGATCAACCGGTTCTGATCGCAGGCCCTACCGCCAGCGGCAAAAGTGCCCTGGCGTTGCAGATCGCGCAGGAACAGGGTGGCGTCATCATCAATGCTGACGCGATTCAGGTGTTTAACAACTGGCGCGTACTGACCGCCCGTCCACCCGAGGAAGACGAAGCCATTGCCCCGCACTTACTCTACGGCCACGTGCCCTATGATGCGGACTACTCAGTAGGCCATTGGCTGCGTGATGTTGTTCCGCTTTTGACCAACGGGCCCCGCCCGATCATTGTCGGCGGCACTGGTCTTTACTTTACCGCTCTCACACAAGGCTTAGCTGAGATACCTGCCACCCCGCCAGCGCTGCGCGAGGAGGCCAACGCCCGCGTTGCCAAGGACGGCTTTGAAGCCCTGCTGGCCGAACTCGACGCAGAAACCGCGGCCCGCATTGACCGACAAAACCCGATGCGAGTGCAGCGCGCCTGGGAAGTACTGACCGCGACCGGCACACCGCTAGCCGATTGGCAGGACAACACGCCACCACCGCTTCTCCCTCTCTCAGAAACCTTGCCTATTGTCTTCGACGCACCCAAAGACTGGCTCAACGCGCGCATCGCCCGCCGCTTTGATCTGATGCTGAAAGACGGCGCACTGGAAGAAGCGAAGGCCAATCTCGCCACCTTTGATCCCGCACATCTCTCTGCTAAAGCCATTGGCGCGCCGGAACTTATCGCCCACCTGAACGGCGAAATTGATCTGGAAACCGCCCGCGAACAGGCCACAATCGCAACGCGTCAGTTTGCCAAACGCCAACGCACCTGGTTCCGATCCAAAATGAAAACTTGGCACCACTATACGCCGGACGGCCTCTAATCCACGCGGGCTTCCGCCAGTTTGAGACAAAAGGCGCCAAGTCTTCACTTGCTCGAATCGCACATACTGCGCTTAATCGGCGGCAAGATGACTGATAAAAATTTACATATCCCGTCATTTATGACCAAACCGGGCATGGGCGGCATGTCCGCATCAGTGCATAAGCCTGCAGCCCCAAAAGACCCAAAACCAACCCTGCGGCCCATTGCGCCGGACCAGCCATTACCGCAAATTCGTGTAGAAACACTTGCCGGTCTGACCAAAGGCGCACCGTGGTTGCTGGAACAATTGCACGTCCGCACTCACCACATACTACTTTGGACGACACGCGGCCAAGGCCGCGTTCTTCTGCACGGTTTGCGGCGCGGCTTTGGCGCCCACAACGCGATCTTTGTCCCAGCTGGTAAAATGGTCGCCTTTGAGCTGGGCCTTCAGGTACAGGGCCTCGCCATGTTGATCCCGGACGATGGCCGCGTCACGCTGCCTGATCGCGCGCAGCATCTTAGATTGCAGGACGGCACGGAACAGGCTGAATTCACGTCTATTTTGGACGCCCTCCGTCGCGAGCTACGCGAACAGCGGCCCTTCATGGCCGAAGCTCTTAACGCCCATGCCCGCCTGCTCTCTGTAGCCCTGCGCCGCGACCTCCAAGACGCCGGTCCGCCGCCGCCGACCCGCGCGTCTGAGCGGATTGTGCGACGATTCTGTGACATCCTCGCCGCCGAATACACCAAAGGCCATCCAATGGCCTGGTATGCTGATCAGCTCGACATCACTCCGACTCACTTGACCCGCGTTTGCCGCCAAGCTGCAGGCCTCACCGCAGCAGAGATGCTCTCACAAATGACTCAGCACCGCGCGCGCAGCCTTTTGTTGGATAGCGACCTGCCGATCAATCGCGTGGCTGATTCTCTGGGTTTTGGCAGCGCCGCGTATTTCACACGCTTCTGCCAGCAGCACTTTGGCGCTGCGCCAAGTCAGGTCCGAAAACGGGCCCGCGCCTGAACTTTTCTATGAAATAAGAGGACTTATCCGCCCCATATCACTTGCACGTAGTTGCGCGTCTCGGCATATGGCGGCACGCCACCATATTTCTCTACAGCGCCCGGCCCCGCGTTGTAGGCCGCCAATGCCAGACGCCAGCTGCCAAACTTCTGGTATTGCTGCTTAAGGTACCGCGCCCCACCTTCCAGGTTCTGCTGCGGATCAAGCGGATCGACTCGCAACAGCCGCGCGGTCTGCGGCATCAACTGCGCCAACCCCAAAGCCCCCTTGTGAGATTTTGCCGTGGCATTCCAGTTGCTTTCCTGCTGAACCAGTTTCAGGAACAGATCCACCGGCACGCCATGTAACAAAGCCGCTTCCTGCGCCATCGCAAGATACGGTCCACGATACTTGCCCTGATAGCTGCCCGTGCCCCACTTAGATGGCGTATAAACAGGCTTTGGCTTGAGACGGACAGAATTGCGGTATTGCTCAGACGCGCGCCCATCGAGCACTTTTGTCTGGTTCTTAAACAGCCGCGCATTGGATTTGGTCGACAGGCTTTGCGCTGCCACCGGCCCGGAAACCAAGGCCAATCCGATTACAAGTCCCAAAATCCTGCGCGCCATTTGCGCCTGCTCCACCCTGCTTTTGCGGCGTTCTTAACCAAATTGAAGGGATTTTTCCAGAGCTGAGAGACACACTTGGCAAAATCCCGCGCGTACAGCTTCGCTCCCAACGCATCTTATCCACAAGAAACCGCTTCCCATTCCGCCCTTGCAGTGGTGTATGGTGCCCCAAATCGAGAAAAAGAATCCGTGGGAGACATAGGCGCATGGCCGGATCGGTGAACAAAGTAATTATCATTGGCAACCTGGGTCGCGACCCTGAGGTGCGCTCCTTCCAGAACGGCGGCAAGGTGTGCAACCTGCGCATAGCCACCTCTGAGACTTGGAAAGACCGCAACACGGGTGAGCGCAAAGAGCGCACTGAATGGCACTCTGTGGCCATTTTTCAGGAAGGCCTCGTGCGCATTGCCGAGCAGTACCTGCGCAAAGGCTCCAAGGTCTATATCGAAGGCAAACTGCAAACCCGCAAATGGCAGGATCAGTCCGGTCAGGACCGTTACTCCACCGAAGTAGTGCTGCAAGGCTTTGACGGCGTCCTCACCATGCTCGACGGCCGTTCCGGCGGTGGTGACGGCGGCGGCTTTAGTGGTGGCGGTGGCGGCGGCTACGATCAGGGCGGCGGCGGTTACGGCGGTGGCTACGATCAAGGCGGCGGTGGCGGAAACTTCGGTGGCGGCGGTGGCGGCAACCAGGGCGGTCCAGCGCCAAGCCGTGACATGGACGATGAAATCCCGTTCTAAGTCACAGACACAGTGTGTTTCAGAGGTCGCCATTTGGCGGCCTCTTTTTTGTGGCGCACCACCTCCTGCTGACCTTTACACCAGCGCAAACTTCTCCCAATGTCTTGCACAAGTGAACGATCATTCAGCGAGGCCCGACATGAGCGACCAAACAAGTTTTGACCAACAACTCACAGACCGACTGGTCACCTATTGCGCCATCGACAGCCAATCAGACGAGCACTCCACCAGCATCCCGTCTACCGAAATTCAACTCGACGTCTCCCGCCATCTGGTCGCGGAACTGAAGCGCATCGGCGCGTCTGATGTGGAGCTGACCTCTTACGGCGTGGTCCTCGCGACCGTCCCCGCCACCGTGAACACTGCGCCCACCATCGGATTCTGCGCCCATGTCGACACCGCGCCACAGTTCAACGCCACCGGTGTGAAACCGCGCGTGATTGCCAATTGGGACGGCAGCGACATCACTTACCCTGACAACCCAGATCTGGTGCTGAACCCCACCACCTCCGCCTATCTGACTGGCAAGGACGGCGAAGACATCATCACCGCCTCCGGCCGCACGCTTTTGGGCGCTGACGATAAAGCTGGTGTTGCCATCATCATGACCATGGCCGAACACCTGCTGACCACACCGGGCCTGAAACACGGCAAGGTTCGCCTCGCCTTCACCCCGGATGAGGAAATTGGCAAAGGCGTACACGCCAATCTGCCCGCTGATTTTGGCGTCGACTTCGCCTACACACTGGACGGTGCCAAACGCGGCACCATGGAATATGAAACATTCTCCGCTGACGGCGCCGTGGTCACCATCACCGGCACCTCGGCGCACCCCGGTTACGCCAAAGACAAACTAACCAACGCCCTGCATGTGGCGGCACAGATTGTCTCAGATCTGGACGAACCCGGCACCACACCTGAAACCACCTCAGGCCGCGAAAGCTTCACCCATGTCTACGCACAGGAAGGCGGCAGCAGCGAAGTCACTTTGCGTTTCATCCTGCGTGCCTTTGAAATGGACGATCTGGAGGCGCAAGCCACGCGCCTGCAAGCCGCCTGCACCAAAGCCGAAA
>Ga0189290_100201_pt1 | contig 30912 bp, 28 predicted proteins | sample UW140minimetaG_FD_130318 | JGI IMG/M metagenome (GOLD analysis project Ga0189290, IMG submission 130318) | Marine microbial communities from the Costa Rica Dome - UW140 mini metaG | ecosystem: Environmental > Aquatic > Marine > Oceanic > Photic zone | place: Costa Rica: the Eastern Pacific...
GCCCAAAGTGCCAGAATAAAGCGCGTTTTCTGCGGAGTTGTTACCGCGGTTTACTCCAGACAGTATTAACTCTGGAGGTGCGTCTTTCATCACGTCATGTACCCCGGCCAACACACAGTCGGCGGGGCTGCCTTCGGCCGCGTAACGTCGTTCGCCCATCTGGGCAATCATTGTGGGGTGGGTGTAGCTGATGCAATGACCGACGCCAGACTGCTCGAATGCTGGCGCTACACACCAGACTTCGCCGTCCGGTCCGGCCAGCTCCGCCGCAATCCGCTCCAGAACCTTAAGTCCCGGCGCGTTGATGCCGTCGTCATTGGTGATAAGAATACGCATAAGCCCGCCCCAATTATCTGCTGACCTTCTGTCTAGTGGAGCCATGCAAGGGGGGCAAGGCACGTGGTGTTGCTGGGCGCAACCGTTGCGGCGTTGCCAGTGTTTTGAGCCTTACAGACCGATCTCTGCCATCAAACGCGCCGCTTCATCGCGTGGATGCACAAGGCTGTTCTTGTCTTCGCCGGGGAAGAACCGCGCACGGGTGCCAGTTGGCATGCCGCGGGGGGCAAGGATCGACACGGTCGGGCCGATATTTATGGTTTCAGCCTGCCAGCTTTTGGCCAACGCAATCTGCGCGGCTTTGGTAGCGCCATAAGATCCAAAGAACTTCTCACCAGCATGGTTGTCCTCAAAGAACACCGCCTGGCCTGTGTTGCCTAGCAAAGGGCTCATAAAAGGGATCAGGCGAGCCACCGCATCCACATTGATCGACAGCGATTTTTGCCAGTCTTTGGCATCGATGTGATCGGTGGGTGTCAACGGTGCGCCGTGGGCCGCTGTGTGGATCCACAAATCCACTTTGCCCCAACGATCGTGGATCGATCGACATAGCTGTGCCATCGCATCCGCATTAGTGATGTCCATGGGTGCCAACGTGGATTTGCCACCCTTAGCTTGAATACGGTCGTCCAAATCTTCAAGCGCACCGGTGGTGCGGGCCACCGCTACCACGTGGTAGGCAGGTGCAAGCGCCTCAGCAAAAGCGGCACCAAGGCCGCGGGAAGCGCCAGTGATCAGCGCGATTTTCTCGCCGGAGGCGTCGGGGGTGTTTGACGTATCGCTCATAGGCCGATGCAATGCGGCCAAAGCGGCTTAAGGTCAAGAGGCAAGCACGTCGCAGGGGCAGGCTCTGATAGTGGTTCAGCCGCATGCAGCTGAACCAGTTCTAGTTGGGCATCGACAGGCGGGTGGTGCCATTGCCGGCATTAAGAACGATGTTGTCTTCCCCAATGGCGATCACTTTGCCAGATGGTGTGCGGTCGCCGAGCTCCACTCGCAAGGTTTTTCCCCCTGCGGTCATCAAAAGTGCACGTGGGTTTTTGGGGTTGCCCATCACGCCAATCAACGTCAGGCGGGAGCGGTTCTTCAGCACACCGGATTGCGTGGCCTGTGCGGCCACGTGGGAAGGGGTCTTAGAGGACATGATACGGCCTGTTTTTGTGAGCGGTGGCGGCTATATAGTTGGAAGGACGTGAGCCGCCAGACAGACGTAGCGTATTTATAGTTAAGGACCGCTAAACAGGCGATCGTTTGCCAAAGAAAAAAGGCGAATGTGGCGGATTTCAGCCCATCAGGTGCGGACGAAGGTCCTCGCCACAAGCCGCGTAAATTTCCAGCAGTTGATCAAAAGAAATGCCGTCTGCCTGGGCTTGTGCCAACGTTCCAGATCGGGCCGTCAGGTGAGGTCTCTCACCTCCCGATTCTGCGGGCTTCAGATCACATGCAATCAGCTCGTCGTTTTCAAACAGCGGCAGGTCATTCATCAACCAAGCCGCAGCGCCGGCAAAGCCGGTTTCCTCGCCTGTTGCATCTAGCACATAGGCTTTGAAGTCTTCCACCGCCAGGCTGGCCCATGCGCCAAACAGAAAGACCTCGTCGCTGCCGCGAATGGGCAGAGGCACCACACAATGGACAAAGCGCAGATCTTCAAACACACAGAGGTCCGCGGTCAACAAATCGTCGCCCACTGCCAGAGTATCGCGGCTGTTCAGCGTGTCATGCGGCCAGCAATCCGGCTGCCCAAAGCCCATATCAACAATGCCACCAAAACTACGCCCACAGCATTTGCAGGCGTAGTCGGGGTCGTTCAACCGCTGCCAACGGCTATCAAGCGCCAGCAGATTCAAGCGCTTAACCCTGAGTTGTCGTCAAAGTGGCGCCATTCCAGCTTGCGCCGGGTGTCGGCGATTCTTCGATCTTTTTGCTCACTCGGCTGCTGCCTTCCAGAGCGGCCAGATACTCTGGCGTCACACCGCCAGTGATGTAATTGCCGTCAAAGCAGGAGCAGTCAAAGCGCTCGATCTCAGGATTGCCCTCTTTGGCGGCCCAGATCAGATCTTCGAGTTTCTGATAGAATAGCGCATCTGCGCCCAGTTCTTCGCGGATCTCTTCAATGGTCATGCCGTTGGCAATCAGCTCGTGCTTGGTCGGCATGTCGATGCCATAGACATTCGGGTGCGACACGGGCGGTGAGGCCGATGCAATATAAACCTTCTTCGCGCCAGCCTCGCGACACATCTGCACAATCTTCTTGATGGTGTTGCCACGTACAATGCTGTCGTCAATCAACAGGATATTGCGGCCTTCCATCTCGCGCGGAATGGCGTTCAGTTTGCGGCGCACGGATTTCTGGCGTTCTTCCTGACCCGGCATAATAAACGTCCGGCCTACATAACGGTTCTTCACCAACGCCTCGCGATAGCGAATGCCTGTGATGTTGCTGACCTCCAGCGCAACGGGCCGCGCGCTGTCAGGCACCGGAATGATCGCGTCGATGTCCAGGCCGCTCTCTTGCACCTGCTTGGCAAGCGTTTTGCCCATGCGGATTTGCGATTGATACACGGATACACCGTCCAAGACACTGTCTGGACGTGCCAGATAGACGTATTCAAAGATACAAGGTGTCAGATTTCCCTCGACCGCCTGGAATTCATGCAGTTTGCCGTCCAGGTCCACCAGCATGGCTTCTCCCGGTTTCACATCGCGCAGCTTTTCAAAGCCGTTGATGCCAAAGGCCACATCTTCAGACGCAAAGGCATAATCATCGCCGTCACCTTCCGCGTCGCGCTTTGCCACGGATAGGGGGCGAATGCCGTGCGGATCGCGGAACGCCAGCATTCCAACACCGGCGATCAGGCAAACCACGGAGTAGGCGCCTTGCACGCGCTCCATGGTCATTTTTACACCGGCAAAGATGTTGCGGATGGCATCGGCACTGCCGTTTACTTTGATCGCATCCGCAACTTTGTCGGCCAATACGTTTAGCAGGATTTCACTGTCGCTGGAGGTCCGCAGGTGGCGAGAGTATTTCCCAGTGACCTTCTCACGCTGCGCTTCAGTGTTGGTGATATTGCCGTTGTGCACCAAATAGATACCGTAAGGTGCGTTCACAAAAAACGGCTGCGCTTCAGACGCCGACAGACTGCCTGCCGTCGGATAGCGCACATGGCCCATGCCGACGCGTCCTGTCAGGGTCTCTGCGTCGGACGGCTGAAAAACGTCTTTGACCAAACCGTTGGCTTTACGTTCACGAAAGAAGCCGCCCGTGTATGTCACCACACCAGAGGCATCTTGCCCCCTATGCTGCAACATCAAGAGACCATCGTAGATCTCTCCAAAGACGTCATGGTTTCGGTTGGCGATCCCCAAAATTCCGCACACGGGCAGGGCTCCCTTCGTCAGGTTAGGCTAATGTGAGTGAGGTTGCGCAGCGAGGCACCAAAGGTGCAAATCGTGAAGGGACGCATCGCAGGTGGACAAGCATTTTTTCTGCGCGGTCTGCGCCAGCTGAAAGGGTGGAAAAAACCACTGTCCACAGGGAGGCTCCGAATCCTGTTCTCGTGCTAAGGCCCCTCTTAAGGGCTTGCGTCCAGCATGTCACGAAAGGATCACAAAAGCCGCAAGAAACTCTTTTGTCCGTTCCTTAGCCCTCCGGCGGCAAGACTTCGAAGCTATGCTCCATAATCTGGGTTGGGCCCTGATAAAGCCGGAAGGTCCAGTTGCCGGGCACCAATTCCAATGCCTCTTCCAAAGTATACCCGATGTAAACCGCCGTGCCCAACTGTGGGGTACGCACTGGCCAAGTTTGCATGAGGCGGCCTTCCGGGCCCATGGGTGGGTGCGTGACAGTCGCCAAAAGCGGGACCGGCTCAGTGGGCTTTGTGATGTACAATATCACCCCAAAAGAGGTGCCTATTTGGGCAGGAACTAAGCCACTGTCATCGACAACATCCAGCGTGGTCGCGACGCCAGACAGAACTTCGCCATCAATCGTGTCCTGATCGGTGACGATTTCCACGTTCCCGGTGGTGACGACCACGCCAGCGCCGAGACTGCCATAATTCGGGTGTAGAAAGTTCTGTGTGTCTGCGTGGATTAAAGTCGTTTGCGCTAGAGCTAACACACCAGTCAGCGCACCCCAAGCCGCTGTTTTAAAAAGCAAGCCGAAACTCGGCTGCACGACACTGATTCCACACATAGAACATCAAACCTTTTTCACGATACGGATCAAAACAAGCACGACCGCTGCGCCCAACATGGACTGAAACACCGAGCTGAAGAAACCGCCGCCAAAGGAAAAACCCAATAACGGCAAAACAAAATTCGCTAAAATCGCTCCACCGATCCCTAGGATTACGTTGCCAATCAGGCCAAAGCCGCCGCCACGTACCATTTTGCCCGCCAGCCATCCGGCCAAGCCGCCAATGATCACAGCGCTGAAAAGGCCAGAGAATAGTTGCGCTTCGGTGGTGCCATCCATGATGTCTCTCCTTAGGGGCAGCTCAACTCAGCTGCGTTTCCAAGTGCTTTATGCGTTTTTTGACAAGATCAATATGCATACGCGCGTGGTAAGCGGTCTGTCGATAGGCCGGTGGCAGTTTCAACTGCGATATCCGATGATCCACCTGCTCCAGCTCCTCAGACATGCTTGAAAGCTCTTCGGCTGTGCTGCGCGGCCCCATTTGGGCCTCAATTTCGCGTATGCGGCCATAATGCGTCCACACCTGCCAGCCGCGGAAATAGGCGTAAACCATCGGCAACACCCGCAAGAGCGGCAAGAGTAGGAACAAGATTGGCAGGGTCAGCAAGAAAACGCGATTAACCTGCGCCGCCATCCAATAGGGCAAAAGATTGTGCCACGTGCTTGGTCCGTCTTCGATCAACTGCCGCGCCACGTTGTTCTCCGGTATGCCAATGCCGCGTGGTTCCGGAAAAGTGCCGCGCGGGGTTAGCACGTCGTGCCCGCGATGCAGTTCTTTGGCGGCCATGGTTAGCCGGTTCACAAGGGCAGGGTGCAACTTGGGTTCAATGACCAATTGGGCTTTCAACGCTAGAAGTTGCCGCTCTTCGCTTGGTTGCACCGGATTGAGCGACATGCCTCCAGTCGGCACCTCCACAAGATCGGCGTAGTCTAGATGTCGGGCAATTGCGTCAGTGTAAGACAGGCGTAGAATGCCTATGTCGTCATACCCAAAGGCCTGTCTCAAATAGGGCGCTTCGATGCCGCTGACAAAAAACGCCATGTCGATGTCTCCCGCGCGCAGGGCAAAAATAGCTTGGGAAAACCCGAGATCGACCAAGGTGTTCGCGCTCTTATCCATACCCACCGCGTCTTGGAAATCTGCAAAGGCTACCGCTGTGCCTGAGCCGCGTTTGCCGGCAGCAATTGTCAGCCCTTTCCAAAAGGCGGGGTTGGTGGGAATGTTGTGCCCGCTGTTTGCCAGGAAAATCATGGGCTCATAAAACACGCCGCCAATTGCCTCAGCGGCGCCATCCGAAACGCCCACGCCCGCCTGTAGGAATGCCGCATCTACCAGTCCTCTGGACATCAGTTCAGCATTATCCACCGACCCGTTGGTATGCACGATCTGTATCTCAATTCCGTCTCGGGCCAAGATCTCTTGGTAGCGCTCCGCCATCAGTGTGTAGGCGCCGCCTTGCGTCCCCGCAGCAAGTTTCAAACTGTTGGGCGGCAGCAACATGTACAGTACCATCGACACACAGAATGCGAGGCTCAAGGTGGTTATGAATATCCAAAGTCGCATGGTAAAGCTGCCAAAACATTCCGTTTTTTGTAACGGTAGCTCTCAGGTGAACTGCAAACAAGTGCGCAGGCCACCTCGCAGCAAAAAGCCCGCAACCAAGTGGCGCGGGCTTGAGCGTTTTCGTGGGAGGGCGCTTATTGTTCGCAGACGCCTACCAGCTCTTCGTATTGTGTGGTGATCCAGCCCAACGCTTGCTGCGGATCGCGGTCGTCAATCTTGCGCGTGATACGGCTAAACACAGCGGCAGAGCGGCTGTCATCTACCATCGCCACAGATTGGCTGGTGATAACAGTTTCATAAACGAAGAAGGCAATGGCCACGAGCAGGATGCCGCGCAAAACCCCAAAGATGAAACCAAGACCCTGATCGATTCCGCCAAGTGCAGACCGCTGCACGATTGACGAGAACAGCGGTGTGAAAAGAGACACCACAATCAAAGCCAATGCAAAAACACCGGCAAAGGCCGCGATGATCGACAATTCGCAGCTGTCAGACAAATACTGTCCCACCACTGGAATCTCTTTGACCATTGGCTGGATCGTGCCAGCAAACATAAAGGCCAAAACCGCCGCGGCGATCCAGCCCGCGATTGCCATGCCTTCGCGGACAACGCCTCGGCTATATGCCAGAAGCGCTGAAACGATGATCACGCCCGCGACCACGGCGTCAATAATTGTGAAGCCTTCCATGTATCCCTGTCCCCTTTGACCGCCCCCGGCCAGAATTTAACTCTTTTGACTGTCGGCCTGTAAGCCCGCTCCAAATACCTCTCCCACAAAGCTTGCCAAATCCCCAATACGGTTGAGATTGATGCCTTCAACCTTTGCGGACTTGCCACCTTTCGGAGCGATTGCGGATGTGAAACCAAGTTTTTGGGCTTCTTTCAACCTATTTTCCGTCTGACTGACTGATCGAAGTGCTCCGGACAGGCTGATTTCTCCAAAAACCACGGTCTCAGCGGGAAGTGCGCTGTCCTCGCGCGCGGAGATCAGCGCACAGGCGACGGCGAGGTCCGCCGCAGGTTCGGAAATTTTCATTCCGCCAGCCACATTTAGGTACACATCCAATCCCGCGAAGGGAATCCCGCAGCGTGATTCCAGCACAGCGAGGATCATCGCCAACCGCCCGCTGTCCCAGCCCACCACAGTGCGGCGCGATTGGCTGTGCGGCGAAGGCGCCACCAAAGCTTGTAATTCAATCAGCACCGGTCGGGTGCCTTCGATCCCGGCAAACACCGCGCTGCCCGGGCTAGGTGCGCCGCGGTCGGCTAAGAACAGGGCGCTTGGGTTGCTGACTTCGGCCAAACCGCGTCCGGTCATTTCAAACACACCAATTTCATCGGCCGGCCCAAAGCGATTTTTTACGGCGCGTAAAATCCGGAATTGATGCCCGCGTTCGCCTTCAAAATAAAGCACCGTGTCCACCATGTGCTCGACCACGCGCGGCCCGGCGATCTGACCTTCTTTGGTCACATGGCCGACCAGAACAATGGCCATACCTTTGCGTTTTGCAAAGGCAGTCAGTTCATGCGCTGCTGCACGTACCTGGCTTACCGACCCCGGGGCACTTGCAACAGAGTCACTCCACATAGTTTGAATGGAATCGATGATTACCAGTTTTGGTTTTTCTGCCTCCAGCGTTGTCAGAATGTCGCGCAGATTGGTGTCCGCCGCCAACAATACCGGACTTTCCGTTAATCCCAAGCGCTGCGCCCGCATCCGGACCTGCGCACTGGCTTCCTCGCCGCTCACGTAAATAGTTTTCACACCTTGCCGGGCAAAGCGCGCCGCGGCCTGCAGCAAGAGTGTGGATTTGCCAATGCCGGGATCGCCTCCAACCAGAATTGCGCTCGCTGGCACCAACCCTCCACCAAGCACCCGATCGAGTTCCTTGACATTGCTCATTGTACGCGGGGGCGGGGCCTCTTCGGTACGCAGATCAGACAGCTCAATCCGGCGCCCTTTTGCGGCGCCAAGCGATGACCCTGCAGGCCCAGCACCAAAGGGCGCCTCCTCAACAATGGTGTTCCATTCGCCACAGCCTTCACACCGACCGGACCATTTTGAAAACTGCGCGCCACAACTGGAGCAGCTGAATTGGGTTTTGCTCTTTGCCATGTTCTTGTTTTGGACCACTACCGCTTGCGGGTCAAATGACTAATCGCCAAGGAAGCCAAAACGCAGGCTGTGAACAGATATAGCCCCCACCCGGTCTCAACGGTGACATGCCCTGCACCTTTCACAATCACGATATAAAGCGCGATCAGAAATACATCGGCCATCGCGAGTTTTCCCAGCCATTCCAATACCGGCAACGCCTTTCGCCGCAACAAGCCGAACTGGATCAATGCCAAACCGATAACTTTCATATAAGGCGCAAAAATCGCTAGAAAAGTTACCAAAAGGGCCAGCGCGACATCCGTGTCCCACAAGGATTGCAGTCCCGAAACAATCGAAATCTCGCTTAGACCAAAAAGTGGCAGCAACCCCGCCCGGAGCAAGGGAGCAAACCAAGCGATGGGAAACAGAATGAGCAGCGATAGGTTGGACAGTTTGAAAACAGTGCGCATGGCTAAGTGCTATGCTGTGCGGCGTCCGCTCGCAAGCCTGATGCTCCGGGGAAATTGGAGGCAACGTTCCCGCCGACACTTGGTACTGGTACACTGCCAGCCCCACCGCATGAGATACGTCGGCCACAATCGACTTAGTCTTGCATGGCTTGTCGGAGAAAAACCCAGAACGGCTCTATCAGATAGTCGCTGAAGGTCATTTGGCGTCCTGTGAAAACAAGATGAACTGGCATATCAGTACTCAGCGACAGATGATCACCCAATTCCGCCTGAAGGGCGCGCCGATCTTGCGTATTCATCGCCGCTATGCCGTCATAGCCGAGGATACGTCCTTCTCTGTCACGGCGCGCCTCCGGTGATAGGGCAGAAATCGTCACGCGCACTTTGGGATGTTTGCGCTGCGGCAGGCTTGTGACTGTCAAGAACCCCTGCATCCCGACATAAAGCTGGTCGATGCTTTGTGGCGTGGCGACAAAAGCCACATCAAGTTTATCGGTGGCGCGTGCCAGCGTCAGAACGGTGTCGCCCCTATTCACTACCATGGCTGCGGTGTCGTATTTTAACTCTGTGACCGTGCCCGCATCCGGTGCCCGGATGTCCGCCATGTCGATCTCCGCGGATAACCGCAACGCTTGAAGCCTTAATCTGGGAATTGCCTCTTCCAACTGTGCCAAGCGGTCCAACACCTGTTGGCGGAATTGCAGTTTTTCCTGCGCAATCTGCATCTTCGCCTGTGTGGCCTGACTTTCCAGAGAGGCGAGTTCCGCCTGTTCCCGAGACAAACTGGCCTCTACTTCTAGGATGGATTCCTTGAGGGCATCAATTTCAGCCACTCGCAAAGCGCCCTGGTTTGCCAAAGTGGTGTACCGCGTGAGCCTGGCCACCATGGATTGGCGGCGCGCTTCCAAAAAAGACATACTGTCTCGTACGCTGCCCGCGCGCTCAAAAAGTTTGGCTTCCAACTTAGCGTTCATTTCCTCGCGCAACAAAAGGGCGTCCTTCATATTTTTCATACGGTCTAATGCCAGCCGAGCTTGAGGCCCCAAGTCATTTTGAGATTCTTCTGAAAGAGTGTTCAGTAGAGCCGACTGCAGTGTGGCGCGCTCTTCTTGCATGGGCGCCAATGCGGCTTGAAGTTCCTTATGTTCCGCCTCCATGTTCGAGACGTCCAAGCTCAGCAAAAGTTGCCCTTTTCGCACAGTTGTATGTGTGGCTACATAAACATTGGCAATTTTGCCGCCAAACGGGTGTTGTATGTCATAGCTCGGCTTTTGTGCATTGAGGTGCCCGTTTGCGGGGATTGAGGTGGCCAGAGGCGCAGATCCCGCCCAAAGTACAAAACTAAGCAACACAATAAGAATGCTCCAAAAACCAAAAAGGAGTGGCTTTTGGATACCTGCCGGTAAGGCGTGATTGGTCTCCGCTTCTGGATGTGTCGGCGCCATACTCAATGGGTCGTGGCCTTCGGAAGAGCCAGACTCCGCATGGAAACGGCGGCACGGAACAACGCCTGCCCGTCGACGTTTTTGATGTCAAACCCATCGCTTACTTGCGTGATCACAGCCATTGCGGCTTCGTCCTTGGGTAAGCTCCCCATATCGGCGTCTGCCTGTCGCAACAGGCGGGAAATTTTCTGCATTTTTTGAGTGGCCTCGGTGGTGCGATTCTCTGTTAATGTGATTTCGCAACTGCCTGCGTCCAAAAATCGGAACTGAAAAACCGCTTTGCGTGGTGTGTCTTGCGGGCCACTGGTTAGAGAGAGGTTAAAGAGTTCTGTGGCGATGAGCTCCGCCCGTTTGCACAGATCAGTGTCGGTGCCCCGGCTGAACTGTGCACCGATCCAATCCACCAGATCTTGCAGGCTGGCCTGTTGTAAGGGAAGCTCAAGGCGTCGACGTCCTCCGTTCATGCGCCCAAGCACATCGCTGCGAGGGCCAAAATCAGCCATGTGCCCATTCTCCAGAGCAAGGACTCGGTCTGCCAGCCCCATTAAACCTGATCGGTGGATCACCATGACCAGTGTTGTGCCCTGCTTTTTCAGTCGGGCCAGAACTGTACACAATTGGCGCTCTCCGGCGGCATCCAAAAGCGCATTGGGTTCGTCTAGAAAAAGGTATTTGGGCTGGTGAAAAATAGCGCGCGCCAGCGCGACTCTTTGTTTTTGCCCTGCCGAAAGAACAAAAGGCGTTTCCCCGATGTCGGTGTCATAGGACTTTGGCAACGCTGATATTAATCCATGTACTCCTGCGACTTGCGCCGCGGCGATAACATCGGCGTCGGTGGCATCGGAGGCAAATCCTGCAATATTGTCTGCCAAGGATCCATGATACAGCTGAGCCTGTTGTGGCAAATAGCCCACGAACCGGGTCTGGCTTGATCTGGGCATGGATTTAATCTCGGTTTCATCCATCCAGACAGTGCCGATAGGACATGGCTGTACGCCTGCCAATGCTTCTAGAAGTGTGGATTTTCCGCTGCCAGATGCCCCAATGATGACCAGGCATTCTGCTGGCGCAAGTTGAAAGCTGATCCGGTCTAGACGTGGCGCGGCCCCGCCGCCTCGAGGAAAAATCAATCCGTCACACCGCAGTCGACCATCTAATTTGGTCACTTCCGTAACTGGCTGCTCCAGGTGAGGAGGCAAGGCTTTTAGGGCCCGTTGTCCGGCAAGAGCGGTCTTTAGAAAGGCGTAGCTGCTGGCGATATTTTCAAATGTACTTACGGTTTTGGTGAGAATTAAACTTGCTGCAATCATTCCCCCTGCACTTAATGCGCCCTCCACAACAAGGGCTGCTCCCAGGCTCAAGCCGAGCATTTGTGACAAAGTGCGTAAAAAGTTTTCAGCCGCACGCGTACCGACTTGCAAAGGAGCAATTTTATCTTCCAATGCGCTGCGATCGTGGAGCGTTTGGCCAAATCGGTTTCGTATGTTCTGCGAGAGCCCTGCTGTGCCAGGATGGGTCGTAATCGTATGCACGTCCTTCATGGCGCGCTGTTCTGCCTCTCGTGCGGCTGCCAGAATCAAGGAAAAAGGTGTGTGTGCCGTCTGTTCAAGTATGCGTATAACCGCGGCGACTCCAATTAATCCTGCTGCAAGCGCAGCGAACCAGGGGTGTATGGCCCATAAAATACATCCAAACAGCGGCAACCATGGGAGGCTGAGAGCGGCTTTGGCTGGCGGACCCAACAAGGCGTTTTGGAGTGCGGAAAGGGCGGGTAAAATCTCGGTTTGTTGTGCGTAGGGGCGAGCCAGTGCAGCGGGAGTGCAAATCCGTTCGCACCATCCCGCAGCACGATGCAAGGTGAGCTCGGACAGGCCGTCAACAATGGCCTGCAGCAACAATGCGGTCGCCGCAACTATCAATAACAGAATCAGCGTATGCAAATTCCCTGTTGGGACTACCCGATCAAGTACTTGCATCATAAAAATCGGGCTGACGAGAATGGCCAGGTTTGAAATGGCGCTCAGGATCAGTAGGGGCAGTGCCAACTTTTGTAGGAGGCGCACCGGTGCAAAGCAGTCCTGTGCTAACGGTTTGGTTTGAGACAGGTCAGAGGGTTCCGTTGACATTGCGGCCTCACAGCAGGAAGTTGCTTTCGTCCAGATCACTTGGATCCACGGCTTTCAAAATCAGCCGATCGCCGGTTTCCCCCCCCTGTGAGAGCGCTTAAGTCAATGACAGTGGCCCATCCTTGGTTTTGAATGTGAGACAAGAGGTCTGCGTATTCGATGCCATAACTGCTTAGGTCAATCACGTCGTGATCCACTTCGAAGTCATGGATCATATCTTGCCCACCTCCTGCTTGGGCTACAAAGGTGTCGGCATCGCCATCTTTCCACCAATTGCCGCCCCAAAGGTGATCATTGCCAGTGCCGCCGGACAGTGTGTCCGCGCCGTCTCCCCCTACAAGTTTGTCAGCTCCTGCGCCTCCTGCCAGCGCATCGTTGCCAAGGCCGCCATTTAGATAGTCGCATCCTTCGCCGCCAGATCCGTCATCGTTGCCTGTGCCGAGCATCAGTTTATCATCCCCAGTGCCCCCGGACAAAGTGTCGCCGCCTAGGCCGCCCATTAACACATCATTGCCGGCGTCACCGGAAAGATGGTCGTCATCCTCTCCACCATGGAGTGTGTCGTCACCGCCGCCGCCAAACATCGTGTCGTCGTCGCGACCTCCGCGCAGGTCATCGTTGCCTCCCTCTGTGCTGATGATTGCGGGGTCACGGATCAAAACAGTGCCGTCCGGATCAATCGGTGCAAATGGGTCTGGCGCGCGCGGGTCCACCGCGCCATCATTGCTGCCGGTGCTTTGCGCCTCGGCCATGAATTCCGCATATGCCGTACCTTCGCTCCAATTGACGTCAACCCGGTAGATTGCTCCTGACGCGTCGGTGCCACCATTTAGGTCATGGTCTCCACGGTTGAGGCCAAAATACAGGTTGCCCTCGCCATCCAAAAATACAGCGCCATACGCGCCTTTTGGCATGCCGGCGGTCATCGCGTCGCCGTAAAGGGTGGCGGAGATTGTCACGGAACTGATAGTTGGCTCGCCACCGCTGGGTACGTCAGTCAGGTCAATGCGATGGACCGCGCCGGGTTCGCCGTTACGGCCCGGAGATTCAATGGCATAAAACACGCCTTCGGCGGCGTTAAAGGCAACGTCATAGGCGCCCCCCCCAAAAAGGTCGTTGGGCAGGCCATAGTTTGTGGCAACTGGGTTGCCATTGGCATCCAGCGTGTCGACGTCAATCATGGTGACGCGGTTCAGGCTACTTTGGAAAGTCCACAAATTCCCTGCATCGTCAAAGTCACCGACGTAGTCTGTCACTGGGGTTTCACCTATTCGGTAAGCCTTCCCCTCTGCATCCACCATTACTAGGTCACGATTGGACACCGGGTTGCCGATGGCGTCTATACCATCCGCCTTGGCAATGCCGAAAATAAGGTCGTTTTCGGTATTGAAACCGATCGCATTGATGCGCAGACCGGTTGGGTCGCCGACAATCTCATATTGTTCGGTTTCCGGATCAAACACATTTAGCTGACCGTCGATCATCTGAAACAGCTTGGATTGTCCTGGGGCAAACGCGGCGATCTCAACCGTATCCCCGTTGATCTCAATGTCCTTGGTGTAACTGAAGATGGGCCCATCCATGTTGATTTTTGGGCCTGAGTTTTCCGGCGTAACCTCGCGTAGAGTCAGGTCACCGGAGCCGCCGGTTCCGCTGACTTCGAAGCTATGGGTTTCAAAAACTCCGGAGGTGGCGGTTACCGTGCCGATGACCTCTCCATTCCAAAGCACTTCAACGCCGCCGCTGCTGGCACCACCTGCTAGATTGGCAGCGATGTCAAAGCTGACAGTATAAGTTTCGCCACTCTCAGTTTTCACGGCATGCGAAATCTCGCTATCGCTTGAACCGATCCAGCCATTTTCTGTCTGCATTTGTCCAAAGGTTGCGGTGCCGTTTCCGGACATCGAGAGCAGATTGCCGTTCTGCAAATCACCATAGACCACGTCATTTCCGTCGCATGCATTGATGGTATCGGCCCCCAAACCACCTTGGGCGAGGTCATCTCCAGCCTCCAAGTTGAGAAGGTCGTTTCCCAGGCCGCCGTCCACCGTGTCTCTGCCCGTCCCGGCATTTACCGTGTCTGCACCGGCGCCGGCGGACAGGTGATCATTACCACCGTTTCCAAGCACAACGTCATTTCCGGCTCCTGCCGAAATGATATCGTCATAGGCGCGATCTTCTGCGTCCCCGTTTGAGGAAATTGCATCGGGATTGTACACCCATTGTCCATCGACAAAGACCCACTCCCGCCCAACCATGTCCCCTGCGATAAGGTCATTGCCATCGCCAGAAGTCAGCGTATCGCTGCCCGCATGGCCATTTACGCGATCGACGTTGTCGCCAGTTTCAATGCCGTCATCGCCGGTTGTACCCACAACTTCATTGATTGGACCTTGCGGTTCATTCTCTGGCATACCCGAATACCTTTTACCAAAACACCGCGAACATTGTGCGAACAAAAGGTTAAGGAAAGGTAAGGGTCAGTTGGTTTCGCTACAGTCCTCCAACTCTGAGAAAACACCCTGGCATTTTCGCGCCTCAAAGTAGCTCGCTCCAGAAATTGGTATCGCAATAAGCCCGAGGAACACCAAGGCTAAGACGGAGTCATACCAACGCAGGCGCGTGGCGCGCACCACACGTACCCACGCATACATCGGCCAAAGGTAGGCAAAGAAAGTCACAGCGCGGAGGACGGCTCGCCCCTCAGCGGGAACATCCAGTGACACACTCATCAGTGTGGCACACAGGATCACGGCAACACCACTTTCCACTGCATATCGCTTTGCGACACCTTTGTGCCGAAGGCGCACCAAGCTCAAGCCCACCGCAGTAAGTGGTAAAGCGATCAGCAACAACAGAAACAGGGTGACGCCTGAGTTCACCGCACCGCCTCAATCGGCCCCTCTGCCGACCCAGAAATGAACTGTGTCAGATAGGGATCTCCACTGGCGTCCATCTGGCTCACCGGCCCGGTCCATTGGATCACGCCGCCATGCAGCATCGCTACATTGTCGGCAATCGCGCGCACGGAACTCATGTCGTGGGTGATGGTCATCGCCGTCGCGCCCATCTCCACCACAATCTCGCGGATCAAATCATTGATCACACCGGACATAATTGGGTCTAGACCCGTGGTCGGCTCGTCAAAAAAGATGATTTCTGGCTCTGCCGCAATGGCGCGCGCCAGGCCAACCCGTTTTTGCATCCCACCAGAAAGCTCAGACGGAAAAAGATCCGCCACATCAGGCGTCAAACCCACCCGGCGCAGCTTTTCGATCGCAATCTCGCGCGCCTCTTCCTTGGGGCGTTGTAGACTGCCGCGCAGCAGGCGAAACGCGACGTTTTGCCAGACGGTCATACTGTCAAACAGCGCGCCGCCTTGAAACAACATGCCAAAACGCGCCAAAAACGCATCCCGGTCGCCCTGTGTGGCGTTCTGCCCATCTACTGTAATCGTGCCACTGTCTGGCGTGATAAGACCAAGCACAGATTTCAACATCACCGACTTCCCGGTGCCAGACCCGCCAATGATCACCATCGAGCTGCCTTTGGCGATCTCTAAATTTACGCCTTGCAGCACCCGCTTGGGGCCAAAGCTCTTATGCACGGTTTCAAACTGGATCATGAGGCAAAGAACAGGCTGGTCAGGAGGAAGTTGGCGGCCAGGATAAGAACGGCAGCGGCTTGTACGGAACTTTTGGTGGCGCGGCCCACGCCCTGAGCGCCGCGACCGGAATTCATCCCCGCGTAGCAGCCCATCACGGCAGCAATGCCGCCAAAAACAGAGCCTTTGACAAGACTGGACACCACGTCGTTGGTCTGTAGGAAGTCGGCAGTGTTGCGAATATAGGTCGCCGGGTTGAAACCCAAGGTTTCAGTTGCCACCAGAAATCCACCGTAAATACCGATGATATCACCAATGCCCACCAACGCAGGCACCACGAGAATGGCTGCTAAAACACGTGGGGCCACAAGATACTTCATCGGATGGGTCGAGAGCGTCACCAGCGCGTCGATCTGCTCTGTCACCTTCATCGTGGCTATTTCTGCGGCAATCGAACTGGTTACCCGCGCGGCCACCATCAAGCCGACCAACACCGGTCCCAATTCGCGCACCATGCCAATCGCCACAATCTGAGGCACCACGCTCTCAACAGAAAACCGGGAGCTGCCGTCATAGATTTGCAGCGCCAGCGCACCGCCGGTGAAAATCGCGGTCATGCCAACCACCGGCAGGCTCAGCCAGCCAATGTTGAAAAGGGCGCTTAGGAATTCGCGGCCATAAAATGGCGGGCGGAATATGTGGCTCAACGCGCCCCAGACAAACAGCAGAACCACCCCCAAGGAGGTCAGCATGCCTAAGGTGCTACGCCCGATCGCATTTAATGGCGCTACGATCATCCTCATGAAGACTTGTACCGACGCTGATAACGTTGCCCCATAGAGGTCAGAATTTCATAGCCGATGGTCCCGGCTGCATCCGCAAGCGTTTCAACGGATTGATGCTGACCCAGAAGTTCGACCTCACGCGGTGCCTCAGCCAGGTCAGTTACGTCAATGCCAATCAGGTCCATAGATATCCGGCCAATCAGAGGACAACGGTCTTCGCCGGCAAAAGTGAAAACCTTGCCACTCATCGCGCGCAGGATGCCGTCGGCATAGCCAGCCGCAATTGTCGCGATCTTGCTGTCTCGCTCCGCAATCCAGGCGTTGCCATACCCAACGCTTTCCCCTTCAACCACATCGCGCACCTGAATTACCGGGATGCGCAGGCTGGCCACGGGAGTGGCGTCCACAAACGGCATACCACCGTACAAGCCCACACCGGGGCGGGTCAGGTCGAAGTGATAATCATCGCCGAGCAGAATACCCCCCGTCGCGGCAAGCGAGCGAGGAATGTCCAACCCATCCGTCATCTCTTTGAACGCTGCCAATTGCTTGGGGTTCATCGGATGCTCTGGTTCATCGGCACAAGCCAGATGGGACATGATCAAAGTCGGCCCGCGCCGCAAAACCAATTCTTTTACCGCGTCCCATTCCGGGGCTTCGAGTCCCAGACGGTTCATTCCTGTATCTAGCTGAATGCCAAAAGGATGCGCAGGCAGGGCTTCGACATGGCGCACAATCTGATCCACCGAGTTCAGCATCGGCGTCAAATGCATATCGCTGATCATGTCGGTGTCGCCGCGCATATGACCGCCAAAAATGTTGATCTCCGGATCAGGTCCCACCGCTTGGCGCAGGCTGGCGCCTTCTTCGGCGGCGGCGACAAAAAAACGGGTCACACCGGCGCGCATCAACGCCCGCGCCACTCGGTCAGCACCTAGTCCGTATCCGTCGGCTTTCACCACTGCTGCGGTGGTCACTTCCGTTTGAGCATCCAGCGCTCGCCAGTTGCTGGTTAGGGCGTCGAGGTCGATTGTCAAAGTTGCAGTAGCCATGACGGTGTTTGTTGACCTCTGATCCTTCAAGGTCAAGGCCAAAGGCAGTGCGTTTTTCCCCGTTGCGGCGAACTGTGGCTTAACAATTGACGTTTGCGGTGCATCGGCAAGACGCACCTCCGCAATACAGTCGTGATACCGACGCAATATCGACGTTCAAATCGCCGCCAAAACTGAGGTTAACACCGCGATTCGATCGAGCGCCTCTAGAAGCTTAAAACTCTCCACCGCCGTCCTGTTGCCAAGGTTGCACAAGGTTGCCAAAGCGGGTGTATTGACCCTCAAACGAGAGCTCCACCGTCCCAATTGGTCCGTGTCGCTGTTTGCCCAAGATCACTTCGGCACGGCCATGCAACCGCTCCATACGTTCCTGCCATGCGGCCATCTCGTCCAGCCGGTCATCTGACGGCTTTTCCCGCTCTACATAATACTCTTCACGGAACACGAACATCACCACGTCGGCATCCTGTTCAATCGAGCCAGATTCCCGCAAGTCACTGAGTTGTGGCCGTTTATCGTCTCGGCTTTCTACCGTACGTGATAGCTGGGAAAGGCCGATTACCGGAATATTTAGCTCCTTGGCAATCGCTTTCATACCCATGGAGATCTCACCAATCTCCTGCACGCGGTTGTCGGCAGTACCGCGACACAGCTGCAAATAGTCGATGATCAGCAGGTCAAGACCATGGGTCCGCTTCAGACGTCGTGCCCGCGCGGCCAGCTGCGCAATTGGCAGGGCAGGAGTGTCGTCGATAAACAGTGGGCAGGCCTCAAGGTCTTTTGCCGCTTGGACAAACCGCCGAAACTCCTCCTCCGTCATGTCACCTTTACGGATCTGTTCCGACGGGATCTCCGCTGCCTCAGACAGGATACGCGCAGCCAATTGTTCAGCCGACATTTCGAGGCTACAAAACGCGACCACGCCACCTTCGACGGCCCCTTCGCTGCCATCCGGTTTGACGCCTTTTTTATAAGCCTTTGCCACGTTAAACGCGAGGTTTGTGGCTAGCGATGTTTTTCCCATCGATGGGCGTCCCGCGAGGATCAAAAGGTCAGACGGGTGCAGGCCCCCAAGCTTTTTATCGAGATCAATCAGACCAGTGGAAATCCCGGCCAAACCACCATCACGTTGGTAGGCCGCGTTGGCGGTGTTCACCGCTTGGGTTACAGCTTTCAAAAAGCTAACATAACCGCGCTCGGATGTGCCCTGCTCTGACAACTTGTAAAGCGCTTGTTCCGCCTCGACGATCTGTTCTTTGGGCTCTAGCTTGATGTCAGCCTTTTTGGCCTTGGAAGCGATGTTGTTGCCCAGATCAATCAATTCACGACGCATGGCCATGTCGTAGATCATCTGCGCGTAGTCCGCTGCGGCAAAAGAAGAAATTGCCGAGCCGGCCAGGCGGACAAGGTAGGCGGGGCCGCCCAACTCAATGAGTCCGGGATCGTCTTCAAGGAAGGCTTTCAGAGTGACAGGTGACGCCAGATTGTTCTTTGCAATCCGTGCCGCGGCGATCTCATAGATCCGCGAATGAACGGGCTCATAGAAGTGGGACGAATTGATCACAGAGGCCACGCGATCAAAGATGTCGTTGTTGGTCAGAATGGCTCCGAGAAGCTGTTGCTCAGCCTCGATGGAATGCGGCAAAGCATCAATGCTCGCGGCTTCAGTATCACCTGTGTTGATGCTTGCAATTTCGTTCATGACTGCCCCCAAATGCCCCACCCGACCGGTTCTAAACAGCGGTCAAAGACAGGGCAAATTGTATGTTTTTGTGGATCGGCTTGTGGATCGCCTGTGGATAACTTCGCCCGCCCTGATATTGTCAGGACGGGACAGGATGCGTCAACATCTTGTGTTGTTGCGGTCGATTTTGATCGAAAATGTGCTCGGTTTTCCGCCGAAAGGCTTATGATCCCTTGCGCGCTTCCTGCCACGCCCGTGGATCTTTCAGGAAAGTTTCCACTTCCGCAAGCGTCTCTTCAGAGAATACACCTTGCGCTTTGGCTTCCGCAAGCACGTCCCACCAAGTGCAGAGGTAGTGCAGCGCCACGCCGTGATCGCCCAGCGTCTTCTCGGTTTCCGGAAAGATGTCATAATAGAAAATCACCGCAGTGTTGCCACAGGTCGCCCCTGTTTCACGGATCGCATCCACAAAGGACAGTTTGGAGCCGCCGTCGGTGGTGAGGTCTTCCACCAGCAGCACCCGCTCGCCTTCGCTCATGGCACCTTCGATACGGGCGTTTTTGCCATAACCCTTTGGTTTTTTGCGCACATAGGTCATAGGCAATGCCATGCGCTCGGCCACCAGCGCCGCAAACGGGATGCCCGCAGTTTCACCACCGGCGATGTTGTCAAACGCCTCAAAACCAGCTTCGCGCATCACGGTGACGGTCATGAAATCCATGAGCGTTGCACGAATGCGTGGGAAGGAGATCAGCTTGCGACAGTCAATGTAGCTCGGGCTGGGCAGGCCAGACGCCAGCGTGTACGGCTCGTCGGTGTTGAAGTTCACTGCACCAATTTCCAACAACATACGGGCTGTCAGGCGGGCAATTTCTTCTTTGGGCGGGAAAGCGGTTGGGATCATTTTGATATCCTTTGGCAGCGGAATTTCTTAGTCAGCAACAGTCCAGAACACGTCATAGCCCGGATCAAACACAGTGACCGGCCCATTCGCGCTCTCGATTTTTCCAGGGAAGACAGTGGCTTGCTCGTTCTTTACAAGCGTGATGGTTTCGTCGTTCACCGGCAGGCCATAGAATTGTGGACCATTGCGGCTCGCAAAGCCTTCGAGCGTGTCGAGCGCGCCGTCTTCTTCAAATACATGCGCCAAAAGCGCCATTGTGTTGGTTGCGGTGAAACAACCGGCACAGCCACAGGCGCTCTCTTTGTCGCCATCCAGATGGGGTGCGCTGTCGGTGCCGAGGAAGAACCGTTTGTCACCGGAAGTCGCCGCCGCTCTCAGCGCCAGACGGTGCTCTTCCCGCTTGGCCACAGGCAGGCAGTAGTAGTGCGGTTTGATCCCGCCCACGAGGATGTGGTTGCGGTTGATTATTAGGTGGTGTGTGGTGATTGTTGCGCCCAGATCGGTCGCATGGTCTTGTACATACGCAACACCATCCTTGGTCGTGATATGTTCCATGATAACGCGCAGTCCAGGCGTCGCTTTGCGGATTGGATCGAGCACGGTGTCGATGAAAACGGCCTCACGGTCAAAAATATCGACGTCATCATGGGTGACTTCGCCGTGCACACAGAGCGGTAGGCCAATTTCGGCCATTTTCTCAAGCGAAGCGCGCACGTTTTTGAAATCTGCTACGCCGCTGGCGGAGTTTGTTGTCGCGCCCGCGGGGTAAAGTTTGACTGCTTTGATCAGACCGGTCGCATGCGCCGCCGCAATATCTTCCGGATCGCTGTCCTCAGTTAGGTACAACGTCATTAGAGGCTCGAAGCTCATGTCATTTGGCAGAGCGGCCACAATGCGATCTTTGTAGGCAGCGGCCTGCGCACCCGTTACGACCGGCGGCACCAAATTGGGCATGATTATTGCGCGAGCAAAATGGCGGGCGGTTTCTGGCAGGACGGCTTCCAGCATCGCGCCATCGCGCAGATGCAGGTGCCAGTCATCGGGGCGGGCAATCGTCAGCTTTTGGATCATAGGCGCGGCTTACACAATGCCGCGACCAGTGGCTAGTCTTTGTACGAAAAACTTACCGCATTTGCGCAGGTTTCAGCTCGCCAGACGTCCTTGTTCGGCCTCCTGAGCCAACGCATCCAAATGACGCAGATATCGTGGCTCCCTGAGGCGGCGCGCCACGTTAGCACACAAAAGAGCGGTCATAAACGGGCGTTTCTTTTGCGACACTTTGCGCAAAATCCGATCCAAATAGGGCACATAGGCCCGACGGGCGCGATAAAGCTTATAGAACGCCGCTGGGCTCAACGTACCTGCCCCGGCTTTTACCAAAACCCGGTACAGGATTTGCATGTCCAGCAAGTCTTCTTCTGGGTTCATGCCTAGATTTGGTGTCGGCAACAACACGGTGTTTTCACGGGCAAAAAGGGCTGCGTGGATCGCATCAAAGCTTTGTTTCGGATCATAAATCACAAAGCACCGATCTGCGACCGCTGCCATGTCAGGGGCAAACCCATATTGCCCGTCAAAAGCGATTTTGCGCGTCTTGGGGAAGCGTTTGTCCCATCCTGCAAGACGAGGAGACAGAGTGGCTTGAGGACGGATCGCAACCACTTGTGCATCCTCTGCAACAATCGAAAACGCCGCCGCCGCGTAGCCACAAGAGCCCGCGCCATAAAACACCACTTCGTCAAACTCATCAAAGAAGCCGTCATCGGACAAACGGTCAAAATAGGCAATCACCTCGGGGTCGCGAAACCACGTGTCACCGTCGCTCAAGATACACAGATGGGACCAGCCCAACTCGCGCACCAATTCCCAGCCCAACGGATGACCGGTGTCGCCGCGTTTCTGAATGCTATCAATCGTTTCAAAGGTGACAAGCAACACAGGTTTGTCTTCCACCAGGGTGGCCCAATGACGCTTCCCAAGGGGCTGAAAATACCCGTTGGTCTCGGCAACCTGTTCCAATTGCGTCAGCCATTCATCCCGTGACAATCCAAGCATCGGCGTGTCAAAGCCGTTGACGGTGTCCTGCATATCGATGTTTTCCTTACGCCCCTGGCCATTTGGCCTGATGAATTGGCCTTGTTTTGCGACCTTTGCAGAAACTCTATAGGCCATTTGCGGCGAAAATTAGGAGCACATTGTGATTTTCTACAACTTTTGTCGCGGGGAGCGGCGCTTGACGCGGGTCTGTCGGCGATGCAGCGTGAGCTTAGAAGATCCAGCCAAAGGCCCGCCTATGCAAGAAATTCAAAGCATCGATAACGTCCAAACGCTTCTGGCTGCGGAAGGATATGTGTGCAGTCGGCCTTTGGCGACTGTTGTTTTTCTGGCGCTGCGGCTTGGTCGCCCCATTTTTCTGGAAGGCGAAGCTGGAGTGGGCAAAACCGAAATCGCCAAGGCGCTTTCAGCGGCTTTGGGGCGCAGCTTGATCCGGTTGCAGTGTTATGAAGGTCTTGATGCTTCCAGCGCCGTTTATGAGTGGAACTTTGCTGCCCAGATGATCGCCATCCGCACTGCCGAAGCCAGCGGCGACGCCGACCGCAGCGCGCTTCAGGAAGAACTTTTTGGGCCGGATTATCTGGTAGAGCGTCCATTGCTGAAAGCTATGCGGCCCGACCCTACTGGCGCGCCCGTGCTGCTGATCGACGAGCTCGATCGCACGGATGAACCATTTGAGGCTTTCTTGCTGGAAGCGCTTAGCGACTTCCAGGTGACGATCCCGGAAATCGGCACCATAAAAGCGCCCCAGCCACCGATTGTGATTGTCACCTCCAACCGGACCCGTGAGGTGCATGACGCGCTCAAACGCCGTTGTCTGTACCACTGGGTAGACTACCCGGATTTTGATCGTGAAATGGCCATTCTGCAGGCCCGCGCGCCGGAAGCCGCTGAAAGCTTGAGCCGTGAGGTGGTGGCCTTTGTACAGCGATTGCGCACTGAGGATCTTTTCAAAAAGCCGGGTGTGGCGGAAACCATCGATTGGGCTAAGTGTTTATTGGCCTTAGATGCTTTGACCCTCAGTCCGGAGGTAATCGCCGATACTTTGGGGGCCGTGCTCAAGTATCAGGACGACATCGCCAAGTTGCACGGTTCAGAAGCCAAGCGCTTGCTTGATGAAGCGCGCGCTTCTCTGGAACCTGCCTGATGTTTCGTTTGGCCCAAATATGCTGGGGGGGGGATGGAGGCTCGCCCCCCGTTGTGCATGATGGCTGAATACCTGCCGCTTGAAATCCCCGATGATCCAAAGCTGACGCAAAACATCACTTGGTTTGCGCGAGCCTTGCGTACAGCCGGTTTGCCCATTGGCCCTGGGCGAGTGATAGATGCAATTCGTGCGGTGGAGGCATCCGGCTTCACCAGTAAGCAAGACTTCTATTGGACCTTGCATGCCTGCTTTGTTTCACGTCCCGAGCATCGCACCGTTTTTTCTCAAGTCTTTCGGCTCTACTGGCGCGATCCACGATACCTGGAACATATGATGTCAATGATGCTTCCTGCCGTGCGTGGCGTACAGGAAGAGCGGGTGGGGCAAGCCGGAGAGAAACGCGCAGCAGAAGCGCTTTTAGATGGTGCGAACCAAGACCTTCCCGCGGGAGAGGAGCAGGAAGAGGCTGGCACAGAAATCGAAATAGATGCCTCTTTGACAATGTCCGCGGAAGAAAAGCTGCGCACCCTGGACTTTGAGCAAATGAGCACAGAGGAAATTGCGCAAGCCAAGCGCATGTTGTCCCGCCTAACTTTGCCGGTGAAACCGATTGCGTCTCGGCGCACCAAGGCAGATCCGCTTGGCGCGAAAGTGGATTGGCGAAATACAATGCGACACTGCATGCGCCAAGGTGGAGACCTGTCTGAGTTGGCACGCAAAAGTCAGCGCATCAGGTGGCCAAATCTGGTGGTGATTTGTGATATTTCGGGCTCTATGAGCCAATATAGCCGCATGGTGCTGCATTTCCTGCATGCGGTTGCCAATCAGAAAGGTGCGGGCTGGGCACGTGTGCATGGGTTCACTTTTGGCACACGTCTCACCAACATCTCCCGGCATTTGGCCACCCGTGATGTCGATGCGGCGTTGGCGTCAGCCGGAGCAGAAGCGCAGGATTGGGAAGGCGGAACGCGGATTGGTGAGTGCTTGCACGCCTTTAACCGGGATTGGTCGCGTCGAGTTATGGGGCAGGGGGCTGTTGTTTTGTTGATTACGGACGGGCTGGACCGAGGAACGCCTCAAGAACTTTCCAAGGAAATGCAGCGCCTGCACTTGTCTGCGCGTCGTTTGATCTGGCTGAACCCGTTGCTCCGGTGGGAAGGGTTTGCCGCCAAAGCACAAGGTATTCGCGCGATGTTGCCCCATGTTGACAGTTTCCGGGCAGGTCACTCGATTGCCTCAATTGAAGCGCTGGCAGCGGCGCTCTCTAGACCGGATGATTTTGGCGAGAAGGCAAGACTTCTTCAGGGAGTTCAATAAGATGCCGCAACCTCAAAAGCTATTTTCTAGAGATTTTCTCTTGTTGTTTTTCCGGCCTGCACCCATGTTTTTGCGCTGTGGGAGGATAACATGAACCAAATCCTTAAAGGCGCGCCGGAATTGGCGCTGGAGTGGCACCAAGCTGGGCGCGGGGCAGCATTGGCAACAGTCGTGCAAGCATGGGGCTCAGCGCCACGGCGTGTTGGGGCGCAAATGGTTGTCTCCGGTGACGGACAGATCGAAGGGTCGGTTTCCGGCGGTTGCGTGGAAGGCGCGGTCATGGTGGAGGCCATGGATGCCATCGACTCCGGTAAAGGTACCCTGCTTGAATTTGGTGTGAGCGACGGAGACGCTTTTGCAGTCGGTTTGGCTTGTGGCGGCATAATCAAGGTCTTGGTTGAACCGGTTGGCGCGGTTTTGTCGGAGGATGTGCTTGGTGAACTGGTTGCTGCGAGAGCCGCGAGAAAAGCGGTTGCTTACGTGGCGAACGCTGAAACCGGTGGCGGCTCTCTGACCCACGAAGGGTTTGAGGATCGGTTTCGTATGGACCGATCCGGAGTGGAGGAAGACGGCCGCTTTGTCGCCATTCACAATCCCCCCTTGCGTTTGGTGGTCGTGGGCGCGGTGCACATTGCGCAGGCTCTGGTTCCTATGGCGCGGATTGCAGGATTTGATCCCATCATCGTTGATCCTCGCGCAGCCTTTGGCTCTGAGGAACGGTTTCCGGGCGAAACCATTCTGGATGATTGGCCTGACGAGGCGATGCAAAAAATTGGTCTGGACGCGCGCACAGCTTTGGTTCTGTTGACCCATGACCCAAAACTTGATGATCCGGCACTGCATGTTGGATTAAAGTCTGAGGCGTTTTACATCGGGTCGCTGGGCAGTACACGCACACATGCCAAACGGGTGGAGCGTCTGGCGGATGCTGGGTTCTCTGAGGATGAAATTGCACGTATCCATGGCCCTATTGGGCTTAATATCGGAGCGACTAGCCCTGCTGAGATTGGCGTTTCCATCCTTAGCGAGATGTTGTCAGTTCTGAGGACAGGAGTATGAAGTTTGGCGCGATTCCAGTTTCTGAAGCGCTGGGCGCTGTGCTTGCGCATTCGCTGGCGGCTGGGAAACGGATCCCTAAAGGTACAATAATAGAGGCGGATCACGTCGCTGCCCTGACTGAAGCGGGTTTCCAAGACGTGACAGTTGCCCGATTGGAAGAAGGCGATATTGACGAAGACGCAGCTGCCGCCCGCTTGGCTCAGGCTATGTTGGAGGGCGTGGAAGGTATTCGCGCCACCGGCGCCGGAGCTGGGCGAGTCAATCTCTATTCGGAACACTGTGGATTGCTGCGGATAAATGCCGAGATTGTGCACAAGATAAACGGGATAGACCCAATGATCACCGTGGCCACGGTGCCTGATTATCATCGTGTCGACGCGGATGGCATGATCGCGACGCTCAAGATCATTGCATACGCTGTGCCATCAGCGGCGCTCGATAAAGCTTTAGCGATTGCGACAGGCGCCATTTCTTTGTCGCGCCCTGCTTTCTCAAGCGCGACATTGATTGAGACGACAATTGGTGACACGCCGTCGGACAAAGGCCGCCGCGCCATGGCTGGCCGGGTGGAACGTATGGGCATGCGCCTTAGCGAGCGCGTCTTGGTGGCTCATCAGGAAGAGCCGTTGGCGCAAGCTATGGCTGATGCGCCTGGAGAGGTTATCTTCGTGCTTACGGCCTCCGCTACTTCGGATGTTATGGATGTCGCCCCGCAAGCCTTGCGGGATGCAGGCGGTGTTGTTGAGCGTTTCGGGATGCCCGTTGACCCTGGTAATCTCCTGTTTTTGGGGCGCTTGAGAGAGAAACCCGTAATCGGATTGCCAGGCTGCGCGCGCTCTCCAGCGTTAAATGGTGCGGATTGGGTTTTAGAGCGCGTGATCTGCGGTCTTGAAGTTTCTCATGATGATATCGCAGCCATGGGTGTTGGTGGGTTGTTGAAGGAAATCCCGATCCGTCCGATGCCTCGCGAAAAGGGGATTTAAGTAATGCTTAGCTGGCGTGCTGCAGGCGCAGCTACGACCAATGTCTACGCCACTCCACTGAAAAGGCGCAAATATCAACTTCTCAAGTGACAAGCTGACTGCTTTACTCTTGCTCAATGACAATAGCTAAATTGGGAGGAGCCAATGTCACAGGTCACCATGACCGTGAATGGCAAAGAAATGTCCGGCGATGCCGAAGGACGCACTTTGCTCAGTCAATTTCTTCGAGAAACTCTAGGATTAACCGGGACGCACGTTGGGTGTGACACCAGCCAATGTGGTGCCTGTGTGGTGCATGTTGATGGGGTTGCCGTGAAAGCCTGTACAATGCTGGCGATGGAAGCAGAAGGCTCATCGGTTGACACTATTGAAGGTCAGGCGGCGCCGGATGGCACATTGAATGCGTTGCAACAGGCATTCCAGGATCACCACGGCCTTCAGTGCGGATTCTGCACACCAGGTATGATCATGTCTGCAGCGGATCTTTTGAAAAACAACCCGCAACCCACAGAAGCTGAAGTGCGCCATCATCTGGAGGGCAATATCTGCCGCTGCACCGGCTACCACAACATCGTGAAAGCTATTTTGGCGGCGAGTGGGCAAGATGTGAGCAGCATTGCAGCCGAGTGATCCACAGCTCTGCGTTTGAGGAGGCGCGGAGTTGTGTGATTTTGAATTCAAATCGGATGTGCGAGGCTTGAGCCCGCTCCGGTTTTAGGGAGGAAAGACATGCCTAAGGATAGTGGCATCGGCGCCAGCCCCAAGCGGCGCGAAGACGTCCGGTTTCTAAGTGGAACCGGCAATTACACAGATGATATTCAGGTTAATGGTCAGGCCTATGTGCATTTCCTGCGCTCTGACATTGCCCACGCAAAAATAAATGGCATTAATTTGGATGCGGCGTCGGCTATGCCTGGGGTGATCAAGATTTTCACCGGTGCGGATTTTGAAGGTGTGGGTGGCATTCCCTGTGGTTGGCAAGTGACAGACCGTCATGGCGAACCGATGCAAGAGCCTGCGCACCCGGTTCTGGCACAAGGCAAAGTCCGTTACGTGGGTGACCAAATCGCCGCGGTTGTTGCAGAAACACTGGAGCAGGCACGCGACGCAGCAGAGGCTATTGAGGTCGATCTCGAAGAGTTGCCCGCTGTGGTTGATATGAAAGCTGCTTTGGCAGACGGCGCCACAAAGGTGCACGACGATCTTACCAGCAACCTGTGTTACGACTGGGGCTTTGTTGAGGAAAACAAGCCTTCTGTGGATGCAGCGTTTGAGGCGGCAGCACATGTGACAACGCTGGAGCTGCGCAACAACCGTTTGGTTGCCAACCCTATGGAGCCACGCGTGGCGATTGGCGATTTCAATCGCGCAACCGGTGACAGCACTCTCTACACAACCAGCCAGAACCCGCATGTGATCCGGCTGTTGATGGGGGCGTTTGTTCTGGGTATTCCGGAACATAAGCTGCGAGTTGTCGCTCCGGATGTTGGTGGTGGTTTTGGCACAAAAATCTTCCACTATGCGGAGGAAGCATTCTGTACTTTTGCAGCCAAAGCCCTGAATCGTGCCGTAAAGTGGACCTCGACTCGGTCTGAAGCGTTCATTTCGGACGCGCATGGGCGAGATCACGTAACCAAGATCGAGCTGGCGCTGGATGCGGACAATAACTTCACTGCTTTGCGCACAGACACCTACGCCAATATGGGCGCTTACTTGTCGACTTTTGCGCCCTCGGTCCCCACATGGCTGCACGGGACTCTGATGGCTGGCAACTACAGAACGCCTCTCATTTACGTGAACGTGAAGGCGGTCTTTACCAACACCGTGCCGGTGGACGCTTATCGCGGTGCAGGTCGCCCTGAAGCAACATTCCAGTTAGAGCGAGTGGTCGACAAAGCAGCACGGGAACTGGGCGTCGATCCGATTGCGCTTCGTCGTCAGAACTTCATTACGGAGTTCCCTTATGCTACGCCTGTTGCGGTAGAATATGACACGGGTGACTACCACGGCACTATGGATGCCCTAGAAAATATGGCAGATTTATCTGGCTTTGAGGCTCGTCGTAAAGCCAGTGAAGCGCGCGGCAAACTGCGTGGCTTTGGTGTGAACTGCTACATTGAGGCTTGCGGCATTGCACCGTCAAATCTCGTGGGGCAGCTCGGAGCGCGCGCTGGATTGTATGAAAGCGCGACAGTGCGCGTGAATGCAACAGGCGGTCTGGTGGTGATGACAGGTTCACACAGTCATGGCCAAGGGCACGAGACCTCTTTCCCGCAAGTGATCGCCGAGATGATTGGCATTGACGAAAGCATGGTCGAGATCGTGCACGGCGACACTGCGAATACGCCAATGGGGATGGGGACTTACGGATCTCGCTCTATTGCTGTCGGAGGCTCGGCCATGGTGCGTGCAACCGAGAAGATCATCGCCAAGGCTAAAAAAATTGCGGCGCATTTGATGGAGGCTGCGGAGGCTGACATCGAACTCAAGGATGGTGCGTTTAACGTGGCAGGAACCGACAAGTCCTTGGCCTGGGGGGATGTGACACTCGCCGCCTACGTGCCGCACAACTACCCGCTGGAAGACATCGAGCCTGGCCTTGAAGAGACCGCTTTCTACGATCCGGCCAATTTCACTTATCCCTCTGGCGCTTACGCCTGCGAGGTGGAAGTGGATCCCGACACCGGCAAGGTCACCATCGAAGCGTTTAATGCCGCGGATGACTTTGGCAACATCATCAACCCGATGATTGTGGATGGTCAGGTGCACGGCGGCATTGGTCAGGGCATCGGTCAGGCGTTGCTTGAAAATGCGGCCTATGATGAGAACGGCCAATTGTTGAGCGCGTCCTACATGGATTACGCGATGCCTCGGGCCAGTGATGTGCCCTTCTACGGCGTTGATCACTCAAGCCAGACGCCCTGTACTCACAACCCACTTGGGGTGAAGGGCTGCGGCGAGGCAGGAGCCATTGGTTCGCCGCCTGCTGTTGTGAACGCGGTTGTTGACGCGTTGCGCTCTGGTGGGCATGACATTCACCATATCGATATGCCTGTGTCGCCGTCGCGCGTCTGGCAGGCGATGAACGGATAGGCGGAGGAAATAAAATGTATAATTTCGACTTCGAAAAACCCTCCACGATCGCGGATGCTGTGTCCGCGCTGGGTTCCGAGGATGCGCAGGCTCTAGGTGGGGGGCAAACATTGCTCCCGACCATGAAACAGCGCCTGGCCAGCCCTTCTAAGTTGGTGAGCCTCAAGGGCATTTCTGAGATGCAAGGCATTTGCACTGCTGACGATGGTGCGCTGTGCGTCGGTGGGTCCACCTCGCATGCGGATGTGGCTGCGGGTGCTGGGGCATACCCTGGACTTGCCGCTCTCGCTGCCGGCATCGGAGATCCGGCAGTTCGCGCACGCGGGACCATTGGGGGCTCGTTGGCCAACAATGATCCATCTGCCTGTTACCCGGCTGGTGCCTTGGCATCGGGCGCTATTTTGGTCACCAATACGCGTGAAATCGCGGCGGACGACTATTTCCAAGGCATGTTCACAACGGCCTTGGACGAGGGTGAGATCCTTACGGAGGTGCGCTTCCCCGTGCCGGAGGCGTCAAACTATCAGAAGTTTGAACAGCCAGCGTCTCGTTTTGCTTTAGTTGGCGTGTTTGTGGCCAAATATGCAGGCGGCGTGCGTGTCGCGGTAACCGGCGCGTCTGAAGAGGGCGTTTTCCGCTGGACGGAGGCGGAGGCAGCGCTTTCCGGCAACTTCTCCGCTGACGCAATTACCGGAATGGCGCTAGGAGAGAATGGCATGATCTCTGATCTGCATGGCACAGCAGCTTATCGCACGCACTTGGTTGGTGTTTTGACCCGACGTGCCGTGACCGCGGCTGCCTGAGCTGCTATCACTCAATAGAGAAGCCCTGGCCATTTGGCCGGGGCTTCTGCTTGTCCAGAGTTCCTAGGGCCTGTTGACGTTCAGGATTCCCAAATCATCTGACTTCTGATTCAAGTTTGCAAACAGAGGAGAGCAGCCTTGACCAGAAGAGTCCTAACCAATGCACAGTGGGCAATCATCGAACC
>Ga0189290_100202_pt1 | contig 30368 bp, 26 predicted proteins | sample UW140minimetaG_FD_130318 | JGI IMG/M metagenome (GOLD analysis project Ga0189290, IMG submission 130318) | Marine microbial communities from the Costa Rica Dome - UW140 mini metaG | ecosystem: Environmental > Aquatic > Marine > Oceanic > Photic zone | place: Costa Rica: the Eastern Pacific...
ACCAACTCGATCGCCTCGATCTTCGCCTGGACCCGTGGCCTTGCCCACCGCGCCAAGCTCGACAACAACGCCGCCCTCGCCGAGTTCGCCTCGACGCTGGAGAAGGTCTGCGTGTCGACCGTGGAGAGCGGCCACATGACCAAGGATCTGGCCCTGCTTATCGGCCCGGACCAGCCGTGGCTGTCGACCACCGGCTTCCTCGACAAGGTCGACGAGAACCTGCAGAAGGCCATGGCCTGATCGCCAGCCCGACATCTGAATGACGAAACGCCCGGCCTCAGCGCCGGGCGTTTTCGTATGTGGGGATGAGAGAGCGGGACCGTTCGCCAGCGCGCAGTGTCAGCCGGACGCACCGGCGCGATCCGGGCGCATTCGAAGGCAACAGGCCGGCGCGGGACGACGGACCCGAACGCAAAAGGGGCGCCCGGGGCGCCCCTTGATCCTCGATAGCCGGTGTGGTCGGCCTCAGCCCGCCGCGGCCTCGATCGCCGCTTCGACGGCGGCGATGGCCGCATCGGCCTTGTCGGCATCGGGACCGCCGGCCTGCGCCATGTCGGGCCGGCCACCGCCGCCCTTGCCGCCGATCGCGACGCTCGCCTCGCGCACCAGCGCCACCGCATCGAAACGCTCGGTCAGGTCCGCCGTCACGCCGACGACGACGCTGGCCTTGCCGGCATCGACGCTGACAAAGGCGACGATGCCCGAGCCCAGCTGCGTCTTGGCTTCATCCACCAGACCCTTCAGATCCTTGCCGGCAACGCCGTTGAGCACACGGCCCAGGAAGCCGACCCCGGCCACGACCTTCGATGCCGAACCGCCCTCGCCGCTCGCCCCGTCTCCGGCCAGCGCCAGCCGCTTGCGGGCCTCCGCCAGTTCGCGCTCGAGCCGGCGCCGCTCTTCGACGACCGCTTCGAGGCGCGCCGGCGCATCGGCCGGCGACACCTTGAGGATCGACGCCATCTGCCGGACGCGGGCATCCTGAGCGAGGAGATGATCCCGCGCCGCCTGGCCGGTCAGCGCCTCGACCCGGCGCACGCCGGCCCCGACCGCGCTCTCGCCGAGGATATGGACGAGACCGATGTCGCCGGTGGCGTTCACATGGGTGCCGCCGCACAGTTCGATGGAGAAGGTCTTGCCGGCCTTCTCGCCTTCCTCGCCCGTGCCCATGGACACGACCCGCACCTCGTCGCCGTATTTCTCGCCGAACAGCGCCATGGCGCCCGATGCGATGGCGTCGTCCACCGCCATCAGCCGCGTCTCCACCGGGGCGTTCTGCAGGACGATGCCGTTGGCCAGCCGCTCGACTTCGGCGAGTTCGGCGGCCTCGATGGGCTTGGGATGCGAGAAGTCGAAGCGCAGCCGCTCCGGCGCGACCATCGAGCCCTTCTGGGCGACATGGCTGCCGAGGATCTCGCGCAGGCCCTCATGCAGGAGATGCGTCGCCGAATGGTTGGCGCGGATCTTGGTGCGCCGGCCATGATCGACGACCAGGTCCAGCGGCATGCCCGGCTTCACCGTGCCCGACTTCACCTTGCCGCGATGGACGAACAGCCCCTCGGCGAATTTCTGCGTGTCGGAGATGACGATCTCGACGCCGTCGCCGCGCATCACGCCGGTGTCGCCAAGCTGGCCGCCCGATTCGCCATAGAACGGCGTCTGGTTGAGGACGATCGCCACCTCGTCGCCGGCGCCCGCTGCCGGCACCTCGGCGCCGTTGCGCACCACCGCCACGACCGAGCCCTCGGCCCGCTCGGTGTCGTAGCCGAGAAACTCCGTCGCGCCGACGCGCTCGCGGATCGGGAACCAGATCGTCTCGGACGCGGCTTCACCGGAACCGGTCCAGCTCTTGCGCGCCTCGGCCTTCTGCCGCTCCATGGCGGTGTTGAAGGCGTCGAGATCGACCTCGATGCCACGCTGGCGCAGCGCATCCTGGGTCAGATCCAGCGGGAAGCCGTAGGTGTCGTAGAGCTTGAAGGCGGTCTCGCCGGACAGCTTGGCGCCGGCATCCATGCCCTCTGTCGCGTCGGTGAGCAGCGACAGGCCGCGGTCGAGCGTCTGCAGGAAGCGCCGCTCCTCCAGCTTCAGCGTCTCGGAGATCAGCGCCTCGGCCCGCACCAGTTCGGGATATGCACGGCCCATCTCGGCGACCAGCGTCGGCAGCATCTTGTAGAGCACCGGCTCGCGTGCCCCGAGCATCTTGGCGTGGCGCATGGCCCGCCGCATGATGCGCCGCAGGACATAGCCGCGGCCCTCGTTCGACGGCAGCACGCCGTCGGCGATCAGGAAGGCGGTCGAGCGCAGGTGATCGGCGATGACCCGGTGGCTGGCGACGCTGGCACCCTCGGCGCGCGAGCCGATGGTCGCCTCGACGCTGGCGATCAGTGCCTTGAACAGGTCGATGTCGTAATTGTCGTGGACGCCCTGCAGGATCGCCGCGATGCGCTCCAGCCCCATGCCGGTGTCGATCGACGGGCGCGGCAGCTCGACGCGATCGTCGGCGCTGAGCTGTTCGAACTGCATGAAGACGAGATTCCAGATCTCGATGAAGCGGTCGCCATCCTCGTCCGGGCTGCCCGGAGGACCACCGGGGATGCCCTCGCCATGGTCGAAGAAGATTTCCGAGCACGGGCCGCACGGACCAGTCTCGCCCATCGCCCAGAAATTGTCGGAGGTCGAGATGCGGATGATGCGGTCGTCGGACAGGCCCGCGATCTTGCGCCACAGCGCCGCCGCTTCCTCATCCTCGGAATAGACCGTCACCAGCAGCCGGTCAGCCGGCAGCGCGAATTCCTTGGTGATCAGGTTCCAGGCAAGCTCGATCGCGCGGTCCTTGAAATAGTCGCCGAAGGAGAAATTGCCCAGCATCTCGAAGAAGGTGTGGTGCCGAGCGGTGTAGCCGACATTGTCGAGATCGTTGTGCTTGCCGCCGGCGCGCACGCATTTCTGCGAGGTCGCGGCGCGCTGATAGGGTCGTGTCTCGACGCCGGTGAAAACGTTCTTGAACTGCACCATGCCCGCATTGGTGAACATCAATGTCGGGTCGTTGCGCGGAACGAGCGGCGACGAGGCCACCCGCTCGTGATCGTTCTTCGCGAAATAATCGAGGAACGCGGACCGGATTTCGTTGACGCCACTCATGAATGCGACCTTCGGAATACCTGCGGGGAAGAGCCCGTCGCCGCGGCGCGCACGCCGTCAGCCTCGGGCAAAGGCGCGTTGTACAGAGGCCCGCACCGCCTGTCCATCAGACCACCAACGCGAAACGGCCCACCCGGTAGGGCAGGCCGTCGCTCATGTCTTGCTGCCGTCGCCGATCAGGCCTCGGAATCGTCACCCGGGCCGGTGTCGTCCAGAAGCTGCTCGGCGAGAAGACCGGCATTCTGGCGGATCAGCGTCTCGATCTCGTCGGCAACGGCCGGATTGTCGCGCAGGAACGACTTGGCGTTCTCGCGTCCCTGCCCCAGCCGCTGGCTGTTGTAGGAGAACCACGCGCCCGACTTCTCGACGATGCCGGACTTCACGCCCAGATCGACCAGCTCGCCGGTCTTGGAGACGCCCTCGCCATACATGATGTCGAACTCGACCTGCTTGAACGGCGGCGCCAGCTTGTTCTTGACCACCTTGACCTTGGTCTGGTTGCCGGTGACCTCGTCGCGGTCCTTGATCGCGCCGATGCGGCGGATATCGAGGCGGACCGAGGCGTAGAACTTCAGCGCGTTGCCGCCCGTCGTCGTCTCGGGCGAACCGAACATGACGCCGATCTTCATGCGGATCTGGTTGATGAAGATGACCATGCACTTGGAGCGCGAGATCGACCCGGTGAGCTTGCGCAGTGCCTGGCTCATCAGCCGGGCCTGCATGCCGGGCAAAGAATCGCCCATCTCGCCCTCGATCTCGGCGCGCGGCGTCAGGGCGGCGACCGAATCGACCACCAGCACGTCGATCGCGCCGGAACGCACCAGCGTGTCGGTGATTTCCAGCGCCTGCTCGCCGGTGTCCGGCTGCGAGATCAGGAGGTTCTCCAGATCGACGCCCAGCTTGCGGGCATAGACTGGGTCGAGCGCATGCTCGGCATCCACGAAGGCGCAGACGCCGCCCTTCTTCTGGGCTTCGGCAATGGTGTGCAGGGCCAGCGTCGTCTTGCCCGAGCTCTCCGGACCGTAGACCTCGATGACGCGGCCCTTCGGCAGGCCGCCGATGCCGAGCGCGATGTCGAGGCCCAGCGAGCCGGTGGAAACGGTCTCGATCTCGACGATCTTTTCGTTCTCGCCGAGCCGCATGATAGAGCCCTTGCCGAAGGCTCTCTCGATCTGCGACAGCGCGGCGTCGAGCGCCTTGTTCTTGTCCAACGAATTATCCTCGACAAGCCTGAGTGAATTCTGTGCCATGAGAGACGAGACCTTATTCCACGCGTTGGACGGGGGTGCAATGACGAGCCGCACCATCACCATGTACTCTTTTTGTTCCCGCTCCGCAAGCCCGCGATCCCGGTTTGTTCCGCTTCCGCGCGCTGCCGCGAATCGCTTTCCGGCGATGAATGTCTGAAGTTTCGATGAAGAGCCCGCCCATGACCGCCCCCCTGATCTATGTCGCCGGTGCGGCCCATATCGACCGGCGCGCGATCTCGGACACGCCCTTCCTCCTGCACGCCTCAAATCCCGGGCGGCTGCTGGACTGCCCCGGCGGTGCCGCATTCAACGCGGTCCAGGCCATGGTCCAGGCCGGGGCGACGGTGAGCCTGCACAGCGCCCGCGGCGGCGACCCCGACGGGCGCCGCGTCACCGATGCGATCCGCGGCCTCGACGTTACCGACCTGTCCGTGACCTGGCTCGATCGCATGACGCCGACCTACACCGCCGTTCTCGACGACAAGGGCGAACTCGTGGCCGGTATTGCCGACATGGCGCTCTACGACCTCCTGATTCCGCGGCTGTTCACCAAGAGCGCCGTGCGCGCGGCGATCCGCAAGGCTGACGGCGTCCTCGTCGACGCCAATCTGCCGTCCGGCACGATCGAGACGATCACCCGGGAGGCGGCGGGCAAGCCGGTCGGCGCGATCGGCGTCTCGCCGGCCAAGATCGGCCGCCTGCAGGATTCGCTCGCCAACATCTCGGCGCTGTTCCTGTCCTATGCCGAGGCCGCCAGCCTCGTCGAGGCAACGGTCGGCACCAGCCCGCAGCTCATCGCCGAGCTTCTTGGGGAGCTTGGCGTCAACCGCGCCGTGGTGACCGATGGCCCGCGCGAGGTGATGATCATCGACGGCGCGACCGTCCTCCTGCAGCAGCCGCCCACAGTCGTCCCGAAAGACATCACCGGCGCCGGCGACAATCTGGCCGGCACCGCCTTTGCGGCGCTGTGCGCCGGGACGCCCTGGCTCGACGCCGTTCGCGCCGGCATCGTCGCCGCCTCGTTGCGGATTTCGTCCGATCCGTTATCCCCGGACGCATTGTCGCGGAGGATCGCCGAAGGCGTCGCCGCGCTGCACGACCCCCGCGTACCGGAGCCCGCGTCTTGACCACTGCCCTGCCCTACATGGCCTCCACCGACGTCGCCGCCGCGCTCGCCGGGAGGGCGCCGATCGTCGCGCTGGAATCGACCATCATCACCCATGGCATGCCCTATCCCCGCAATCTCGCCATGGCGGAGCGGGTGGAGGCGATCGTCCGCGAGGAAGGCGCCGTCCCGGCGACGATCGCCGTCCTCGACGGCCGCCTTCGGATCGGCCTCGAGCCCGCCGAACTCACGGCCCTGGCGACTGCAAAAGACGTGCTGAAGGTCTCGCGCGCCGACCTCGCCTATGCGGTCGCCACCGGCCGCACCGGGGCGACCACCGTCGCTGCCACGATGATCGCCAGCGCGCTCGCGGGCATCGGCGTCTTCGCCACCGGCGGGATCGGCGGCGTCCATCGCGGCGCTGAAACGAGTTTCGACATTTCCGCGGACCTCGAAGAACTGGCGCGCACGTCGGTGATCGTCGTCTGCGCCGGTGCCAAGGCGATTCTCGATCTGCAGAAGACGCTGGAAGTGCTGGAAACCAGAGGCGTTCCAGTGGTCGGATACGGCACTGATGAACTGCCGGCCTTCTGGTCGTGCAGTTCCGGCCTGCCGGTCCCGCTGCGCCTCGACAGCGCCGCCGCGATCGCCGATTTTCAGGCGGCGCGCGAGCGTCTCGGCATCGCTGGCGGCATGCTGATCGCCAATCCGCTCGACGCGGCGCGGGCGATTTCCCGCGACGAGGTCGACGGCTGGATCACACAGGCGCTGTCGGATGCGGAGACGGACGGGATCACCGGCAAGGCGGTCACGCCCTTCCTGCTCTCCCGCATCTTCGACCTCAGCGGCGGTCGCTCGCTGGACGCCAACATCGCGCTTGTCGAGGCAAATGCCCGGCTCGCAGCCCGGATCGCGGTCGCCCGCCGCCGCTGACGCGGCCGGGCGCGATACGGGCTACTCGTTGAGCATGTTCTTCACTGCCACGGCCAGCTCGCGCAGCGAGAACGGCTTGGCCAGGAAGCCGAACTTCTCGCCATCGGGCAGGTTCTTGGCGAAGGCGTCCTCGGCATAGCCCGAGACGAAGATGAATTTCAGTTCCGGCCGCGTCTTGCGCATTTCGCGCAGCAGCGTCGGGCCGTCCATCTCCGGCATGACCACGTCGGAAACGACGAGCTCGATCTGGCCGTCGAGCTCTTCCATCACCTCCAGCGCCTCGATGCCGGACGCCGCCTCGTGGACGTCGTAGCCGCGCATCTTCAGCGCGCGCACATTGCCGGCCCGCACATGGTCCTCGTCCTCGACGAGCAGGATCGAGGCGGTGCCCGACAGATCGACCTTGGCGTTGACCGGCGCGGCAATGGCATCGCTCTTGGCCGCCGTGACCTGCGCCGGAATGTGGCGCGGCAGGAAGATGCGGAAGGTCGTGCCCTCGCCGGGCTTGGTGTCGACGAAGATAAAGCCGCCCGACTGCTTGACGATGCCGTAGACCATCGACAGGCCGAGGCCGGTGCCTTTGCCGATGTCCTTGGTGGTGAAGAAGGGCTCGAAGATGCGCTCGGCGACCTCGACCGGCATGCCCGTGCCGGTGTCGGAGATCTCGGCGAGAACATAGTCGCCCTCGGTCATCTCGGCGTAGCCGAAGGCCGCGGCCTCCGCCGCCTCGACGTTGCGGGTCGAGATGGTGATGGTGCCGCCGTCCGGCATCGCGTCGCGAGCGTTCTGAACGAGATTGGTGATCACCTGCTCGAACTGGCCGATATCGGCCATGACCGGCCACAGGTCGCGCGCATGATGGCGCTCCAGCTTGGCATGGTCGCCGCTGACCCGCTTGAGCAGGAGATGCATGTCGGCGACCACGTCGGTCAGGTTCAGCATCTTCGGCCGCATGGTCTGGCGGCGCGAATAGGCGAGCAGCTGGCGCACCAGCGAGGCGGCGCGGTTGGCGCTCTGCTTGATCAGCAGGAGGTCCTGGAACGAGGGATCGCCGGTGCGGTGGTTGAGCAGCAGGAAGTCGACCGAGGCGGTGATGATCGTCAGGACGTTGTTGAAGTCGTGGGCGATGCCGCCGGCCAGATTGCCGATGGCCTGCATCTTCTGGCTCTTGGCGAACTGCTCCTCGAGGGCCCGCTGCTCGGTGATGTCGACGCCATAGAGGATGACGACCTCTTCAGTGTCCGACCCCGAATTCGGGATCGGGCTGACATAGAAGCGCACGGCGCGGGTACGCTCGCCCTCGATCTCGGCGTCGATCGGCGGCACGCCTGCCTGCCCTTCCATGGCCGAGCCGAGCGCCTGCTGGAAGCCGTCGCGACCCGCCGCCAGAATGCTGGATTCGATCGCGGCCGTTCCGTTCGCCGCCTCGTTGCCGAAGATCTGCCGGAACACCGCATTCGATCGCACCGCGCGGCCCTGCCGGTCGAGGACGGCGATCGCCATGGGCGAGGAATTGAAGAAGCGGGTGAACCGGGCCTCGGCGACCTCGACGGGGCTGGCCGCGTGGTTGTCGCCGCTGCGGTTGAGGACCAGCGTGCGCACGGTGCCCGGCGCGGCCACGTCGTCGGCGACCGGCTTGCGCAGGAGGCGCACCGGCAGGCTGCGCCCCGACTTGGTGATCAGGTCGAGGTCGATGGCGGTGGTGTCCAGCGCATCGGCGCCGTCCTGCGGCAGGGTCAGGAGCGGATGCGACGCCTCCGGCACGAATTCCAGGATCGAACGGCTGAACGGCCGGAACTCGACCAGATCGACGCCGAGCCAGTCGGCCAGCGTGGCGTTGAGATAGGCGATCTTCAGATTGCCGTCGGTGGCGAAGAAGCCGGCCGGCGCGCGGTCGAGATAGTCGATGGCGTGCTGCAGGTCCTGGAACGAGCTTTCCTGATGCTTGCGCTCGGAGGTGATGTCGAGGATCTGCCAGGCGTGCAGCGTGCCGTTGGAGGTGTTGAGCGGGCGCACCGAGGCGCGGTACCAGTGCGGCGTCGGATCGGTGCTGTCATACAGGCTGCGCGGCAGGCGGAACTCGCGCTGCCCGGTGCGGTTTTCCCGCGCCAGATTGGCCAGGTGGTAGATTGCCTCGGACGCTTCGGTCTCGCGCGCCAGAAGCCGCTCCAGCGTCTTCACGCCGGCCGCACTGGTGGCGCCGGTGATCTCGCCATAGGCCTTGTTGGCGTAGATGATCCGGCCCTTGCGATCGAGGATCAGCATGCCGGTGCGGGCGGTGTCGAGAAAATCCTTGGCGATGGAGGCTTCGGCGATCCGGCCGGTGAACTGCACGAAGCCCAGCGCGGTCGCGAAGATCGCCGCAAGACCGGCCATGGCGAGGCCACCGAAGATCACCAGCAGCGCGATGCCGCCATAGGCGTTGCCCAGAAGCGCCAGCAGCGCCGCCAGCACCATCAGCGAGCCGCCCAGCATCAGAAGGCGCCTGACGCCTGAGGCTGCCGTGGCCCTGTCGATCAGCGGCCGGTCTGCAGACCCCGTCGTCGCCCCTCCATCCATCGTGATTCGCTCCTTATCCGCGCCGCCATGACTATGAATCAAAAGCAGATTCGACGCGAGAGTGCCCCAGGGTGCTTTTATTCGGCCTGTGGCCGCGGAAAATCCCGCCTGCGCCTTCGCGCGCGCCGTCCAACGCTTTATGAACGTCCAAGCTGGCGTTGCCCTTGCCCAGAGGGTTCATCCCGCGGAAGGTTGCCCCAAATATGAAATCGGGCGCGCTCGCTCCGCCCAGAGTAGAAGGAAGCCCGCCCCATGCCGCAGTGGATCGTCGATCTCGTCGGGGAAGGCCTCGCGCCGATCGTCTGGGTGGCCATCGTCGCCGTCATCGTCTGTGGTCTGGCGATGGCGATGATCGTTCTCGCCAAGAAGGCCTTCGGCGGACGGATCGGCACCCAGTTCAAGGGCCGCGCGCCGCGTCTGGCGGTGATGGACGTCACCCGCATCGACGAGAAGCGCAAGCTGGTGCTGGTGCGCCGAGACGAGATCGAGCACCTGATCCTCATCGGCGGCCAGAACGACGTGCTGCTGGAGGGCAACATCCTGCGCGTGCCGGCCGCCGCGCGTCCGCATGGCGACGGGAACACCTCGCGCTCCGACGAGATCGATGAGCAGCGCTTCGCCAGGGACCATCGCCACGAGCCGGATCTGCCCGCCGTCGCCGAACGCGCCCGGGCGCCCGAGCCGCGGATCGACGCGCCGGCCCCGCGTGAGACGAAACCGACGCCGCCCGAACGCGCCGATGGCCCCTCCGCCGACGACGCGAACGACCGTCGCTCGCCTCCGCCGGTCGCAACGCCGTCGCCGCTGGCCGCCGCCGGTCTGGCCACCGCCGCAACGGGTGCCGCCGCATCCGTTCCGGTCGACAGCCCGTCGCCGGACGCCAGGCGCCCCGCGGCTGCCGCCATGCCGGAACCGGTAGCGCCGCCGGCTCCGCCCAAGGCACCCGTTGCCTCGCGCCCGGTGACTCAGCCGCCGCGCTCCATGGCGACGCCGACGGCCGCGCGTGCGCCCAACATCGGCGCTGCGGCCGCGCAGCAGGACATGGCCGCCGGCCCGGCGCCGGCCAGCCGTGTCGAGCCGCGATTTGCCGCGGCCAGAAGCCAGCCGGAGCCATCGGCGCCCGATACCGAGACCGCCCGCATGCAATTGCGCGCCCAGATGAACCGTTCGCAGTCGCCCGAATTCTCGCGGGTTCAGGACGCGACGGCACCGGCGATCGCCGTCGAGCCCGCCGATGCGCCGGTGGCGGCGCGCCAGCCGCTATCGGTCCGCAGCTTCGCGAGCGCCATCCAGCAGCGCAAGGCGCCGGCCGAAATGCCGCCGCCGGCAACGCCAGCCACGCCCGCGCCGACGCCTCGGCCGGCTCCGGTGGCCCCCGCTTCGGCTGCACCAGCCTCGGCCCCGGGCCGCGGCGCCGCCACCGCCGCGGCCGCGGTCTCAGCAGCCCCGTCGGTCGCGTCTGCGGCCCCCGAGCCGGAGGCGCCGAAGCCGGAGGTGACGCCGGCCGAAAAACCGGAGGCACCTGCCGCCCCCGCAGCTTCATCCGCCAAGGTCCCCGCCATCGAGGCCGAACGCACCGACCCGAGCCTTGAGGATTTCCTGTCGGCCGAACTCGATACCGATTTCGGCGATGACGACGGCGACGAGCACGTGGCTCCGCCGCGCGACAATGCCCCGGCTCCCGCGGTCGATGTGCCCGGAACGGGCCAGCCGGAGCGCGCGCCGGAAGCCCGCGACGTGCCGCAGGTCGACGCGACGTCGCGTTCCGTCGGCGCGTCGACCTGGCCGCAGGCGCCCACGCCGGTCGTCGCCAAGGCCGAGGATGCGAAGCCGTCATCGGCCCCGGCCCCGTCGATCGACGCCCCCAGCCGCGAACCGGCGGCCTCCCCGCGTCCAATGCCGGAACCGGCGCCGGTGGAACCGGAGACGCGTGCCGGTCGCGAGACCCCGGATGATTCGGCCCCGGATGCCCCCGCGACGGGCGATCAAGCCCCCGAGCGGCGGCTGACGCTGGAAGAAGAGATGGAGCGCCTGCTGGGCGACTTCAGCTTCGACTCCAAGGGCGAGCGCAAACCCGACTGATGCCGGAATGCCCGCCCGCGCCGATCGCGCGCAGGCGGGCATTCCGCCACCCTGAGGGGTGGACGGCCGTCACGATGAAATTGTCGGGATCGGAACGCCGAACCGGAACGGTGCGGCTTGAAATGGGGAAGCTGGTTTTTCGAAGGACGGACCCCGTCTGGGGTCGACCGGCCGGCTATTCGTCGCGGTAGACCTTCTCGCGGCGCTCGTGCCGCTCCTGCGCTTCCAGCGACATGGTGGCGATCGGGCGGGCATCGAGCCGTTTCAGGCTGATCGGCTCGCCGGTCTCCTCGCAATAGCCGTAGGTGCCGTCCTCGATGCGCTCCAGCGCCGAGTCGATCTTGGCGATCAGCTTGCGCTGGCGATCACGGGCCCGCAGCTCGATGGCGCGGTCGGTCTCGGAGGAGGCGCGGTCGGCGGCATCGGCCTGGTTGCTGTTGTCGCTGGCCAGCCCCAAAAGCGTCTCGCGCGATTCCCGCAGGATCTCGGCTTTCCACGCCAACAGCTTCTTACGGAAGTAGTCCTTCTGACGGTCGTTCATGAACTGCCCGTCTTCGGACAAGGTCGCATCGATATTGAGTAACTGGCTCATCACGCACCTCCGTTTCCGCAATTCGGGCTTATAGCGACGCTTGTCTCCGGGAACAAGTTAACTCCGGCATCCTACAACCAGAATATGAAGACGTTTCTAAGAGACGGATTTCGCACGGATTTCCGAGCGCTCTATCCCTCGTCTGGATGACGTGACGATGACGCGGCGAAGATGAATGCCGTCCCGCGCCGAGCCAGTCACCGGTTCCGCCCCGGCAGACGTGCCGACAGCGGCGGCGAGGCCGCCGATTGCTCGGACCGCATTTATCGGCATAGTCCCTCGCCATGTCCTCCGCCCCGACGTCCCGCCTCTACATTCTCCGCCATGCCCATGCGGGCTGGGCCCGCCCGGGCGAGAGCGACCATGATCGCAAGCTGGACGCCCGCGGCCGCGCCGAATGCAAGCGGCTGGTCGTCTTCCTGCGCCGCGAGGCTTTCGCCTTCGACACCATCCTCTGCTCGACGGCGGCGCGCACCCGCGAGACCCTCGACCTGATTCGACCGGCGCTGCCGTCCGGTCTTGCCGAAGCGAACCTGTCTTCACTCTACGGCGGCGAGATCGCGGCCTATTACGAGGCGGTGCGCGGACAGGCCGATGCGGCCGCGCTTCTCGTCATCGGGCACAATCCGATGATCGAGGAATTCACCCTGTCGCTCGCTGGCAGCGGCGATCGCATGGCGCTTGCCACGGCGCGCCAAGGCTTCCCCACCGGGGGGCTGGCGGTCGTGGAATTCGAAGCCCCCCTGTCCCGGATCGCGCCGGGCGCCGGGCGATTGTGCCGCCTGTTCGATCCCGACGAGGCCGGCTGAGCGGCACCTCGCCGGTGGGCGCGCCTTTCGAGGCACCCCCGGCGGACCTATATCTGGCCCTGACGACCGCCCCAGAGCCCAGAGAGGACCCCCGCCCCCGCCCATGACCTCCCTTGCCGACGAAGCCCGGCTCGTCTTCGATACCTTCACCGACCGCACCACCGGCCTGTTCCACCCCACGCTGCGGCTGGGGGTCACCGGCCTGTCGCGCGCCGGCAAGACGGTTTTCATCACCGCGCTCGTCCACAATCTGCTGCATGGCGGGCGGCTGCCGCTGTTCGAGGCGCAGGCAGGTGGCCGCATCCTGCGCTCCTTTCTCGAGGAGCAACCGGACGATGCCGTGCCGCGATTCCAGTACGAGGAGCATATCCGCACCATCCTGGAGGACCGGCTCTGGCCGAACTCGACGCGGGCGATTTCCGAGCTGCGCCTGACCATCGAGTATGAATCGGGCTCCGGCTGGGGCCGGATGTTCTCCGGCGGTCGGCTGTCCATCGACATCGTCGACTATCCGGGCGAATGGCTTCTCGACCTGCCGCTCCTGGAGAAGGACTTCGCGACCTTCTCCGCCGAATCGCTGGAGCGCGCGCGCCTGCCCTCGCGCCGCGCCATGGCGAAGGAGTACCTTGAACGTCTCGAGGGCGCCGATCTCGAAGCGCCAGCCGACGAGCCGACGGCGGTGGCGCTGAGCCGGGCCTTCGCCGACTATCTGACCGCCTGCCGTGCGGACAGCGCGGCCCTCTCTACCCTGCCGCCGGGACGCTTCCTGATGCCCGGCGATCTGGAGGGCTCGCCCGCCCTCACCTTCGCGCCGCTGCCGGTCGAGCCCGGCCGTGTCTACCCCAAGGGTTCCCTGGCCGCTGTCCTCGCCCGCCGCTACGAGGCCTACAAGAGCGTCGTCGTCAAACCCTTCTTCCGCGATCACTTCGCCCGCCTCGACCGGCAGATCCTGCTGGTCGACGTGATGCAGGCGATCAATGCCGGCCCCGAGGCCGTCCGCGATCTCGAAACCGCCCTTGCCGACATTCTCGGCTGCTTCCGCCCCGGCCGCTCGACCTGGCTCGGTTCCTTCCTGACACGGCGGATCGATCGCATCCTGGTCGCCGCCACCAAGGCCGACCATCTCCACCGCGACAGCCACCGGCGGCTGGAGGGCATCGTGCGCCGGCTGCTCGACGACGCCATCGCCCGGGCGAAGTTCTCCGGTGCCCGCACTGACGTCCTCGCCCTTGCGGCCGTGCGCGCCACCCGCGAGGCCAGCGTCGAGGACGGCGGCGAGACCCTGCCGGTCATCGTCGGTACGCCGGCCGAGGGCGAGACCATCGGCGAGGAGACCTTCGACGGCCGCACCGAGACGGCGATCTTCCCCGGCGACCTGCCCGCCGACCCGGCCCGGCTGTTCGTCGACGGGGCCGAACCGGATCCGATCCGCTTCGTGCGGTTCAAGCCGCCGCGGCTGGAGCGTGATGCGGCGGGGCTGACCCTGTCGCTGCCGCATATCCGCCTCGACCGCGCCCTGCAGTTCCTCATGGGAGACCGGCTGTCATGACGAGCGACGAAACGCAGGACGGCCGCCCTCCCCGCCGCCAGCCCGGTGCCTTCAGTCTCGACGAAGCCGGAATGCAGCCCGAGCGCTCGCCGGAGGCGGAGGCGGCGGCCCCCAGGCGCACGCCGCGGGCCATCGAGAACATCGCGAGGATCCGGCTCGACCCCGAGGACGCCATCGAGCGCGAGGCGATCGCGGTTCTGGACGACGAGCCGGCGGCCCGGCGCAAGCGCCGCTTCTCCTTCGGCAAGTTGTTCCTCGCCGCGCTCGGCCTGCTGATTTCGCTCGGTATCGGCCTTGCCGTCGATGCCCTCGTCCGCGACCTCTTCGCCCGCTGGGAATGGCTGGGATGGGGTGCGGTGGCGCTGGCCGGCCTGCTCGCCATCGGGGCCCTCGGCGTCGCCCTGCGTGAGGTGATCGGCCTGATGCGACTGGCCGCCGTCGATCGTGAACGCCAGGCCGGCCGTGCCGCCTATGAAGCCAACTCGACCGAGGACGCCCGCAACGTGGTGCGCGGCCTGTCCACCCTCCTCTCCGGCCGGCCGGAGACGGCCAAGGGCCGCGCCAGGATGGCAGAGCTGAAGGACGAGGTGATCGACGGGGCCGATCTCGTGGCGCTGGCCGAGCGCGAATTGCTCGGACCACTCGACATGAAGGCCCGCGCCCTCGTTCTCGGCTCTTCCAAACGCGTTTCCGTCGTTACCGCCGTCAGCCCCAAGGCGCTGGTCGACGTCGCCTATGTCCTGTTCGAGACCGTCAAGCTGATCCGCCGCATGTCGGAACTCTATGGCGCACGGCCCGGCACGCTCGGCCTGATCCGCCTGACCCGCGACGTGGTCGGTCATCTCGCCGTGACCGGAACCATCGGTATCGGCGACGGTCTTGCCCAGCAATTGCTCGGCCATGGCGTCGCTGCCAAGCTGTCGGCCCGGCTCGGGGAAGGCGTCGTCAACGGCCTGCTTACGGCCCGCGTCGGCCTTGCCGCCATGGATCTCTGCCGGCCGCTGCCGTTCCTGCGGCTGCGGCGGCCAACGATCTCCGACGTCCTCGGCGACCTCACCGTCATCGGTGCGGCCCGAACGCCACAGACCGCGCCGGAGGAGTCGCGATCGGGCGGCTGAGCCACCCGGTGCAAGGCTGTGTTAACCCTTACGGATCATAAAGGGGGCTAAGCAAACAACCACTTGCGCCGTCAGGAAGGTCCGCTCATGTCCCGCATGCTGAACGCCGGTCTCGCTCTCGCCATCGCGGCCGGTTCGGCCATCGCGACGCCTGCTCTCGCCGACCCCGACAAGGCGTTCTTCCGCCAGGTCGTCGGCCAGTGGTCCGGCCCGGGCGAGATCGTCGCCGGCAAGTACAAGGGCACCAAGTTCGTCTGCGACTTCGCCGGCTCCGAGCATCCCAAGGCCACCGGCGTGGCGCTGGACGGCTCCTGCCGCGTCGGCCTCTTCTCCCAGCCCATGCACGCCGAAGTGCTGCGCGCCGGCACCAGCTATCGCGGCGCCTTCCAGGACGGCGCCAAGGGCAAGGGGCTCGACATCGTCTCCGGCAATGTCGATCGCGACCGCATCATCGTCGGTCTCGACCGCAAGCAGCTGAAGGGGGCGATGGTCGCCCGCCTCGCCGACGCCGAGACGCTCGCGATCACCGTCTCGGTCACCGTCGCCTCGGAACTCGTGCCGGTCATCGGCATGAATCTGAAGCGCACCGGCGCCACCCGCCAGAGCGCGCTGACCGACTAGGGGTCGGCGCAGAACGCCGGCGTCAGCGGAGCTTGCGCAGCCACGCCAGGGCGCCGGGCGCCATTCCCTTGAATTTCGGCGCGTCGTCCAGTGGCGCAACGACGAGCCAGGCGTCGTCGACGAGTTGCCATTTGAGCCGATGGTAGAGCTTCGAACGCGTCAGCGCGCTGTCGATGAGATAGATGCCGTCGCCCAGCCTGAAGCCGTCTCCGTGGAGATCGATGTCGGTGCCTTGCCACCGCTCGTCGCAGAGGAAGAGATAGAGCTGGGGCATGCCGGTCCGTCTCGCTCTTGTCGGATCAGGACACGGACCGGTCCGCTCCGCTCCGCTGTGGATCGACCGGCCCCGGAACACCCCGCCGTGCCAGCGTCCATTTCCGCTGTTCGACGCCGCCGCTATCAGGCGCCGGCGCGCTCCACCCGCCACCATTCGCCGTCGGCGCTGGCTGGCTTGATCCCCTCGGGGTCGATCGCCGCAATCCAGTCGGTCACCGTCCGGCCGCCGAAGGCGAGCTCCGGCGCGATGTCGGCGAGCGGCACCAGCACGAAGGCGCGCTCGGTCACCCTGGGATGCGGCAATTTCAGTGCGTCGTCCTCATAGGGGCTTGCCGCGTAATCCAGCACGTCGAGATCGAGCGTGCGCGGCCCCCAGCGCTCGCGCCGCTCGCGGCCGAAGATCCGCTCCGTCGCCAGGCACAGTTCCAGGAGATCGCGCGGCGCCAGATCGGTTTCGACCGCCGCGCAGGCATTGACGAAATCCGGCTGGTCGGTCTTGCCCCAGGGCGGCGTACGATAAAGCCGCGACACCGCGACCACCGACGTGTCGTCGCGCCCGTCGAGCCGGCGCAGCGCCGCCGCCATCTTCGCCGCCGGATCGCCGATATTGCCGCCGAGCCCCAGATATGCCCGTGCGCTCACCAGCGTTCGCCCCGCATGGCGCGGAACATGGCGTCGGTCACCCGCAGCGCGTCACGATTGGCCGCCACGTTGTGGACCCGGAAGATGTCGGCGCCGCGTTCGCGCATCAGGGCGCTGGTCGCCGCCGTGGCGATGTCCGGCTCGGGATCCTCGCGCCCGACCGCGCCGCGCACGAAGCGCTTGCGCGACGTGCCGACCAGCAGCGGATGGCCCAGCGCCTGCAATTCGTCGAGCCGGGTCAGGAGGATCAGGTTCTGCGGTCCGTCCTTGGCAAAGCCGAAGCCCGGATCGACCACGATCGCCTCGGCCGGCACCCCAGCCCCCCGCGCAATGTCCAGCGATCGGTTGAGGAACAGATACTGGTCGGCGATCATGTCCTCGAGCGTCTCGCGCTCGCGGCCATTGTGCATCAGGCAGAGCCCGGCGCCGGTCTCCGCCGCGACCGTGGCAATGCCCGGATCCTTCTGCGCGCCCCAGATGTCGTTGACGATATGGGCCCCGGCCTCGACGGCCATGCGGGCCGTCTCGGAGCGATAGGTGTCGACCGAGATCACGCAGTCGGAACACGCCGCCAGCGCTTCGATCACCGGCATGATCCGCCGCTGCTCCTCGGCGGCGTCCACCGGGGTCGCGCCGGGCCGGGTCGATTCGCCGCCAATGTCGACGATCGTCGCACCCGCCTCGACCATCCTCAACGATTCCGCCATCGCAGCTTCGACGCTGGCATAGCGGCCACCGTCGGAGAAGCTGTCGGGCGTCGCGTTCAAGATGCCCATGATGCAGGCCGGACCGTTGAGGTCGATACTGCGGCCATGGCCCACGCGCCAGGTTCCGCCGCGCGGTTCGGTCAGCTTCATCGCGTGTCACCTTGCCAGCATTGCATGAGGGTCTGGTAGCGCGCGGCCCGGCCGGGTGCAATCGCGCCGCCGGGCAAGCACGCCGGGTCGTGCTGTCGGCGCGCGAAAACGTCGCGAACAGGTTCTTTCTGCCGGCCTCCCACTGGCCCCCCAGGCCTTGCGCGCTAGCCTGTGGAGCTCAGCCCCTCCTGACACTGCCCGTGAAAGCCGCCGATGCAATACCACGCCATCCACCAATGGGTCCGCCAGCGGATCGAGATCACGACGCTCGTGGCCGCGCTGACCGCCGCAGCCGCGATCTGGGGGTTCGTCTCGCTCGCCGGCGAGGTGGTGGAAGGCGACACCAAGGGGCTCGACACCGACATCCTGCTCTGGTTCCGCAGCGCGACCGACCCGCAGGACCCCCTCGGCCCCGGCTGGCTGGAGGAGTTCGGCCGCGACATGACCGCCCTCGGCGGCACCGGTATTCTCGTCATGCTGACGCTGTTTGCCGGCGGCTTCCTGTGGATGCAGGGCAAGCGTCGCTCGATGATCATGATCTTCGCCGCGGTCGGCGGCGGCTTCGCCATGAGCCAACTTCTGAAGTTCGGCTTCGACCGGCCGCGTCCCGACCTCGTGCCGCACGGCTCCATCGTCTACACGGCCAGCTTCCCGAGCGGCCATTCGATGATGTCGGCCGTCACCTATCTGACGCTGGCGATCCTCGTCGCCCGCGTTCAGGAGCGCCACCGGGTCCGCATCTACCTCATCACCATCGCCTGTTTCCTCACGGTGCTGGTCGGCGTCAGCCGCGTCTATCTCGGCGTGCACTGGCCGACCGACGTCCTCGCCGGCTGGACCGCGGGCGCCGCCTGGGCGGTCGGCTGGTGGATGCTGGCCCGCTGGCTGGAGGAACGCGGCGCGGTCGAACCGGAAGCCCAGACGATCGACGACCCTGTCGATTCTGCCGCGCCCTGAGGCCGTCTGCGACGGCTCGCGAGCCCTTTGATGGTCGCCCCAACCGGGCGGCCATAGGCGATCTCTATGCGCCTTTCGTCGTGCTTGCATGCCCCTAAGCCCTGATTCGCCAAGGCGTTAAGGCCATCGCGCCGCGAAATTGACGCAATCGGCTTGCGGAGCCGCCATTGCTATGGAAATGATCATGCCTTCGGACGCGGCGTTCCTGACACATTCGCGCGCGCCAAACAGACCGGCATCCCAGAAGCACCGGAAAACGGGCGGGCAATGGAATATTTTCTTCAGCAATTGATCAACGGTATTACGCTCGGCTCGATCTACGGGCTGATCGCCATCGGATACACGATGGTCTACGGCATCATCGGCATGATCAATTTCGCCCATGGCGAGATTTTCATGATCGGATCGTTCGTCTCGCTTACGGTCTTCTTGGCGCTCGCCGCCCTCGGCATCACGTTCCTGCCGCTGGTGCTGCTGATCATGGTGCTGGTCGCCATGCTCTGCACCTCGCTCTGGGGCTGGACGGTCGAGCGGGTCGCCTACCGGCCGCTGCGCGGCTCCTTCCGGCTCGCCCCGCTGATCACCGCCATCGGCATGTCGATCTTCCTGCAGAACTTCGTGCAGGTCACCCAGGGTGCCCGCGTCAAGCCGCTGCCGCCGCAGATCCAGGGCGGCATCACGCTGATGGATTCGCCCTCCGGCATCGTCGTGCAGCTCAGCTACATGCAGATGATCATCATCGGCATGACCATCGTCCTGATGGCCGGCTTCTCGCTGCTGATCTCGCGCACCTCGCTCGGCCGCCAGCAGCGCGCCTGTGAGCAGGATCGCAAGATGGCATCCCTGCTCGGCGTCAATGTCGACCGCACGATCTCGCTGACCTTCGTGCTCGGCGCCTCGCTCGCCGCGGTCGCCGGCATGATGTACCTGCTCTATTACGGCGTCATCGACTTCTACATCGGCTTCATCGCCGGGGTGAAGGCGTTCACCGCGGCGGTTCTGGGCGGCATCGGCTCGCTGCCGGGCGCCATGCTGGGCGGCCTCGCCATCGGCCTGATCGAGACCTTCTGGTCCGGCTATTTCTCGGTCGAGTACAAGGACGTCGCCGCCTTCTCCATCCTGGCGATCGTTCTGATCTTCATGCCCTCCGGCCTGCTCGGCCGGCCTGAAGTCGAGAAGGTCTGATCGCGATGGCCAGCACGACATCAGCCACCGCGGCGAACCGCCCCGAGGGCGCGGAGATCCTGTCGGAAGAGCGGCGCGACGCGGCGCGGGGCGAACCGCCCTTCACCGAAGCGCCGTCCGGCGACAGCCGCCTTGTTGCCTCCCTGAAGGAGGCGGGCATCACGGCGGCGATCATCGCGGTCATCACCCTGTTCTTCCTGGCCTTCCGGTCCGACATCGCCTCGGGCGGCCTGTCCCTGACGCTGCGGCCGGAGCTCTGGCTGGTCTGGGTCGCGATCGCCTTCGGCGTGCGCTTCCTCCTGTCCTACTTCGTCTTCCGTTCCGAACAGCCGATCACCGGCTTTCTCAAGAAGACCTTCGCACCCACCGCCCGCGGCCTGCCGATCGGCAAGGTCGTCGGCATCGCGCTGCTGCTGGTCGCACTGACCCTGCCCTATCTCCTGGCGACGCTGGTTCCGAGCCAGAACCGCTATCTCCTCGATCTGGCGATCCTGATCCTCACCTATGTGATGCTGGGCTGGGGACTGAACATCGTCGTCGGCCTCGCCGGCCTGCTCGATCTCGGCTACGTCGCCTTCTACGCAGTCGGCGCCTATTCCTTCGCGCTGCTGTCGACGAATTTCGGTCTCGGCTTCTGGGTCTGCCTGCCCATGGCCGGCCTGTTCGCGGCGATGTGGGGCGTCATGCTGGGCTTCCCGGTGCTGCGCCTGCGCGGTGACTATCTGGCCATCGTCACCCTCGCCTTCGGCGAGATCATCCGCATCGTCCTGTTGAACTGGTACGAGTTCACCGGCGGCCCGAACGGCCTCCTGGGCATTCCCAAGCCGACCCTGTTCGGCCTGGAGTTCAACCGCGGCGACAATTCATTCGCCGAGTATTTCAACCTCGAATACGACACCGTGCAGCGGTTCGTGTTCCTCTACTACATCATCCTGGCGCTCGCCCTGATCACCAACTTCGTCACCCTGCGGCTGCGCAAGCTGCCGGTGGGCCGGGCCTGGGAAGCGCTGCGCGAGGACGAGATCGCCTGTCGCTCGCTCGGCATCAACACCACCAACGTCAAGCTCACGGCCTTCGCCACGGGCGCGATGTTCGGCGGTTTTGCCGGCGCCTTCTTCGCCACCCGGCAGGGCTTCATCTCGCCGGAGAGCTTCACCTTCATCGAATCGGCGATCATCCTCGCCATCGTGGTGCTCGGCGGCCTCGGCTCGCAGCTCGGCGTGGTCATCGCCTCGGTGGTGATGATCGGCGGCATCGAACTCTTGCGGAACCTCACCATCCTGCAGGCGGTGTTCGGTTCGGACTTCGATCCGACCCAGTACCGCATGCTGATCTTCGGTCTCGCCATGGTGGCGATCATGGTCTGGAAGCCGCGCGGCCTGATCTCGTCGCGCTCCCCATCCGATGTCTACAAGGAGAAGAAGAAGATCGGCGCCGATCAGGTCTCCCAGGGCGAGGGTCACTAATGTCGAACACCTCTCACCGCTGGTCGCTCGACCCGGTTCTGACCGTCGAGCATCTGACGATGCGCTTCGGCGGCCTGACCGCCGTGGACGACCTTTCCTTCAATGTCGGGCGCGGCGACATCACCGCCCTGATCGGTCCGAACGGCGCTGGCAAGACCACGGTCTTCAACTGCGTCACCGGCTTCTACAAGCCGACCGAGGGCCGCATCGCCATGCGCCGGGGCCGCAATGTCCCGGACGCCAAGATCGCCGCCCTCACCCGCAGCGGCAACCAGTATGACCGCGACGACGAACATGCGGTGTTTCTTCTGGAGCGGATGACCGATTTCCGCATCACCGAGGTCGCCGGCGTCGCTCGCACCTTCCAGAACATCCGTCTGTTCGGCGGCATGACGGTGCTGGAGAACCTGCTGGTCGCGCAGCACAACAAGCTGATGCGCGCCTCGGGCATGACCATCGGCGGCCTGTTCGGCCTGCCCGGCTACCGGCGGGCCGCCGCCGAAGCCAAGCGCAAGGCGATCGAATGGCTGGGGCACACCCGCCTGCTCGACCGCGCCGACGACCCGGCGTCCGACCTGCCCTACGGCGCCCAGCGCCGGCTGGAGATCGCCCGGGCCATGTGCACCGATCCGGCGCTGCTGTGCCTCGACGAGCCGGCGGCGGGCCTCAACCCGCGGGAATCGGCCGAGCTGAACACGCTGCTGCGCTACATCCGCGACGAGCATGACGTCTCGGTGCTGCTGATCGAGCACGACATGGGCGTGGTGATGGAAATTTCCGACCACATCATCGTGCTCGACTACGGCAAGAAGATCTCCGACGGTTCGGCCGCCGAGGTGCGCGACGATCCCAAGGTCATCGCCGCCTATCTGGGCGTCGACGACGAGGAGGTGGAGCAGGTCGAGCAGGATCTCGGCGTCAAGAAGGCCGGCGCGTCGACGCACGCCGCCAACGGCAGTCAGGGAGACATGGCATGAGCGCGGTCGCGCCGACGCCCGCGGGAGAGCCGATGCTGGCGGTCCGCGGCGTGCATACCTTCTACGGCAAGATCCAGGCACTGCGGGGCGTCGATGTCGACGTCTTCGCCGGCGAGATCGTCACCATGATCGGCGCCAACGGGGCCGGCAAGTCGACCCTGATGATGACCATCTGCGGCAATCCGCAGGCCCGCGAGGGGCAGATCCTCTATCGCGGCGAGGACATCACCCACATGCCGACCCACGACATCATGTCCCGGTCGATCGCCCAGTCGCCGGAAGGACGCCGTGTCTTCGGCCGGATGACCGTGATGGAGAACCTCCAGATGGGGGCCATCATGGAGGACGAGAAATATTTCGACGACGATCTGCGCAAGGTCTTCGAGCTGTTTCCGCGCCTCAAGGAGCGGCGCGGCCAGCGCGGCGGCACCCTGTCGGGCGGCGAGCAGCAGATGCTCGCCATCGGCCGGGCGCTGATGAGCCGGCCGAAGCTCCTGCTTCTGGACGAGCCGTCCCTCGGCCTCGCCCCGCTGATCGTCAAGCAGATCTTCGACGTCATCCGCGAGCTCAACGCCAATGAGGGACTGACCGTGTTCCTCGTCGAGCAGAACGCTTTCCACGCCTTGCGCCTCGCCCATCGCGGCTACGTCATGGTCAACGGCACCGTCACCATGTCGGGCACCGGCAAGGAGCTTCTGGCCCGCGAGGAAGTGCGCAGCGCCTATCTGGAAGGGGGAGCCCACTGATGGAATCCGAAATGGGCCTGCTCTGGGAAGTCGCCCTGCCCGAATTCCTGCTCGTCACCGTCGTTCTCGGCGGCGGCGGTGCCTGGATGATCGGCCGCTCCACCGCGCTGACGTGGAATGGCTGGGGTCTGATGACCTTCTACGTGCTGTTGCTGACGATGGCCGTCCGCTTCATTCACTTCAGTCTGTTCGGCGGCTCGTTCTTCCTGCCGCCGGCGACATTCGGCACCGCGTTCTACTATGGTCTGATCGACTTCATCGTATTGTTGGCCATTGCCGGCATCGGGCGCAGCTATGTCCGCAACCGTCAGATGTCTCGGCAGTACGGTATCTTGCACGGTCACCATCGCTGACTCTGCCGCATTAATGAGCGCCGGCGAAAAACTGGGCCAGGGCTATTCCAACGGCGACGAATCCGGTCTTAAATCCCTCTCGGTAGAGGACGGTCAACACCGCCTCGTGGCCCACCGGCCGCCAGAATCAACAGGAAGGTTCCCATGAAGAAAGCACTCCTAGCCGGCGCAGCGCTCAACCTGGTATTCGCTGGCGCAGCGTTTGCCGAGATCACGATCGGCGTCGCCGGGCCCATGACCGGCCAGTACGCCAGCTTCGGTGAGCAGTTGCGCACGGGCGCCGAGCAGGCCGTCGCCGACATCAACGCCGCCGGCGGCGTGAATGGCGAGATGCTGAAGCTTTCGGTCGGCGACGACGCCTGCGATCCGAAGCAGGCCGTGGCCGTGGCCAACCAGTTCGCCTCGCAGGGCGTGCCGTTCGTGGCCGGCCATTTCTGCTCCGGCTCCTCGATCCCGGCCAGCCAGGTCTATGCCGACGAGCAGATCGTCCAGATCTCCCCGGCCTCGACCAACCCGGACTTCACCGACAAGCGCCCGGGCGACGGCGTGTTCCGCGTCTGCGGTCGTGACGACCAGCAGGGCGAAGTCGCCGGCAAGTACATCTCGGACAACTTCCCGGATGCCAACGTCGCGATCATCAACGACAAGACCGCCTACGGTAAGGGTCTCGCCGACCAGACCCAGAAGTTCTACGAGGAAGCGTCCGGCAAGAGCCCGGCCCTCGTCGAGGCCTATACGGCCGGCGAAAAGGACTACACCGCCCTCGTCACCAAGATGAAGGAAGCCGGCATCAACCTGCTCTATATCGGCGGCTACCACACCGAAGCCGGCCTGATGGCGCGCCAGATGCGCGAGCAGGGCATGGACACCGTGCTGATGTCGGGTGACGCGCTCGTCGCCGAGGAATACTGGGCGATCACCGGCGACGCCGGCCAGGGCACGCTCATGACCTTCTCGCCGGATCCGCGCAAGAACGAGGCCGCAGCGCCGGTCGTCGCCGAGCTCGAGAAGGCCGGCAAGACCGCCGAGGGCTACGTGCTCTACACCTACGCGGCGATCCAGGCCTGGGCCGACGCGGTCAACAAGGCCGGCTCGACCGATTTCGACCCGGTCGTCACCGCCCTCAACGACGGCGACTACACCACGGTCATCGGCGACCTGTCCTTCGACGACAAGGGCGACGTCACCCTGCCGGGCTACGTCGTCTATGAGTGGAAGGACGGCCAGTACGACTACGTCGACGGCGCCGCCCAGTAAGCATCAGGACGCGGCTTCCGCCGCATCCCGACATGACGAAGGCCCCGGTGCATCGCACCGGGGCCTTTGTCGTTCCGGGCAATCGGCTCGACTGTCCAAGCACCCCTCCCCGCTTCTGCGACGCGCCGACCCTGCCCTTGGGCACGGCAGGCGACCGGATGTCAGTCCTGCCCGTGCTTGAACACGGCAGCGCGCTTCTCGCGGAAGGCCGACATGCCCTCCTTCTGGTCGGAGCCGGAAAACAGCGCATGAAAGGTGCGCCGCTCGTGCAGCAGCCCCTCGCGCAGCCCCACCTCGAACGACCGGTTGGTGGCTTCCTTGGCGGTGATCGTCGCCGGCTTGGAAAACTCCGCAATGGTCCGCGCGGCGGCCATCGCCTCCTCCATCAGCGAGGCCGCGGGCACCAGCCGCGACACCAGCCCCATCCGCTCGGCTTCCTCGGCCTCGACCATCCGGCCGGTGAGGATCATGTCCATTGCCTTGTACTTGCCGACGGCGCGGGTCAGGCGCTGCGAGCCGCCCATGCCTGGAATGACGCCGAGCTTGATCTCCGGCTGGCCGAACTTCGCCGTGTCGGACGCGATGATCAGGTCGCACATCATCGCCAGTTCGCAGCCGCCGCCCAGCGCGAAGCCGGACACCGCCGCGACCATCGGCGTGCGCACCCGCTCCAGCATCTCCCAGTCGGAGAACCAGTCGGCGAGCATCATCTCCATGACCGTGCGGTCTTCCATCTCCTTGATGTCCGCACCGGCGGCGAAGGCCTTTTCCGAACCGGTGATCAGGATCGCGCCGACGCCGGGGTCGCGGTCGAGCTCGGCGGTCAGCCGGACGATCTCGCGCATGACCTCGGAATTCAGCGCATTCAGCGCCTTCGGCCGGTTCAGGGTGAGGATCGCGACGCGGCCCTCCCGGCTGGTGAGTACGACCTTGTGTTCGCTCATCTGTCCTCCTCTTGCGGGCCCTGCCCGCTCTCGGCTCTGCGACATGGGGCGGCGGCCGGGCTGCCGTCTTCGGCAACCCGGCCGCCGCGATCGCGGTCCTATTTCGGCGCCATGCGGATGGCGCCGTCGAGGCGGATCGTCTCGCCGTTGAGCATCGCGTTCTCGGCGATGTGGACGACCAGCCTCGCGTATTCCTCGGCGGTTCCGAGGCGCGACGGGAACGGCACCGCGGCTGCCAGCGAGGCCTGCACCTCTTCCGGCATGCCCGCCAGCATCGGCGTCTCGAAAATGCCCGGCGCGATGGTCATCACCCGGATGCCGGTCTGCGCGAGATCGCGGGCCATCGGCAGCGTCATGCCGGCGATCGCCGCCTTGGAGGCCGAATAGGCGAGCTGGCCGATCTGGCCGTCGAAGGCGGCGACCGACGAGGTCGAGACGATCAGGCCGCGCTCGCCATCGGCGTTGAGCGGGTCGCCCTCGGACATGAGCTGCGCCACCTGCGACGCCATGTTGAAGGAGCCGATCAGATTGACCGCGATCACCTTCTGGAACAGCGCCGGGTCATGGGCCGCGCCGCGCGAGATGGTCTTGCGGCCCGCCACGATGCCCGCGCAATTGACCAGGATGCGCGGTGTGCCGATCGCCTCGACGGCCAGCGCCAGGGCCTGCCGGACCGATTCGGAATCGGACACGTCGCAGCGCACGAAGACGCCGCCGATCTCGTCCGCGACCGCCTGCCCGGCCTGCTCGTTGAGGTCCAGCACCGCGACCTTGGCCCCCTTGGCGGCCAGTGCGCGGGCCGTACCGCGCCCAAGACCGGAGCCTGCGCCGGTCACGATCGCCGGTGTCGTCGTTCCGATATCCAAGCATTCCTCCATGCGTTGCGGGTCGGGGCCGCTACGATGCGGCGCCTCGCCCCCTTGGGATGTGATCTATTGCCGTAGCCCCGCGCGTTCCCGGGCGAAAGCCGGAAATGACGCCGGCGCGCGATCTTTCCGCCTCGTCTTCCACCCGGCCGCGCCACGTCGTATGCACGGCAGCGATCTGTCACAGGAGTCCGGCATGTCCCGTACCGTTTACGTCAATGGCGCTTACGTTCCCGAGGAAGAGGCTAATATCTCGGTCTTCGACCGCGGCTTTCTGTTCGCCGACGGCGTCTACGAGGTCACCACCGTCCTGTCCGGCAAGCTGGTCGATTTCGGCCCGCACATGAAGCGGCTGGCGCGCTCGCTCGGCGAACTCGACATGCCCTCGCCTGCCAGCGAGGAGGACTTGCTGACGATCCACCGCGAGTTGGTCACCCGCAACGGCCTCGACGAGGGGCTGATCTACATGCAGGTCACCCGCGGAGCCGCCGATCGCGACTTCCTGTTCCCGCCGAAGGACACCGCGCCGTCCCTCGTCCTGTTCACCCAGGCCATGGTTCTGCGCGACAAGCCGGCGGCGCGTACCGGCATCCGCATCGCATCGGTGCCCGACCTGCGCTGGGCCCGCCGCGACATCAAGACGGTGCAGCTGCTCTACCCGTCCATGGCCAAGATGGAGGCCAAGGCCAAGGGCGCCGACGATGCGTGGCTGGTCGAGGACGGCGTCGTCACCGAAGGCTCGTCCAACAACGCCCATATCGTCACCGCCGACGGCACGCTGATCACCCGCGACCTGTCGCATTCGATCCTGCACGGCATCACCCGCGCCGCGGTGCTGAAGCTGGCGGCCGACGACGGCGTCAAGGTCGAGGAGCGCAGCTTCACCCTGGAGGAGGCGAAGAACGCCAGCGAGGCCTTCGTCACCTCCGCCTCGACCTTCGTCATGCCGGTGGTCGAGATCGACGGCCAGCCCGTCGGCAGCGGTGCGCCCGGCCCGATCGCCAGGCGCCTGCGCGAGATCTACCTCGCCGAGGCCGACCGCACCGCCATCTGACGGCCTCGGGACGCCGGCCGCTCGGCACGCTGCCGGTCGGCGTCGCGACCGCCATTGAAGCCGGTCATCAGCTTCGCTTTCGTTTCTTGCGCTTCGGTTTCGTTTTGCCCATGATCGCTCCGTCACGGGAGGAGTGAACCATGCTGTCGGACCGACAGACGCAGATACTCGAGAGTGCCAAGCGCAGCGGCCGCGTCTCGGTGGAGGAACTGGCGGCCCGCTACGACGTGTCGGTCCAGACCATCCGCAAGGACCTGAACGACCTTTGCGATCAGCGGCTTCTGGCCCGCGTCCATGGCGGCGCTGTGCTGTCCTCCGGGGTCGAGAATGTCGGCTACGACGCCCGCCGCACCATTGCGGCGGACGAGAAGGGCGCAATCGGCCGGGCGGTTGCCGATCTCGTGCCGGACCGCGCCTCGCTCTTCGTCAATATCGGCACCACGACCGAAGCCGTCGCCCGCGCGCTGCTGCGCCATGCGGGGCTGATGGTCATCACCAACAACATCAACGTCGCCACCGTCATGCGGCCGTATCCGGAGATCGAGGTGGTGATCGCCGGCGGCGTCGTGCGCCGCTCCGATGGCGGCATCGTCGGCGAGGCGGCGGTGGATTTCATCCGCCAGTTCCGGGTCGATTTCGCCGTCATCGGCGTCTCGGCCATCGATCCCGACGGCTCGCTTCTGGATTTCGACTATCGCGAGGTGCGCGTCGCCCAGGCGATCATCTCCAATGCGCGCCACGTCATCCTGGCGGCGGATTCGTCCAAATTCGAGCGCAGCGCCCCGGTGCGGATCGGCCATCTCGACCAGGTCCACACCTTCGTCACCGACGTCGCGCCCGATGGAATCCGGCAGATCTGCCAGGACCGCGAGGTCCGCCTGATCGAGGCCGGCCGACGCGATCCGGCCAAGGCCGACGCTGCCGAGTAGTTTTCGTTTGACGTTCGGTTTGGTTTCGTAATAGCCTCGTCATATTCGCAATCGCAACCTCGGATGTTGCGGTGCGAAGCCTGGGGAGGCTCTTCTGGATTACGACGTTTTCATCATCGGTGGTGGAATCAACGGCTGCGGCATCGCCCGCGACGCCGTCGGCCGCGGCTACCGGGTCGGGCTCGCCGAGATGAACGATCTCGCCTCCGGCACGTCCTCCTGGTCGACCAAGCTGGTGCATGGCGGCCTGCGCTATCTCGAACACTACGAATTCAGCCTCGTGCGCCACGCCCTGATGGAGCGCGAGGTGCTGTGGAGCATCGCGCCGCACATCATCCGGCCGCTGCGCTTCGTCCTGCCCCACCATGACGGCCTGCGCCCGGCCTGGCTCCTGCGCCTCGGCCTGTTCCTCTACGACCATATCGGCGGCCGGCGGAAGCTGAAGGCAACGACCACCGTCGATCTCGACGGGCCGCTGGGCGCGCCGTTGAAGGACGATTTCCAGAGGGGCTTCGAATATTCCGACGCCCGCGTCGACGACGCCCGCCTCGTGGTCCTCAACGCCCGCGATGCGGCGGCGCGCGGCGCCGACATCATGGTCCGCACCAAGGTGACCGAGGCGCGGCGCGAGAAGGATGGCTGGATCATCGCCCTCCACGATCAGGAGACCGGCGCGGTCCGCTCCGTCACCGCACGCTTCCTGGTCAATGTCGGCGGCCCGTGGGTCGACGCCATCATCCAGAACGCCATGGGCCGCAACGGCGCCAACCACATCCGCCTCGTCCAGGGCTCGCACATCGTCACGCGCAAGCTCTACGATCACGACCGCGCCTACATCTTCCAGAACGCCGACGGGCGGATCATCTTCACCATCCCTTACGAGGACGACTTCACCCTCGTCGGCACCACCGACCAGGATTACGAGGGCGACCCGTCGCAGGTGGCGATCAGCCAAAGCGAGATCGACTATCTCCTGTCGGCCGCCAGCGAGTATTTCGCCAAACCGGTCGTCGCCGAGGACATCGTCTGGACCTATTCGGGTGTGCGCCCGCTCTACGACGACGGCGCCTCCAAGGCGCAGGAGGCCACCCGCGACTACGTGCTGAAGGTCGAGGGCGAAAATGGCGAGGCGCCGGTCCTCAACTGCTTCGGCGGCAAGATCACCACCTACCGCGTCCTGTCGGAAGAAGTGCTCGGCAAGATCGCCCATCATCTCGGCACCAAGGGCAAGAGCTGGACCGGCGACGAGCCGCTGCCGGGCGGCAACTTCGCCGTCGATGGCGTCGGCGCGCTGGAGACGGCGCTGCGCCAGGCGGCGCCCGAACTCGACGCGGCGACGATCCACCGGCTCATCCGCTCCTACGGCACCGACGCGGCAAGATTCGCCAAGACCGGTGCACTCGGCCGGGATTTCGGGCACGGTCTCTACCAGGCCGAGATCGACTGGCTGATCGAGGAGGAATGGGCCCGCACGGCGGAGGATATCCTGTGGCGCCGCACCAAGCTCGGCCTGCGCTTCAGGGCCGACGAGACAGATGCACTGGCGCAATATGTGACGCAGCGACAGAATGAACGGAGGACGGCCGCCGAATAGAACCGGCGCGTCTGGGAGGACACATTGCTCGAATTGCAGAACGTCAGCCGCACCGTCGGCGGCGAAAAGCACATCATAGACGTCTCGCTGACCCTCGACCGCGGCTCGCTCAATGTGCTGCTCGGGCCGACGCTGGCCGGCAAGACCAGCCTGATGCGGCTGATGGCCGGCCTCGACGCGCCGACATCGGGCCGCGTCGTCATGGACGGCAAGGACGTGACCGGCGTGCCCGTGCGCAAGCGCAACGTGGCCATGGTCTACCAGCAGTTCATCAACTACCCGACCCTGACGGTCTACGAGAACATTGCCTCGCCGATGCGCATCGCCGGCAAGTCGGCGGCCGAGATCGAGGCCGCCGTCCAGAAGGCCGCGGCGCTGATGAAGCTGACGCCCTTCCTCGACCGCACGCCGCTCAACCTCTCCGGCGGCCAGCAGCAGCGCACGGCGCTGGCCCGGGCCCTCGTCAAGAATGCCGAACTGGTGCTTCTCGACGAGCCGCTGGCCAATCT
>Ga0189290_100203_pt1 | contig 29587 bp, 30 predicted proteins | sample UW140minimetaG_FD_130318 | JGI IMG/M metagenome (GOLD analysis project Ga0189290, IMG submission 130318) | Marine microbial communities from the Costa Rica Dome - UW140 mini metaG | ecosystem: Environmental > Aquatic > Marine > Oceanic > Photic zone | place: Costa Rica: the Eastern Pacific...
GCCGGTGCAGGTATGGGCCGAGGTGGCGGAGAAATAGGCGCGGCCGTAGCCGCCGGTGGCCAGGATCGTCTTCTTGGCGCGGAAGCGATGGATGGTGCCGTCATCGAGGCAGAGCGCCACGACGCCGCGGCACACACCCTCTTCGTCCATGATCAGATCGATGGCGAAATACTCGATGAAGAACTCCGAGGAGTGCCGCAGCGACTGGCCGTAAAGCGTGTGCAGGATGGCGTGGCCGGTGCGGTCGGCGGCGGCGCAGGTGCGCTGCGCGGCCGGGCCCTGGCCGAATTCGGTGGTCATGCCGCCGAAGGGTCGCTGGTAGATGCGGCCATCCTCGGTGCGCGAGAAGGGCACGCCGAAATGCTCAAGCTCATAGACGGCGGCCGGCGCATTGCGGACCAGATATTCGATGGCGTCCTGGTCGCCCAGCCAGTCCGACCCCTTGACGGTGTCGTACATGTGCCAGCGCCAGTCGTCCTTGCCCATGTTGCCAAGCGAGGCGGCGACGCCGCCCTGGGCCGCGACCGTATGCGAGCGGGTCGGGAAGACCTTGGTGATGCAGGCGGTCTTCAGGCCGGCCTGGGCCGCGCCGAGGGTGGCGCGCAGGCCGGCGCCGCCGGCGCCCACGACGACCACGTCGAAGGTGTGGTCGGTGAATTCGTAGGCCTTGCCGTTCTGGGACGGCGCCGTGCGGTGCGGCTGGCCGTTTGCGTTGGTGCCGTTCGTGGCCATGGTCAGACTCCGAAGCTCATCCGGGCGATCGCGAACAGGCTCGCGACGGCGATGGCGATGGCGAAGAAATTGTTGAGGATCAGCAGCGGCAGCTTGGTCGTGCCGTGAATGTAGTCCTCGATGATCACCTGCATGCCGAGACGCATATGGTAGGTGAAGGAGATCACCGTCAGTGCGACCAGCAGTCCCACCAGCGGATGCGCGAGGGCCGCGCGGACCTCGGCATAGGGCTGGTCGTGCAGGACGATCAGCAGGATCACGAAGCCGGTGATCAGCACCAGATTGGAGATCGCCGACAGGCGCTGCTGCCAGAAATGGCCGGTGCCCTCATGGGCGGAGCCGAGGCCGCGGACGCGGCGAAGCGAGGTTCTCATCTCAGTCATGGAAATATTCCTCAGCCGAAGACCACGATGCCGACCCACAGGATCAGCGTCAGCGCAAGCGAGGCGACGAGGGTGGCCTGGGCCAGCTTCGTCGACGTCTCCTTGCTGAGCCCGATGCCGGTGTCCCAGATCAGATGGCGGATGCCGCCGAACATGTGGTGGAGCAGCGCCCAGGTGTAGCCGAACAGGATGATCCGGCCAATGATCGAGCCGAAGAAGGCCGAGGCGTAGGAGAAGGCCTCAGGGCCGCTCGCGGCGGCGACCAGCCACCAGACGAAGAGCAGCGTGCCGACATAGAGCGCCGAACCGGTGATGCGGTGCAGGATCGACATCGCCATGGTCGGGCGGAATCGGTAGATCGAAAGATGCGGCGACAGCGGCCGCGCAGTCTTGAGGTCGGACATGGGTGCCTTCTTGTCCTCGCATTGGCCAGGCGCTGTGCGCGGGGGCCGGGTTGCCCTTCCCCTACAGCGATCGGAACGCTTCTAAAAGGCTTATCGCAATTGCGAAAGCAACCCTTTGGGCACGCGATCGCTGGGGGCGGGTCGGCTTAATCGATTAGGCGCGGCAAGAGGGCATGCGGCCGGCGGGTCGCCGCCGGAGCCGATGCGCGCGGCGAATCAGCGCTCGGACGGATCGCGGTCGCGGAAGCGGATGACGTAGCTTGCCCAGTCGGCGGGGTCGGCGACCTTTTCGTAGAGACCGCGTCCGGTGCCCGGCGTGCGCGGGGCGTGCAGCACCAGCTTCGACCAGCCGCGACCGTCGGCCTCCTCGGCGAGGAGATCGATCATCGCCTTGGCAATGCCCTTCCGGCGGTGCTGGTGGTCGACATAGATATGATCGGCAAGGCCGGAGCGCATGCCGGTCCATACATCCGGCAGGTCGTAGAAGATCACGAAGGCGACGAGCCGGCCGTTCAGCCGTGCGCCCAGCACTTCGGCGGTGCGGTCCTGCAGCAATTGCTCGGCATAGTAAGTGTCGGGCGCGCCCGGCGGGCCGCGAAACAGCGACTGGTTATAGGCAGCGATCAGCGGCGCGAGATCGCGCGCATCGCCCAGCCGCAGGCGCTCAATGTCGATATCGGGGGCCGGAATTTCCATCCGGTCTGTGTCGACCGGAACGCGGCGGGCGTCAAGCCTGTGCCGCAGCGTCGGATACACGCGAAAGGGGCGGAGCCGTTGCCGGCGCCGCCCCTTGCAGGCTTGTGATCAAAGGCGATGCGCCGCCGGCTCGGCGGCGACCCGTCCCTAGCGCCAGTCGCGGATGTCGACGAAGTGACCGGCGATGCCGGCGGCCGCGGCCATGGACGGCGACACCAGATGGGTGCGCCCCTTGTAGCCCTGCCGACCCTCGAAATTGCGGTTCGAGGTCGAGGCGCAGCGCTCGCCGGCCTCGAGCCGGTCCTCGTTCATGCCGAGGCACATGGAACAGCCCGCCTCACGCCATTCGAAGCCGGCATCCTTGAAGATGACGTCGAGGCCTTCTTCCTCGGCCTGCGCCTTCACGAGGCCCGAGCCCGGCACGATCATGCCCGACACGCCCTCGGCGATACGGCGGCCCTCGACGACCTTGGCGGCCTCTCGCAGATCTTCGATGCGACCGTTGGTGCAGGAGCCGATGAAGATCTTGTCGACCTTGATGTCGGTCATCTTCGTGCCCGGCGTCAGGCCCATATATTCGAGCGCGCGCTCCTTGGACTTGCGCTTGTTCTCGTTCTCGATGGCCGCCGGATCCGGCACGACGCCGTCGATCGAGACGACGTCCTCGGGCGAGGAGCCCCAGGAGACGATCGGCGGCAGGTTCGCCGCGTCCAGATGCACGATCTTGTCGTAATGGGCGCCCTCGTCAGAGCCGAGGCTGCGCCAGTAGTCGACGGCCATCTGGAAGGCTTCGCCCTTGGGGGCGCGGGGCCGGCCTTCGATGTAGCGATAGGTGGTCTCGTCGGGCGCGATCAGGCCGGCCCGGGCGCCGGCCTCGACCGACATGTTGCAGATCGTCATGCGGCCTTCCATCGACAGGCCGCGGATCGCCTCGCCGGCATATTCGATGACGTGGCCGGTGCCGCCGGCGGTGCCGATCTGGCCGATGATGGCGAGGATGATGTCCTTCGACGTCACGCCCTCCGGCAGCGCGCCGTCGACCTGGACGAGCATGTTCTTCGCCTTGGACTGGATCAGCGTCTGGGTGGCGAGCACGTGCTCGACCTCGGAGGTGCCGATGCCGTGGGCGAGCGCGCCGAAGGCGCCATGGGTCGAGGTGTGGCTGTCGCCGCACACGATGGTCATGCCGGGCAGGGTGAAGCCCTGCTCGGGACCGATGATGTGGACGATGCCCTGGCGGCGATCGGCGGCGTCGTAATATTCGATGCCGAAATCGGCGGCGTTCTTCGCCAGCGCCTCGACCTGGATACGGCTTTCCTCGTTCTTGATGCCGTTCACCCGGTCGGCGGTCGTCGGCACGTTGTGGTCGACGACGGCGAGGGTGCGCTCGGGCTGGCGGACCTTGCGGTCGGTGAGGCGCAGGCCCTCGAAGGCCTGCGGGCTGGTGACCTCGTGGACCAGATGGCGGTCGATATAGAGGAGGCAGGAGCCGTCCTCCTGCTGGGCGACGAGATGCTCGTCCCAGATCTTGTCGTAGAGGGTGCGCGGTTTGGCCTGGCTCATGGGTCGGTCCTTCTCCGGCGGGCGTCACGCTCCGGCCGGTCTGTGCATGGATGAAACAATGGGCGGGGGGCTCGCGGCCCTCGCATCCTGGCGCCTAGAGGCCGTCGGCGGCGAACAGGCGATAGAAGAAACGTCCCGGCAGCCGCGCGTGGTCGGAGAGCTTGGCGAAGCCCTCGCTGGTCGGCAGGCGTCGACGCGCCTTCATGTCCCGGATCCGATGCATGGGCACAAAATAGCGATTGCGGCGGCAGGTGACAATCGGGGCGCGGTCCCGGCGCCTGCGCTTTCCTTCAATGGCGGCGGGAACCGTCGTGCGCTTCGGCGATTGGCTCTTGCAAGCGGCATCGGGGCGCTCCGCGATCCCCGGTGCCAGAACCGAACCCGGACAAAGCCGAGCGATCATGTTCTTCGACAGCTGGTACGACCTCTTCCGCATCCTGATCGTCGGGGCGCTCGCCTATGCCGGCCTCGTCTTCCTGTTGCGGATCACGGGCAAGCGCACCCTGTCGAAGATGAACGCCTTCGACCTGGTGGTGACGGTGGCGCTGGGTTCAACGCTGGCCACGGTGCTCCTGAGCAAGGACGTGACCCTGGCAGAAGGGCTGGTGGCGTTCCTGCTCCTGTGCGCGCTGCAATACGGCGTGGCCAGCGCGTCGCTCTATTCGACGCGGTTTCGCGACATGATCAAGGCCGAGCCGACGCTGCTGTTCTTCCGTGGCCGGTTTCTGGGGCCGGCGCTGCGCCACGAGCGGGTGACCGAAGACGAGGTGATCGCCGCGATGCGCTCGAGCGGCCATGCCGCCATGGCCAATGTGGAGGCGGTGGTGCTGGAAACCGACGGGTCGTTCAGCGTGCTGGGCAAAGGTTCGGCACCGGCGGACACGCTGCGCACGGTCAATGACCGCACCGACGCCTCGGAGCTGACCGCCAACGGCTGACCCGGATCAGTCCGGGACGGCCAGCTTGCGGATGAAGGCCGGGGTGTGCCGGGCCTCGAACTCCGATTCGCGGATCAGGCCGTCGATGTGGCGGGTCAGTTCCAGCACCTGCCGCCGCTCGCGGAAGGCCAGATAGAACTGCCCGACATAGATGATCGCCTGCAACGGCCCGAACACGGTGACGGGCGCCGAGAACACCTTCTTCCTGTCGAAGAGATAGAGCCGGAGCGACGGGTAGAGCTCCTCGGTCAATTGCCGCAGACGCTCGAGCTGGGCGCGGCGCTCGGCCGCCGGCAGGCCGCGCCAATAGCCTTCGCCGGCGGCAAACCCCTCGAGCGCGTCGATCGGCATGGCGATCTCGTAGTCGGTGTCGGGGGCGCGCAGGTAATCCAGCCGGTCGCGCATGTCGGCGATCGCCTGGTCGGAGGTGCGACCGAGGAAGTCGCCATATTCGAACCGCAGCACCTCTTCCGATTTCAGCATGTCGGGCAGGGTCGCCGGCACGTGGCGGATCTTGTAGCCGCGGGCTTCCTCGTGCCAGCGGAAGATCAGTTCGTCGGAGGGCGCCCGGGCGGCTTCCTCGATCCGCATCGAGGCCTGCAGCATCTCGGCCGCCCGCTCAGGGCGATCGGTCAGGCCGAGCAGCCAGTCGGACGAGACACCGAGGGCCGAGGCCGCTTCGGCGGCGAACTGGGCATTGGGCAGGCGCCCGTCGTCGGACGACAGCAGCAGCGACACGGTGGACCGGTCGGCGCCGCTCGCCCGGGCGAGGGCGCTCTTGGTCATGCCGGTCGCGGTCATCGCGCTGGTGAGGCGTTCGCGGAACAGCCGGGAGCGTTGGCGCTTGTCCATCATCCGTGAAGATTATCACGGATCGCGGATAAAATCTGCGAACGTGACTTCAGCCATGAGAATTCACGGAATACTCCGGACAGTGTGAGCCGGCTATGGAGAGAGCGTCCGCAGGGACGGAGGCCTCGCTCGAAGCCATCCGTGCCACGCCATCGACGACGACAACCGGGCGATGCTCTGCCCATCGCGCCGCCGTCAGCACAGGAGAGATTTCAGCCATGGAAACCCGCATGCGCAGCCTGACCAAAGCCGCCTCCTGGCAGGGGCTCGGTCTGGTGACCATGTCGGCCCTTGGCTATCTCTTCACCGGATCGCTGACATCGGGCGGCATCCTGGCCGTCACCTCCGGCTGCGTCGGCTTCTGCGTCTATCTTCTGCATGAGCGCCTGTGGGCGCGGGTCCAATGGGGCTGGGACCCGGCCGGCGACGACCGTGACGACGGGCTTGGCCGCGGCCGCGCCTGACCCCCCCTGGTGCCCTGCCTGCCTTCGAACCAACGCACAAAAAAAGCGGCCCGGAGGCCGCTTTGAAATTCTGACGAAACTGTCTGCTGCCGATTACTCGGCGGCTGCGTCCTTGGCAGCCTGCTTCTCGGCCTTCGCGCGGTCGCGCTCGGCGACGGCGACCTGACGGGCCTCGTCGTTCAGCTTGCGCGCACGGACGTTGGTCGCCTCGACGATACGGGCCGACTTGCCGCGACGATCGCGCAGGTAATAGAGCTTGGCGCGACGCACCTTGCCGCGGCGCACGACCTCGACCGAATCGAGCATCGGCGAATACATCGGGAAGACGCGCTCGACGCCCTCGCCATAGGAGATCTTGCGAACGGTGAAGTTCTCCTGGATGCCGGCGCCCGAGCGCGCGATGCAGACGCCCTCATAGGCCTGCACGCGGGTGCGCGTGCCTTCGGTCACCTTGACGTTCACCCGCAGCGTGTCGCCGGCGGAAAATTCGGGAATGGTGCGGATCGCATTGATCCGTTCGGCCTCGGCGGCCTCGAGTTCAGAGATGATGTTCATGGCATAGCCTCAATTCGTTTCATGCCGGATGAGTTTAGTCTCAGCCGACATGGCCGCCGGGACGGTCAAGTTATTCTGAGGAAATCGGTGGTGCCCATACAACGCTTTCGCCGGCTTGTCACTAGCTGCGAGCGAAGAACCGGCAGGAATCCGTCCCGATCCGTGCGCGAAGCCGGGCAAGACGCCTCTGCCTTGTCGCTTCGCGGGGATCGTGCGAAGCCCTTGGGACGATGCCGCGCGGCCGCGCGAGCGTCGTTCCCGCTTCAGGCCACCGCTCGCCATGCCGGCATGCGGCCGGCGCTCCAAGGTCTTCTCGCATGTCCGTCCTCGTCATTGCCCTCCTGTTTCTCGCAGGCTTCGTGTCCGGCGCCATCAATGCGGTCGCCGGCGGCGGCACCTTCATCTCCTTCGGGGCGCTGACGCTGATCGGCGTGCCGTCGATCGTGGCCAATGCGACGTCGTCGATCGCCCAGCTGCCGGGCTACATCACCTCGACGCTGGCCTATCGCAAGGACTTCGCCAAGATGTGGCGGGGCGTCCTCGTCCTGGCGGTGGTCTCGGCCATCGGTTCGCTCGGCGGCGCGCTGTTCCTGCTCTACCTGAACAACGCGCAGTTCTCGGCGGTGGTGCCCTGGCTGCTGCTCGGCGCGACGGCGCTGTTTGCGGCCGGTCCCTGGCTGAAGCCGAAGCCGAAGCACCAGGACGCGGCCGCCGAGGGACGCAATCTCGCCAGCCCGATCGTCCAGTTCTTCACCTCGATCTATGGCGGTTTCTTCGGCGCCGGCATGGGCATCATGATGCTGGCGACGCTGGGCCTGACCGAGGGCGGCGACTATCACCGGCTGAACGCCATCAAGAACCTTCTCGCCAACGTCATCGCCATCACCGCGATCATCGTCTTCGTTTCGGGCGGCGTCATCGACTGGCCCGGCGCGCTGGCCATGATACCGGGCGTGGCTTTGGGCGGTTATGCGGGCGTCTGGGCAGCCAAGCGGGTGCCGCAGATCGCGGTGCGGCTGTTCGTCATCGCCATCGGCCTGATTCTTGCCGGCTATTATTTCTGGATCGGCTGAGCCGGATCGCTCCGGAGGGGCGATTCGCCATCCTGACAGGTGGGGTCAGAGGCCCTAGCTTGTCCCACGGGACACCGCTGAACGGCCCGACAGACCGGCCGGTACGACCAGAGAATTCGGAGGATACCATGATCAGAACGACCCGCGTCGCCCTTGCCGGCATCGCCTTCCTTGCATTGACGGCGGCGCCGGCCCTCGCCCAGTCCCAGGACGGAACGACGGCCGAGGGCAGCGACGCGAAGCCAGCGGTGGAATCGACGGCCGGCGCGCCGACGCCGACCGAGCCGGCGGCGACCGAAACGCCCGAAGCACCGGCCGCCGCTGGCGGCGAGGCCAGCGACGCCACCGCGTCCGGCGCGCCGGCTGGTTCTTCGGTCACCGACGAGGACGCGAAGCGCGCCCCTGTCGCACCAAGCAACGAGGTCGGCGAGAAGTTCGAGCTGCCGCGGGTGTCGGACGACAACCAGATCGAGATGATCGCCGGTCTCTGCGGCGTCCAGATGAAGCAGATGAGCCCGGCCGCCTGCACCTGCCTCGGCGAGGCCGCGATGGAGGATCTGTCGGCGCCGCAGCGCGACTATCTGATCGCCAGCGTCGTGGCGCCGCCGGTGGCCGAGCGCATGCTGGGCGACGGCCGCGTCGGCGAACCCGACCAGAAGGAAATCTTCGCCTTCCTGCAGGCGACGTCGGAGAGCTGCGCCGCCGAGACCGGTGCGGCGGGCCAGGGTAGCGGTACTGCCGCGCCCGAGACGGCTCCTGCCGAGGCGACGCCCGGCACCGGGAACGACGCGGCCAAGCCGGCGAAGTAACTCACGCCGTCAGACGGATGGGAGAAGGGCGGTGCCATGTCGGCGCCGCCCTTTGTCGTTTCGGGAGGCGCGGCGGGCGCGTCAGCGCGCCAGCCAGCCGCCATCCACCGGCAGTACGGCGCCGTGCACGTAGCGTGCGGCGTCGGAGGCAAGGAACACCGCAGCGCCGCCGATGTCGGAGGCTTCGCCCCAGCGCCCGGCCGGAATCCGCCCGAGGATCGCGGCGGAGCGGTCCGGGTCCTCGCGCAGCGCCTCGGTGTTGTTGCTGACGATGTAGCCCGGGGCGATGGCGTTGACGTTGACGTTGCGCGCGGCCCATTCGCAGGCGAGCAGCCGGGTCAGGCCGCAGATGCCGTGCTTGGAGGCGGTGTAGCTCGCCACCCGGATGCCGCCCTGGAAGGACAGGACGGAGGCGATGTTGACGATCGTCGCGTGACGGTCCTCGGCCATGGCCGCCTTGCCGAAGGCCTGGGAGAGGAAGAAGGCGGTCTTCAGATTGAGGTCGAGGACGTCGTCCCAGTCGGCCTCGCTGAAATCGACGGCGTCGGCCCGCCGGATAATGCCGGCATTGTTGACGAGGATGTCGAAGGGGCCGTTTTCGCGCGCCGCGGCCTCGTAGAGCGCCACGGCGGCTGCGGTGTCGGACAGATCGGCAAGATGTTCGCTGCCGCTGCCGCCGGCGGTCGTGATCATCTCCAGCGTCTCGGTCATGGCCGAGCGTCCGGCGCAGGCGACCGTCGCGCCAGCCCCCGCCAGCGCCACGGCGATGCCCTGGCCGATGCCGGTATTGGCGCCGGTGACGAAGGCGCGCTTGCCGGTCAGGTCGAAGCTCGAACTCATCGCAGATCTCCCATCTCCACCATGTCCACGTCCTTGTAGTCGACATTGTCGCCGGCCATCGCCCAGATGAAGCTGTAGGACGCCGTGCCCGCGCCGCTGTGGATCGACCAAGGCGGCGACAGGACCGCCTGCTCGCTCTTCACCACCAGATGCCGGGTCTCGGACGGCTCGCCCATCATGTGGAAGACGCGGGCATTCTCCGGCAGGTCGAAATAGAGATAGGCCTCGGACCGGCGGTCGTGGACATGGGCCGGCATGGTGTTCCAGACCGAGCCGCCGTGCAGCGTGGTCATGCCCGCGACGAGCTGGCAGCTCTCCATGACGTCGGGATGGACGAACTGGAAGATCGAGCGGTCGTTGGAGGTGGCCGCGGCGCCGAGATCGACGCGCTTGGCGGCATCGATCGTTACCAGCCGGGTGTCGAAATGGCGGTGGGCGGGGGCGCTGAGGATGTAGAAGCGCGCCGCCCCGCCGGAGAAGGTCAGCGGGCCGTCGCCGAGGCCGACATAGAGCATGTCGCGATGGTTGAGTTCATGCGTGCCGCTGCCGGTGCGCACCGAGCCCGTCTCGCCGATATTGACGATCACTGCCTCGCGGCGGTCGAGGAAGCCCGGCGTGCCGGTCTCCCTGGCGCTGTCGAGCACCAGGTCGCCGGTGGAGGGCACCGCGCCGCCGACGATCATCCGGTCGTAATGGCTGTAGACCAGGTTGATCTCGCCCGGCACGAAGGGCTGCTCGATCAGGAATTCGGCCCGCAGCTGCGCGGTGTCGAAGGTGCGGGCGTGACGCGGGTCGATCGCCCGTCGTGTCTCGATCGTCATGGATGTCTCCGTTCTGGACATGGCTCCGCCGTCGCACCGGACGCGAGCCCGGTACGGGACAGAACGGCTGTGGTTTTAGCCGGCTTACAGGAAGTCTTCGCGAGCCGGGGTGAAGATGTCGATCAGCGTGCCGCCGGTCGCCGATGCACAGGAATGCACGGCGTTGGACGGAACCACGAGGCTGTCGCCCGCGGTCACGCGCCGGGTCTTGTCGGCGACGGTGAAGTCGAAGACGCCCTGCCGGACATAGGTCGCCTGGAGATGCGGATGCGAATGGGCCGGGCCGCAGCCGCCTGGCTGAAACTCCACTTCAACGACCATCATCTCCGGCGAATGGGTCAGGATCCGGCGCCGCGTGCTGGCGTCGACCTGGGTCCAGTCGCCCGGTGTCTCAACGATCGTGCTCATGGTCTGTCTCCTTGCAGCCTGGGCAGGCGCCTAGCGGGGCGAATGGGCGGTGCGCGCCACGGTCGCCGCGGCGCCGTCGGTGAGCAATGCGGCGAGGGCGGCGGTCACGGCGCGCCGGAACTCCGGATGATCGCGCAGATCGGCGCCGAAGACGTCGCCGATGCCGAGATAGGCGTCGGCCAGCCGGTCGGGATCGCGGCCGGCCTCCTCGCCGATGGCCCGCAGCCGGTCGGCCAGCGGGTCCCTGACGTCGATCGGCGCGCCGGCCTCGTCGGTGCCGGTGACGTAGCGCATCCAGGCCGCAACGCCGAGCGCCAGGCGGTCGAAGGGCGCGCCGGCGGCGATGCGATCTCGCACCGTGCCGAGCAGGCGCTGTGGCAGCTTCTGCGAGCCGTCCATGGCGATCTGCCAGGTGCGGTGCTGCAGGGCCGGATTTCGGAAGCGCGCCAGCAGCGCCTCGCGATAGGCGCCGAGATCGGTGCCCGGCATTTGAAGCGTCGGCATCACCTCCTCGGTCATCAGGCCGCGCACCAGCGCCTCGTAGGCCGGGTCGGCGATCGCCTGCGCCACCGTCTGGTAGCCGCCGAGATAGCCGAGATAGGCGAGGGTCGAATGGGAGCCGTTGAGCATGCGCAGCTTCATGCGCTCGTGGCCCTCGACGTCGGACACCATTTCGGCACCGACGGCGGCGAAATCGGGCCGTCCGGTCGGGAAGCGGTCCTCGATCACCCACTGGCCGAACGGTTCGCTGACCACCGGCCAGGCATCCTCGACGCCCAGCGCCGTGGTGATCTCGGCGATGTCGCCGTCACTGGTGGCCGGCACGATGCGGTCGACCATGGTGCCGGCGAAGGCGACGTCGTTTTCCACGAAACGGGCAAGGTCGCCGCCGATCAGGGCGGCATATTGCGAAACGATGCGGTGGGTGGTCTCGCCATTGGACGGGAGATTGTCGCAGGGCATCACCGTGAAGGGCACGATGTTCGCCTCGCGCCGGCGGCGCAGCGCCTCGGCAATCAGACCCGGCGCCGTGGTCGGCGCGCGCGGGTTTTCGAGATCCGAAACGATGTCGGGATGCGCGGCATTGAGGTCGCCGGTCGCCGGATCGTGGCAATAGCCCTTCTCGGTGATGGTCAGCGACACGATGCGCACCGCCGGATCGCACATCTGCGCCAGCAGGGCTTCGGGGTCCTGCGGGGCGACATGGACCGTCTTCAGCGAACCGATGACCCGCAGCTGCGCGCCTTCGCCGGAGCGGAAGGCGACGGTGAAGAGATTGTCCTGCGGCGCCAGCGCATCGCGCATGTCGGCCCGGCGCAGCGACGCGCCGGCGATCGCCCATTGCGGATCGGTGGCCAGGATGTCGTCGAGATAGACGGCCTGGTGGGCGCGGTGGAACGCGCCGACGCCGAGATGAACGATGCCGGTGGTGGTCCGGCGCGGATCGTAGGCGGGCCGGCGGACGGCTTGGGGCAGGGACGGGAGGGTCGAAAGCGACAGTCTTTGCATCATGCTCACTTGAACAGTGACGGCAGCCAGAGCGACACCGCCGGGACGTAGGTCACGAGGCCGAGCACGAGAAGCGCGGCGCCGTAGAAGGGCCAGATGGTGCGCATCGCCTGCCAGACCGAGATCCGGCCGATGGCGCAGCCGACGAAGAGCACGGCGCCGACCGGCGGGGTGCACAGGCCGATGCCGAGATTGAGCACCATGATCACACCGAACTGCACCGGGTCGACCCCATAGGCGGTGACGACCGGCAGGAAGATCGGCGTGGTGATGATGATCAGCGGCGACATGTCCATGAAGGTGCCGAGGCCGAGCAGCATGATGTTGACCATCAGGAGAATGACGATCGGGTTGTCGGACACGCTCTTCATGAAGGCGACGAGTTCGGCCGGCACGCGCAGATAGGCCAGAAGCCAGCCGAAGGCGGCCGCAGCACCGATGATCAGCAGCACCATGGCGGTGGTGCGCACGGCGCCCAGCGTCGCCTCGACGAAGGAGGCGAAGCTCAGCGTGCGGTAGCACACGATGGTGGCGAGCACCGCGTAGACCACGGCCACGCAGGAGCTCTCGGTGGCGGTGAAGATGCCCGAGCGCACGCCGCCGAAGATGATGGCGATGAGCAAAAGGCCCGGAATGGCGGTGAGGAACAGGACGCCGACGGTGCGAAATCCCTGGAAGGTCTCGGTCGGATAGCCTTGCCTGATGGCGACGCGCCAGGCGACGAACATCAGGACGCCCGCCAGAAGGACGCCCGGCACGATGCCCGCCGTGAACAGGTCGGCGATGGAGATCGAGCCGCCGGCCGAGATCGAATAGATGATCATGTTGTGGGACGGCGGCATCAGAAGCGCGATGATCGACGAGACGACGGTGATGTTGACCGCGTAGTCGGCGCTGTAGCCGCGCTTTTCCATCTGCGGGACCATCAGGCCGCCGATCGCCGAGGCGTCGGCGACGGCCGAGCCGGAGACGCCGCCGAACAGGGTGGAGGCCGCGACATTGACCTGGCCGAGGCCGCCGCGGGCATGGCCGACCAGCGAGCCGGCGAAGGCCACCAGCCGCGAGGCGATGCCGCCGCGCACCATCAGGTCGCCGGCATAGATGAAGAAGGGAATGGCGAGCAGCGCGTAGACGCTGAGGCCGGAATTGAGCCGCTGGAAGACGATCAGCGGCGGGATGCCCATGTAGATCACCGTCGCCAGCGACGCGATGCCGAGGCAGAAGGCGATCGGTGTGCCGATCAGGAGGAGGAAGACGAAGCTTCCGAAGAGGATGAAGAGATCCATGGTCGGGCTCAGTCCGAAATCGCGAAGGCGTTGGCATTCTCGAGCCCGCAGAAGCGGCGCAGGATGCGGTTGGCCGTGAAGAGGATGGACAGGACGGCCCCGACGATCAGCGGCATGAAGGTGGTGCCGCCGGGAAGGCCAAGGGTCGGGATGGTGGTGTTCCAAGTACCGGCCATCAGCTCGGTGCCGTAGACCATCATCGCCAGCGAGAAGCCGAGGACGGCGAGGTCCGAAATGGTGCGCAGGGCCTTCTTGCCGTTGTCCGGCACGACATAGACGAGGACGTCGAAGCCGAGATGGTAGCCCTCGTGGATGCCGACGCTGGCACCGAGGAAGATGAACCAGCCCATGAGCTGCACGGAGGTGGATTCGGTCCAGCTCGGGCTGTCGTTCAGCACGTAGCGGGCGAAGACCTGCCAGAAGATGATCAGGGTCATGGTGACGAGACCGATGCCCGCGCCCCAGAGCGCGGTCCGCGCCGTACGGCGCACGTACGGTTCGATCGTCAGGAGAAAGTGACGCATGGAGCGGGGTCAACCTGCGACGGGAACGGCCGGTGCGAGCCGGCGGGACGCTCGCCCGCTGCCGTTTCGGCGGGACGCAGCGACGACAGGACCTGGACCGGCGGCGGCCTTGCGCCACCGGTCCCGAGAAGGGCTGCTACTCGGTCGCCTGGATGCGGGCGACGAGGTCCTTCAGCTTGTCGTTGGTCACGTATTTCTCGTAGACCGGCTTCATCGCGTCGATGAAGGGCTGCTTGTCGATGTCCTTGACGACCTCGACGCCGGCCTCGCGGACCATCTTCTCCGATTCCGCCTCGCGGGCCTGCCAAAGCTCGCGCATCTTGGTGACGCTTTCCTTGGCGGCGGCGCGGACGATCTCCTGGTCCTCCGGCGAGAGCTTCTCCCAGCTCTTCTTGGACATGACGAGGACTTCCGGCACGATCAGGTGCTCGTCGAGCGTGTAGTGCTTGGCGACCTCGAAATGCTTGGAGGATTCGAAGCTCGGCCAGTTGTTCTCGGCGCCCTCGATGACGCCGGTCTGGATCGAGGAATAGACCTCGCCATAGGGCATCGGGGTGGCGTTGCCGCCGAGCGCATTGACCATGTCGACGAAGATGTCGGACTGCATGACCCGGAACTTCAGGCCCTTCAGGTCGTCCATCGACTTGATCGGCTTCTCGCTGTTGTAGAAGGAGCGGGCGCCGCCGTCGTAATAGGCAAGGCCGATCAGGTCATGGGGCTCGAAGGCCGCCAGGATCTCTTCGCCGATCGGGCCGTCCATCACCTTGTGCATGTGGTCGATGGACCGGAAGATGTAGGGCAGTGAGACAACCTGGGTCTCTTCCACAATGTTGTTGAAGGGTCCCATGGAGACGCGGTTCAGGTCGATGACGCCGAACTGGGTCTGCTCGATGGTGTCCTTCTCCTCGCCGAGCTGGGCCGAGTGATAGACCTCGACGCCGATGCGGCCGTCGGTGCGTTCCTTGATGAGCTCGCCCATGTACTTGACCGCCTCGACGGTCGGATAACCGTCGGGGTGGGTGTCCGACGAGCGCAGCAAGATCTCCTGCGCCGAGGCAACCGTGGCGGCCCCCGCCAGCATCGTCGCCAGCGCGATCGTCGCGGTGACTTTCCTGAATATGCTCATGCCTGCTTCCTCCCAGAAATGGCGGCGTCAGCCGCCGGTCAAAGCCTGTAGGCCTCCTTGGCCAGGCGATAGGCAAGATCGTGGGCGACCTCGAACGCTTCGTCCTCCACGAGGCGTCCGGTCACCACAAGGTCGGCCAGATAGGCGCAATCCACCCGCCGCGCGACGTCGTGCCGGGCGGGGATCGAGCAGAAGGCGCGGGTGTCGTCGTTGAAGCCGACGGTGTTGTAGAAGCCGGCGGTCTCGGTGACCTGCTCGCGGAACCGCTTCATTCCCTCCGGCGCGTCGAAGAACCACCAGGGCGGGCCGAGCTTCAGGCATGGATAGACGCCGGCGAGCGGCGCCAGCTCGCGCGAATAGACGGTCTCGTCGAGGGTGAAGAGGATGATCGTCAGGCCGGGCTCCAGCCCGACCGCGTCGAGCAGCGGCTTGAGCGCCGTGACGTAATTGGTCGGCTGGGGGATGTCGAAGCCCTTGTCGCGGCCGAAGCCGGCGGCGACCCGGTCCGAATGGCTGCGGAAGGAGCCGGCATGGATCTGCATGACCATGCCGTCCTCGACCGACAGCCTCGCCATCTCGGTCAGCATCTGGGCGCGGAAGGTTTCGCGGTCGTCCGCGGAGGCCGATCCGTCGGTGACGCGGGCAAACAGCGCCTCGGCCTCGGCGCGGGGCAGATCGGCGGTGCGCGCCGTCGGATGGCCGTGATCGGTTGCGGTTGCGCCGAAGTCGCGGAAATAGGCGCGGCGGGCGCGGTGGGCGTCGAGATAGCCGGCATAGCTGGTGACGTCGCAGCCGGTGATCTCGCCGAGACGCGCGAGATTGGCGGCAAATCCCGGGAAGTCGGGATCGATGACGGCATCCGGCCGGTAGGTGGTGATGACCCGTCCTCCCCAGCCGCTGTCGCGGATGGTGCGGTGATGGGCGAGATCGTCCAGCGCACTCTCGGTGGTGGCGATCGCCTCGATGTTGAAGCGCTCGAACAGCGCCCGCGGCCGGTAGGAATCCTGGGCGAGGCGCTCGGAGATGCGGTCGTAGTAGAAGTCGGCGGTATCGGCCGACAGGCGCCGCTCGATGTCGAACAGGGTCTGGAAGGAATGGTCGAGCCACAGCCGCGTCGGGGTGCCGCGGAACAGGTGATAATGGCTGGCGAAGCGGTGCCAGATGGCGCGGCCGTCGGTCTCGACCGCGACGCCGTTGGCGTCCGGCACACCGAGCTCCTCCAGGCGGATCCCCTGCGAGACCAGCATGCGGAAGATGTAGTGATCGGGCGTGACGAAGAGCTGGGCGGGGTCCGGGAAGGGCTGGTTCTCGGCGTACCAGCGCGGATCGGTATGGCCGTGCGGGCTGATGATCGGCAGGTCGGCGACCGTCTGGTAGAGCGCGCGGGCGATGTCGCGCACCCTCGGCGTCGCAGGGAACAGCCGATCCTCGTCCAGTAACGCCATCCGTTCCCCACCCACGAATTTCATTGCTTGCGAATAAACTGGTATCCTAGTATCCGAACGTCGTCAACAAAGGTCCGCCATGTCTCTCGAAGCCCTCTCCCCGGACGCCACGACCCAGCCCCGGGGCACGATGGCCGACAGCGTCTACACGCAATTGCGCACGGCGATCCTGGAGCTTCGCCTTCTGCCCGGCGTCGGGATTTCGGAGGCCGAGGTGGCCCGGCATCTCGGGGTGTCGCGCCAGCCGGTGCGCGAAGCCTTCGGCCGGCTGGCCCGCACAGGCTATCTGCGCGTGCAGCCGCAGCGCCGGACCGAGGTGGTGAAGATCTCGGTTCAGGAGGTCCGCAATGCCCGCTTCATCCGCGAGGCGCTGGAGGTCGCGGTGGTGCGCGAAGCCTGCCAGCGCGACGTCGGCGAACTGGTCGGCCGGCTGGAGGCCAATCTGGAACTGCAGCGGGCGGCGCAGATGAAGGACGATCGCCACACCTTCCATCTGGAAGACGACGAATTTCATCGCCTGATCGCACAGGGTGCGGGATGCGGCTTTGCCTGGCAGCTCATCGACGAGCAGAAGGCGCAGATGGACCGGTTGCGCTTCCTGTCACTGGCCTTCGGCCAGCCGGCGGTCTACGAGGACCACGTGGCGATCTTCGAGGCCATCAAGGCCCGGGATGGCGAGGCGGCCGACCTTGCGATGCGCATGCATCTCGGCCGGATCAACGACCATCTGGTCCGCCTGAGGGTCGAGTTCGACCAGTATTTCGACGACAGCGACGCGGGCTGAGCCGGCGCGCCGTCAGCCAGGACAGGGGCGCCCGGGGCGCCCGACACGCGACCGGGGTGGGGACGCAACATGCAGGAAACGTGGCGCTGGTTCGGGCCGCAGGATCGCATCCAGCTATCGGAAATCCGCCAGACCGGCGCCCGGGGCATCGTCAATGCCCTGCACGAGATCCCCTATGGCGAGGTCTGGACGGTGGAGGCGATCACCGCGCGAAAGGCGCTGATCGCCGAAGATCCGGCGCTCGGCCTGGAATGGCGGGTCGTGGAAAGCCTGCCGGTGCACGAGCGCATCAAGCTGGGCGATGGCGATCTGGAGCCGCTGTTCGAGACCTATCGCCAGTCGCTGCGCAATCTCGCCGCCTGTGGCATCCACACGGTCTGCTACAATTTCATGCCGCTGCTCGACTGGACGCGCACTGAACTGGCCGCGCCGGTGGTGGGCGGCGGCACCAGCCTGCGCTTCAACATGCACGAATATGTCGCCTTCGACGTCTTCATGCTGGAGCGCAAGGGCGCGGCCGACGACGTCGCACCGCAGACGCTGGCGCGCGCGAAAGCCTGGTTCGAGGCCTCCACGCCGGCCGATCGCGAGCGCCTGCTGACCGCCATCAATGCCGGCCTGCCGGGCGCCTATGCGCGCTACGACGTCGCCGGCCTCCGCGAGATCCTCGGCCGTTATGCCGGCATCACCCGCGACGACGTGCGGGCCAATTATCGCCGCTTCCTCGAAGCGGTGGTGCCGACGGCCGATGAGGCCGGCATGCGGCTTTGCGTCCATCCTGACGATCCGCCGCGACCACTCTTCGGCCTGCCGCGGGTGGTCTCGAACGCCGAGGACATCGCCTTCGTGCTCGATGCCGTGCCGTCGCCGGCCAACGGCTTGACGCTCTGCTCGGGCTCGCTCGGTGCCAATCCGGCCAACGACGTGCCGGCGATCGCCGCGTGCTTTGCCGACAAGATCCATTTCGCCCATCTCAGAAACGTCGCCAAGGACGCCGACGGCTCCTTCGAGGAGGCCGATCATCTGGCCGGCGACACCGACATGGTGGCGCTGGTGCGCGTTCTGATGGCCGAGGAGCGCCGCCGCCGGGCCGAAGGCCGGGCCGACGCCGAAATCCCGATGCGACCCGATCACGGCCACGAGCTTCTGTCCGACATCGGCCGCGGCACCCATCCCGGCTATCCGGTGATCGGCCGCATGCGTGGGCTGGCGGAACTGCGCGGCGTCATGGCGGCGGTGGCGGCCCTCGACGGCGATGCGGCCGCCCATCGGGTGCCGGCGTGAGCGCGGCGACCCGCAGGCGCATCGTCTCCATCGGCGAATGCATGGTGGAGCTGTCCTCGGCCGGCGAGGGGCTCTATCGCAAGGGCTTTGCCGGCGACACCTTCAACACCGCCTGGTATCTGCGGCGCGGGCTCGGCGAGGGCTGGGACGTCGCCTACCACACGGCGCTCGGCACCGACACGACATCGGACGAGATGCTGGCCTTCTTCACCGAGGCGGGGCTTGCGACCGATCTCGTCCGCCGCATTCCCGAGCGGATGCCGGGCCTCTACATGATCCATCTGGACGGTGCCGAACGCAGCTTTTCCTACTGGCGCGACAGCGCCGCGGCGAAGCTGCTGGCGGCCGACCCGGCGCAGCTGGACGCAGCCGCGGCGAGCGGCGACGCCTTCTATTTCTCGGGCATCACCCTGGCGATCCTGTCGCCGGACGATCGCCAGCGCCTGCTCGACATGCTCGGCGCGGCCCGCGCCGCCGGCAAGCTGGTCGCCTTCGATCCGAACATCCGGCCGCGGCTCTGGCCGGAGCCGGATGTGATGCGGGCGGCGATGGAGGCGGGCGCAGCCGTCGCCAGCCTCTGCCTGCCGAGCTTCCCGGACGAGGTCGCCGCTTTCGGCGACGCCTCGCCCGAGGCGACCGCCAGACGGTATCTGGCCTGCGGCACCGGCGAAGTGGTGGTCAAGGACGGCTCCGACCCGGCGCTGGTCGCGACGGAGGGCGGCTTCGAAACCGTGGCCGCGCGCAAGGTCGCCGACGTCATCGACACGACGGGGGCGGGCGACAGCTTCAATGCCGGCTATCTCGCCGCGCGCCTCGACGGCGCCGAACCGCGGGACGCGGCAGTTCAAGGTCACGCATTGGCCGGCGAAGTCGTTCGCCATTACGGCGCTCTGATCCGTTAGGGCGGCAGACCCCTGCCCGGAGGGCGGGGGACCTGAAACCCTCACCCGGACGTGAGCCGGCGGATGTCTCTGTCGCATCCGCGGTCCAGGACGGGCGGCGCTTCGACCAAGGCCACCCGCGCTCCTCCTGCCTACATGGTCGCGCCGATCTGCCAGGGCACGAATTCGTAGTCGCCGAGACCCTGTGCCTCGGATTTCGACATCTCGCCCGACGCGACACGCAGCAAGAGTTCGTAGATCTCGCGGCCGGCGGCCTCGATCGACAGCCCCTCGGAGACGATCCGGCCGCAATCGACGTCCATGTCCTCGGACAGTTTGCGATACATCTCAGTGTTGGTGGCGATCTTGATCGATGGCGAGGGCTTGAAGCCGGCGGCCGAACCGCGACCGGTGGTGAAGGCGACGAGGTTGCAGCCCGAGGCGATCTGGCCGGTCACCGAGGCCGGGTCGTAGCCGGGCGAATCCATGAAGACGAAGCCGCGCGTATTGACCGGCTCGCCATAGCGGAAGACCCCGTTGAGCGGCGTCGTGCCACCCTTGGCCGCGGCGCCCAGCGACTTCTCCAGAATGGTGGTCAGGCCTCCCTTCTTGTTGCCGGGCGACGGATTGTTGTCCATCGAGCCCTTGTTGCGGGCGGTATAATCCTCCCACCACTCGATCAGCTTGACGAGCTTGCGGCCGGTCTTCTCATCCTTGGCGCGGCGGGTCAGCAGATGCTCGGCGCCGTAGATCTCCGGCGTTTCGGCGAGGACGCCGGTGCCGCCCTGGGCGACCAGCAGGTCGCAGGCATAGCCGAGCGCCGGATTGGCAGTGATGCCCGACCAGGCGTCGGAGCCGCCGCACTGGAGCGCCACCATCAGTTCGGAGGCCGGGCAGGGCTCGCGGCGCGCCTCGTTGGCGATCGGCAGCATGGCGCGGACCCGCTCGACGCCGATCTCGACCGTGCGGCGCAGGCCCGCGACGTCCTGGATGTTCATGGCGTGGAACATCGGGCCCTTCTCGATCCCGAAGGCTTCCAGCAGCCAGTCGATCTGGTTCACCTCGCAGCCGAGGCCGACCATCAGCACGCCGGCGACATTCGGATGGCGGGCATAGCCCCACATGATCCGCTGCAGCGCCTCGAAACCTTCGCCGTCGCCGCCCATGCCGCAGCCGGTGCCGTGGACGAAGGCGGTGACGCCGTCGACATTGGGATAGGCTGCCAGTTCCTCCGGCCCGAAGGCCTCGGCGATCTTGCGGGCCGCCGTCGCGGAGCAGTTGACGGAGGTGATCACCGCTATGGTGTTGCGGGTACCGACCCGGCCGTCCTTGCGGCGATAGCCCATGAAGGTGTCGCGCTGGTCCTCGGGCACCATGGCGACCGGGCGCAGGTCGGTGGAGAAATCGTAATTGTGGGCGGTGCCGCGGAACTCGACATTCTGGGTGTGGACGTGGCTGCCCGGCGCGATGTCCTCGGCGGCGTAGCCGATGATCTGCGCATATTTGATCACCGGCGTTCCCGTAGGAATGGCCCGGGTGGCGATCTTGTGGCCACGCGGGACCAGTCCGAGCGTCGTCGTCTCCTCGACCGTGGCGCCGGTTTCCAGCGCCTTGAGCGCCGTGACCACGTTGTCCGAAGGGTCGAGGCGCACCGTATTCGTCGACATGTCTGAACTATCCTCTGTCTCGACCGATCGCACCGACCGGATATCTCGCCGCGCCGCTGCCCGCTTCATTCTGCGCCGCCGCCCTTGCGGCAGCGATCGTCAAGAACGACGATGGGGCCATTGCGCTGTGGGATGCAATCAATATGATCGCCTGAAAACAGTGTATACATTGGGGAGGAACAAGATGAAATACACACAGCATGTACTGGCTCTTTCGGCCGCGACTGCCATTGCGCTCACCGCGCAGCCGGCCTTCGCCCAGACGGCGCTGAAATTCGCCCATGTCTACGAGTCCAGCGAGCCGTACCATACCTGCGCGGTGGAGGCGTCGGACAAGCTGAAGGCGGCGACGGAGGATCGCTATTCCTTCGAGGTGTTCCCGGCCTCCTCGCTCGGCAAGGAAGTCGACATCAACGAAGGCCTCGGCCTTGGCACCGTCGACGTGATCTATACCGGCCAGCTCTTCGCCGGCCGCGCCTACGGCCCGATCGCCATCGGCGGCGCGCCCTTCATGTTCCGCGGCTACGACCACTGGGACGCGTTCCGCAACTCCGATCTCTTCAAGGAACTGGCGGCAGGCTACAACGAGGCGACCGGCAACCACGTCGTCGCCACGACCTATTACGGCCAGCGGCACGTGACGGCGAACAAGCCGATCAACACGCCGGCCGACATGGAGGGCATGAAGATCCGGGTGCCGAATGCCCCGCTCTACATGATGTTCCCGAAGGCGGTGAACGCCAATCCGACACCGATCGCCTTCGCCGAGGTCTATCTCGCTCTGCAGCAGGGCACGGTGGACGGCCAGGAGAACCCGCTGCCGACCATCCAGGCCAAGAAGTTCTACGAGGTGCAGACGGACATCTCGCTGACCGCCCACATCAACGACGCGCTCCTGACCATCGTCGGCGGCCCGACCTGGGGCCAGATGGACGAGGCCGACCGAACGGCGCTCTCCGACGTGCTCAAGGAGACGGCCGATTGCGCCACCACGCAGGTGCGCGAGAACGAGGCCAAGCTCGCCGAGTGGTTCCGCGAGCAGGGCGTCAATGTCCACGAGGTCGACATCACGCCGTTCCGCGAAGCGACGATGAAGCTGCATAACGGCCCCGACGCCACCTGGGACCAGGAGACCTACGACCGCCTCCAGGCGATCGAATAGTCTCCTTCTCCTCGGAAGTCTTGCCGGGCGCGCTCAGCGCGCCCGGCCTGTCTCCTCGTTCCGGATGCGGTCATGGCGTCACCTGAAATCGATCCCGGCCCGGAAGCGGGCGTGCAGCCGCTGGAGCCGAATCCCTTCGCCGACCAGCCCGTCGATCTGTCCGATCTGCGCTGGAGCGACGGCGTCGTCTTCGGCGTCTTCTGGCTCCTGGCCTTCGTGGTCTTCCTGCAGTTCTTCACGCGCTACGTGCTCAACAATTCCCTCGGCTGGACCGAGGAGATCGCGCGCTTCCTGCTGATCGCGGTCACTTTCATCGGCGCGATCATGGCGGCCCGCAAGGAAAGCCACATCGCGGTCGAGCTGTTCTACCGCTACCTGCCGCGGCGGGGCCGCTTCGTGGCGCAGATCACCGTCGATGTCATCACGCTGGTCTTCTACGGCGCCATGGGCTGGTTCTGCGTCCAGCTCGCCGGCCGCACCCATCAGAAGATGGTGTCGATCGACGTGCCGAAATCCTCCGTCTACTGGGGCGTCTCGGTCTGCTTCGCGCTGATGACCGTCTATGCGCTGGTCGCCCTGATCCGCCATTGGCGCAGCGGCACCAGCCGGCTGATCGACCCGGAACGCTTCGCGCTGACGGGCACCGGCCTTTGATGCCCAGGCGCGGCGCTGCCTCCCATTCCTCCGCATGCGACGCCGGGCCGATGCGCCCGGCCGGTCGCGGCCTTACCTGTTGTTCGGGGTTTCCATGCTGCTGACGATGCTGTTCGTGCTGCTTCTGGGGATGATCATCCTCGGCGTGCCGGTGGCCATCGCGTTGGCGGGCTCCTCGGCGATCTTCATCCTGGTCGAGGGCCGGGTGCCCGACGTGGTGGTCATCCATCGCATGATCAACGGCGTCGATTCCTTCCCGCTCTTGGCGATCCCCTTCTTCATCCTCGCCGGCAACCTGATGAATGCCGCCGGCATCACAGAGCGGATCTTCGACTTCGCCAAGGCGATCTTCGGCTGGATGCGCGGCGGTCTCGGCCATGTGAATGTCGGCGCCTCGGTGATCTTCGCCGGAATGTCCGGCGCGGCGGTGGCCGATGCCGGCGGCCTCGGCGCCATCGAGATCAAGGCAATGCGCGACGCCAATTACGAGCCGGGCTTCGCGGTCGGCATTACCGCGGCGTCCTCGACCATCGGGCCGATCATTCCGCCATCCCTGCCGATGGTGATCTACGGCGTCGTCGCCGGCGCCTCGATCGGCCAGCTCTTCGCCGCCGGCTTCATTCCGGGCCTGCTGATGGCTGTGGCGCTGATGGCGATGATCGCGATCTATGCCCGCCGCCGCAATTATCCGGTCGACCAGCCGTTCAAGCTGTCGATCCTCGGCTTCACCTTCAAGCGCGCCTTCCTGTCGCTGATGACCCCGGTGATCATCGTCGGCGGTATCCTGACCGGCGCCTTCACGCCGACGGAAGCGGCGATCGCGGCCTGCGCCTGGGCGCTGATCCTCGGCCTCGTGGTCTATCGCACGCTGACGCTGAAGCGGTTCCTGCGGGTCTCCTTCGACACGATCGAGACCACCGCCGTCGTCCTGTTCATCGTCGCCGCGGCGTCGATCTTCGCCTGGATCCTGACCTCCAACCGGGCGCCGGAGCAGTTCGCCGCGCTGATCCTGACGATCTCCGACAATCCGTGGGTCGTCCTGCTGCTGATCAACCTGATCCTGCTGATCGTCGGCTGCTTCATGGAGACCGTGGCGGCAATCACCATCCTGACGCCGGTGCTGTTGCCCATCGCCATGCAGATGGGCGTCGATCCGGTGCATTTCGGGGTGATCATGGTGCTCAACCTGATGATCGGCCTGTTGACCCCGCCGATCGGCATGGTGCTCTACGTCCTGTCGCGGGTGTCGGGCATTCCGTTCGAGCGCTGCATGTCGGCGACGGCGCCCTTCCTGGTGCCGCTCTTCGTGGTGCTGTTCCTGATCACCTTCATTCCGGCCCTGACCATGTGGCTGCCGACGCTGATCTATCGCTGAGGCAGGCGTCACCCGGCAACGGCCGCGAGACAACGTCGCAGACACCGGAAAACGGCCGGACTTCAAACGATTTGAAGCGTTTCCGCGCCGTTTCGTCTCTGGTGTTTTGCAGCGCACGCTTTATGTTGCGAACGATTCCAGAAAGGCACCGGATACATCCTCATGGTCGAACTTGCCCTCCCGAAGAACTCCACCATCAATCCCGGCAAGGTGTGGGACAAGCCGGCGGGCGCGACGAATGTGCGCGAGTTCAAGATCTATCGCTGGTCGCCGGACGACGAGGAAAACCCGCGGACCGACACCTATTACGTCGACACCGACGATTGCGGCCCGATGGTTCTCGACGCGCTGTTGTGGATCAAGAACAAGGTCGACTCGACCCTGTCGCTGCGCCGCTCCTGCCGCGAGGGCATCTGCGGCTCCTGTGCCATGAACATCGACGGCTCCAACACGCTGGCCTGCACCAAGGGCATGGACGAGATCCGCGGCGCGGTGAAGGTCTATCCGCTGCCGCACATGCCGGTGATCAAGGATCTGATCCCCGATCTGACCGTGCCTTACACCCAGTTGCGCTCGATCGAGCCGTGGCTGAAGACCGATACCCCGGAGCCCGAGCGCGAATGGCGCCAGAGCCACGAGGACCGCGAGAAGCTCGATGGCCTCTACGAGTGCATCCTGTGCTTCTGCTGCCAGACCTCGTGCCCGTCCTACTGGTGGAATGGCGACCGTTATCTCGGCCCGGCGGTCCTTTTGCAGGCCTATCGCTGGCTGATCGATTCCCGCGACGAGGCGACCGGCGAGCGGCTCGACGATCTGGAAGATCCGTTCAAGCTCTATCGTTGCCACACCATCATGAACTGCACCCAGTCCTGCCCGAAGGGACTGAACCCGGCCAAGGCGATCGCCGAGATCCGCAAGATGATGATCGAACGCCGGGTCTGACCCGGCGACAGGCGCGGCGATTCGGCAACACCGGCTGGCGGAATCGCCTGCCGGTTTGATTTCCGTACACGCCGCCCCGTTTGCCGACACATTTCGTGACCACGACAGCGCCATGAGCACGTTGTCGATCCGCGGCCGTCTGCCGGCCCTTGCCACCCTTCTGTCCGTTGCCGTCCTGTCCGGCTGTGTCGGCGCACCGGAGATCGAGGAGGTGGTGTCACCCCTCAGCTACGGTCCGAGCCAGGAATGCATCGCCCGGGCGATGTTCTTCGAGTCCAATCGCTCCAGCCGCGAGGGCATGCTCGCCGTCGGCACCGTGGTGATGAACCGCGTCGGCTCGCCCAGCTATCCCGATTCCGTCTGCGACGTGGTTGCCCAGCCCAAGCAATTCGCGCCCGGCGTGATGACCCGCAACATGGGGGCCGGCAAGGAGCTGGCGATGCAGACCGCCCATGAGGTGCTGTCGGGCAAGCGCCACGCTGCCGTCGGCGATGCCAAGTTCTTCCACACGGCGGGCCTGAGCTTCGGCTACGGCAACATGCACTACAAGGTGATTGCCGGCGGCAACGCCTTCTACCAGAAGATTTCGCGCGACCAGCGCAGCGCCGGCTTCCGCATGGCGTCCCAGGCGGAGGCCCGCAAGAAGGGCGCCGCCGCGGCCATTGACGAGGTTCGCACGGCCGCCGTTGCGCCGAGCCCCGAACGGGACAAGTCGGCCCCCGCCGATCTGGCGACGGCCACCGCCATGGCACCGCGCAAGACCACCCGTGACGAGGCCAATCCTTTCCTGACGCTCTGGCAGGGCCTGACCGAACAACCGGCCCGCGCCGACAGCGGCAAGGGCGGGCGCCTGCGTGCGGCGGAAGCCACCGCGCCGACGCCGGACGCCGCCGATACGGTCACGCTCGACGCCCGCATGCAGGCACTGCCCGGCGTCCAGACCGCCACCACCGACTGATTTCGGCCGGCGCGGGGCTCTGCGGAGGACGCGATCCCTGTCGATTCCGCCGGCGTAGGATCGTCCGGCCCGCGTGATGGCGGCATTGCGGTCGGCATGGCGGCCATGGCTTCCTATATGGCGGGGCGAGACCGAAGCCGGGACGGGCATCGGTTACAGCCAAGCCGGCAGGAGCCGATGACCGAGACCGTTTCCGCCGCCGATCCGCTCCCGGACCGGATCGGCCCGATTCTCTATGCACGCGGCGGCGATGGCCGGCGCGACCAACTCGCCGCGATCCTCGTCCTGAACGAGGCGGCCGAGGCGCCCGAGCTGTTTGCGGCGGGCGAGGCGACGCTGCCGATTGCGCTGGCCACGAGGTTCGGCCGTACGGTCTGGCGTTACGATTTCTCGCTGCCGGCCGGTGCCACCAGCTCCTACCGCATCGACGAGACGGATTATGCCGTCGTCAGCCCCGACGGCGGCGCGGCGCGCATCGCCTATGTCTCCTGCAACGGCCAGGAGAACGGGGATCTCAGGCGCGACATCGCCGAGCGCGACGCCATGTGGACCCGGCTCACCGCAGAGCATGACCGCGCTCCCTTTTCCCTGATGCTGCAGGGCGGCGACCAGCTCTATGCCGACGACGTCCTCGCCTGTCATCCGGATGTGCAGCGCTGGACCACGCTGAAGCCGGACGCGCGCGGGACCGTACCGCTGACCGACGCGGCCCGCGCGGCGATCCGGCGCTTCTATTTCGAGCGCTATCTCATCAGCTTCGCCCGGCCCGCCATGGGGGCGATGTCGGCCCATGTGCCGTCCGTATCGATGTGGGACGACCACGACATCATCGACGGCTGGGGCAGCCATCCGGCGGCGCTTCTGGACAGTCCCGTCGGGCGCGGCCTGTTCGAGGCGGCGCGCGAGATGTTCTTGATCTTTCAGCTGGCGGCGGACGAGGCGGATCTGCCGGCGATCGCGCTGGACCGGCAGGCGCGCAGCCTGGGCGTTGCGGTACGCTATCCAGGCCTGACGATCCTCGCGCCGGACCTGCGCAGCGAACGCCGCCCCGACAGGGTGATGGGGCCGGTCGGATGGAAGAGCTTCGAGACCGCGCTGGAGACGACGCCGGAGCCGGACCGGATCGTGCTGATGTCCAGCGTGCCGGTGCTCGGGCCGCGGCTGAGCTGGGCCGAGCTGGTCGCCGGCATCGTGCCGCGGGTCGCCAAGCTGTCCGACGATCTGCGCGACCAGTGGCAGAGCCGGGCGCATCGGCGCGAATGGATCCGTTGTCTGCAATGCCTGGCCGATCGCGCCGAGCGGGCCGTCGGCGGGCTCGTGGTCGTCTCCGGCGAAATCCACCTGGCGACGCGCGGCGAGATGCGGCTTTTGAACGGGACATTGATGCACCAGCTCGTCGCGTCCGGCATTTCCCACCCCGCGCCCGGGCCGGCCTATCCGTTCGCGCTCGGCCTTCTCGCCCGGGTCGGCGAGAGTCCGCTGCGCGGCCGGAAGATCCGTTTGCGGCCGCTACCGTCGCGAAGCGCGACCTATACGAGCGAGCGCAACTACCTCGTCCTGTCGCAGGATGGCATGGACTGGCAGGCCGAATGGGAACTCGAAGACAGCGGTCGCACCCCGCCGCTGGCGGTCTGACCGGTTAAGACAACACCAAGGAGAATGCGACATCCCTGTCGCATTCCAAACAGGGCTGGGACGGAAATTCTTCGTTTGGGCTCGGGACGATACGCCAGAGCCCGAAAAGTTCCCCTGTCGTAGAAAGACCCTATTGCTGCCAGAGTCCGTCCTTTTTCTCGTCACAGGAATTGACGAAGGAGGCGGCGTCGCAAACGTCGCATCTCAAGGACATGCCAAGAATGAAGTTTCTGCCGAAGGCCGCTCTCGCGGCCGCGCTTTTCGCCGGAACGATGGTCGGTTCGTACTCCGCCGCAGTCACTCCGGTCGTAGCCGAAACGAAGTCCGCGGCCTCGGGTTCCGCCTCTTATTACGGAAAGCGCTTTCATGGTCGCCGCACGGCGAACGGCGAAAGCTTCAACATGAACTCCATGACGGCGGCTCACAAGACGCTGCCCTTCGGCACCAAGGTGCGCGTCACCAACCGCCGCAACGGCAAGTCCGTCGTCGTGCGCATCAACGACCGCGGCCCGTATCATGGCGGCCGGATCATCGACCTGTCGCGCGCCGCGGCCTCGAAGATCGGCATGATCCATTCGGGCACCGCCAAGGTCAGCCTCGACATCCTCTAGGGTGTCGGCTCTGCCGACCACATGACGGCGGGCTGGCCGCCCGCATGTGACACGCATCTCGTCCGGCGGCGCCGCTGCGCCGCGGACCGCCCGCGACATGCATCGCGGGCCTCTGGCTCGGGCTTTGCCCCTGACCGCCTCCCGGTCGCCCCGGCCCGCGGCGCATCGCTCGCGTCGCCGCCGCGATGTCCCGATCGGCCGCTGCCGATCCTGCTTCCCGTCTTCTCTCTCTCGGCCTCTTCGTGTCTCGCGCCGGTGTTCGGTGACGACCGCTGCAACCGCTGTTGACACCCCCACGGGGGCTGATACCGTCCGCTCGTCCAAGGGGAGTTCCGGCAAGGAACTGAGAGGCCGACGGCCGCCGATCATCGGCGAAGCGCGCGGCGACCCTACGAACCTGATCCAGTTCATACTGGCGTAGGGATGGGAAAGCCGCCGACCTCTCCGGCCCGCAATGCGGGCCAAGCCCCCGACGTCAGGGGCGATCCGACAGGCCGACGAGAGTTTTCGATCACCGAAAGCAGAACTGGATCTCCGACGCGAGCGCGACTGGAGAACCAAGATGAATGCCGTGACACCCACCGTCACCGCCGGCCCGCTGCCGGCTTCCCGCAAGATCTACCTGACCGGAACGGCCTTTCCCGACATCCGCGTGCCGATGCGCGCGATCACCGTGCATCCGACGGCGGGCGAGCCCGACGTGATCGTCTATGATCCGTCCGGCCCCTATACCGACAGCGAGATCGAGACCGACATCGCCAAGGGCCTGCCGCGCATCCGCGAGAGCTGGATCGCGGCCCGCGGCGACACCGAATTCTACGAAGGCCGCGCGGTGCAGCCCGAGGACAACGGCAATCTGCCGGCCGAGAAGCTGACGCCGGAATTTCCGGTTCGCAACGCACCGCGCCGGGCGACGGGCGGGCGCGCCGTGACCCAGTACGAATATGCCCGCGCCGGCATCGTCACAGCCGAGATGGAGTTTGTCGCGATCCGCGAGAATCTCGGCCGGGCCGAGGCGAAGCGGGCGCTGGAGCGGGACGGCGAGCCGCATTCCGCCGCGATCCCGGATTTCATCACCCCGGAATGGGTGCGCGACGAGGTCGCCTCCGGCCGCGCCATCATCCCGGCCAACATCAACCACCCCGAGGTCGAGCCGATGGCGATCGGCCGCAACTTCCTGGTCAAGATCAACGCCAATATCGGCAA
>Ga0189290_100204_pt1 | contig 28598 bp, 26 predicted proteins | sample UW140minimetaG_FD_130318 | JGI IMG/M metagenome (GOLD analysis project Ga0189290, IMG submission 130318) | Marine microbial communities from the Costa Rica Dome - UW140 mini metaG | ecosystem: Environmental > Aquatic > Marine > Oceanic > Photic zone | place: Costa Rica: the Eastern Pacific...
CGCGCACGATCACCCAGTCGAGATCGCCCGGGCCGACACCCGTCAGCGGCGAGCTGATGCCCGGCAGGATCTTGGTTGGCCGGACATTGGCGTACTGGTCGAACCCCTGGCAGATCGGCAGGCGCAGGCCCCACAGGGTGATGTGGTCCGGCACATCCGGCGCGCCGACCGCGCCGAAAAAGATCGCGTCGAAGGGTTTGAGCTGGTCGGTACCGTCGGCCGGCATCATCACTCCGTGCTTGCGGTAATAGTCCGAACCCCAGTCGAAGCTGGTGACGTCGATCTGGAAGCTGCCGTCGCGGCGCGCCAGCGCCTCGAGCGCCTGCAGGCCGGCAGCGATGACTTCCGGGCCGATGCCGTCGGCGGGGATCGCGGCGATGTTGTAGTGCTTCATGGGAGGATCCCTTTCGTCTCATGGATCGGATCGCGGGGCTCGCTTGAGCCCGCATCGGGTTGGGGTGTCACGCTGGCCGGCGCGGCGGCGCAAGTCTTCGGCCGCCGGCCGAAGCCGCCGTTCGCAGATGCCGGCGCCGCGTTGCCAGCCCTTAGAAGAACAGTCCCTGTGGCATGCGGATCAGCAGGACGTTGGCCATCAACAGGTAGAAGCCGAGGACGATGGCCACGGAGACGGCGGCGTAGGTCGCCAGCGTCCGGCCGTTCGGAGTTTCCCAGGACGCCGCCGCGATGAGCAGGGCGAAGCCGAGAAGGCCGGCGGCGGTGAAGCCAAGCAGCGGCATCGTGGCGATCCAGATGCCGATGGCGATCGTGGCGGCGATGCGGCGCCAGCCCACTGGCTCGCGCGCCGGCTTCAGCGCCGCGCCGTCCGCATCGACGCCGCCCTCTGCGACCGTCGGAGCCACCGGCCGACGCATGTGCTGGACGATCAGCATCACCGACAGGACCGAAAGGGCCACTGCGATGGTTGTCGGGAACACCGAGCCCATCGGGGTCATGTCGCCGGTGCCGATGACGGCGGCGATGCCGATCACCGCGAACAGGCCGGCGAAGACCATGCTCGGAACGTCGCGCCAGACTGGCTGGACCGGTGCGGCGTCCTCTACCGCATCCACCGGCACCGTCTTCAGGGAGCGGCGCTTCTTCAGATACGAGGCGAGCAGCGGGTAGAGCAGCGTCAGCGCGGCGCCGGCGATGATCGCGATGCTGATCGGGCGGCCGAAGAACATGCCGAGCACGGCCTGCTGGGCATTGCCGATGAGATAGCTCTGGACGAAGCCCTGCTCGGCGATCTGGCCGAGGACAAGGCCCAGCACGATCGGCGAGGGGGTAAAGCCGAAGCGGTTGAGGATCCAGGCGAGGATGCCCAGGACGAACATGGTCTGGGTGTCGTGCAGATTGCTGTGAATGGCGAAGCTGCCGATGATCGTCAGGAAGGCGACGGTCGGCACCAGCAGCGGCTTGGGGATCGCGATGATCGAGCGATAGGCGTATTTGCCGATCAGAAGGCCCGCCGGCAGCATCAGCACGGTGGCGATCAGCAGTCCGAAGATGAAGGTGTAGACGATGTTGCCCTGGGCGGTGAACAGCGTCGGGCCGATCTTGATACCCTGGACGAGCAGCGCGCCGAGGATGATGGCATCGGGCGGGGTGCCGGGAATGCCCAGCACCAGCGTCGGGATGAAGCCGCCGCCCACCGTGGCGTTGTTGGCGGACTCCGTTGCGATGACGCCGTCCGGCTCGCCCTGGCCGAAGCGCTCGGGATGTTTGGAGGCGCGCCGGGCTTCCGAATAGGAGACGAGGCCGGCGATCGACCCGCCGGCGCCGGGCAGGATGCCGATCACCGTGCCGATGACCGAGCTGCGAATGACGTTGAACTTGCGCGCCCAGCTGATCGACAGGGCTTCGCTGAGGCGAATGCCCTTGAGGTCGTCCTCGACGGTGAGATGCTGCGCGCGGCTTGCGACGAGGTCGATGACGACCGGCACGCAATAGAGACCGATGAGTGCCGACGTGATGTCGATGCCGCCCAGAAGCACGTTGGTGCCCATGGTGTAGCGGATGTCGCCGCCGACAACGGCGACGCCGATCATCGACATGAGCAGGCCGAGACAGGCGCCGATGAGTCCCTTGATGGTGTTGCCGACCGACAGCGCAGAGATCAGCGTCAGGCCGAAGATCGCCAGCCAGAAATATTCCGGCGGACCGAAGGCCAGTGCGACACGGGCGAGCGGCGGCGACAGGAACAGCAGGAACAGACCGCCGACGAGGCCGCCGAAGACCGAGGCGAGGGTGGCGAGAGTGACGGCGAGGCCGCCGTCACCCTTCTTTGCCATAGGATAGCCGTCGAAGGTCGTGGCGATCGCCGACGGCGTGCCTGGCGTGTTGACCAGGATGGCGGCGTAGGAGCCGCCATAGATCGCGCCGGTGTAGATGGCCCCCAGGGCGATCAGCCCCGAGGCGGGATCCATCGTGAAGGTAAAGGGGACAAGGACGGCCACCGCCATGGTCGCTGACAGGCCCGGAAGGGCGCCGATCACCGTGCCCAGCACCACGCCCACAAGGGCGAGGAGCAGATTGAGCGGCGTGAGTGCGTCGAGGAAGTACTCGAAGAGCTGCATGGGGTGGCCTGGCCTGATCCGTTACTGCTTGACGATGCCGAGCTGTTCGGCGCCGGCTGCGTATTCCTCGGTCTTCTCGGCGACGAAGTCCTGCATCTTCTCGTAGGGGATGTCGGTCAGGACGAAGCCGCCGTCTTCCATCTTCTTGATGAAGTCCGGGTCCGCATTGACCTTGGAGACGGCGTCCGAGACGGCCTTACGCATGTCTTCGGAGGTCGATTTCGGCACCGCGACGCCGCGGTAGGCGCCGCCCACCAGATCGATGCCGAGCTCGGTGAAGGTTGGCACGTCCGGGAAGACCGGCAGGCGCTCTTCGGAGGCGACGGCCAGCATGCGCATGGCATCGCCCTGATTGACTCCCGACGTCGCGTAGTTGAAGCCGGCCATGGTCTGGCTGCCGAGGACGGCGGTCACCGCCGGGCCGGTGCCCGAGAACGGAATGTAGGTCGTGGTCAGGCCGGTCAGACCGTCGAAGCGGGCCTGGGCGAGGTTGTTGGACGAGTTCGAGCCTGAGCCGCTGAAGGTGACCATGCCCGGATTTTCCTTGGCGTAGTCCATCAGGTCCTGGAGCGTCTGGAACTCGCTGTCCTTCGGCACGAAGATCGCGTCGGGCGTGTAGTGGAAGTAGTTGACCGGGGTCAGGTCCTCGGTCTTGTAGCCGATGTCCTTCTCCATCGGCTGCAGAACCGTGTGCGGCAGGTTGATGCCCATGACGGTGTAGCCGTCGTCGGGCAGGCCGTTCAGCTGCGACCACGCCTGGGCACCGCCGGCACCGGCCATGTACTGGATGATCAGCTGCTGGCCGAACATCTTCTCCCAGGTCGCCTGCTGGAAGCGCGCCGACACGTCGGATTCACCACCGGCATTGAAGGGAATGATGTAGTCGACCTGCTTCGTCGGATAGTCGCCGGCGGTTTGGGCGAAACTGGCCGTCGCCGTGCTGGCGAGCAGTGCGAGTGCGATCGCTGTGAACTTCATGAGAACCTCCCAATTCGAAATGGAGCACCGGCGCTCATCGCCCGCACTCGTCGAACCGTTGGCGCCGTCGGCGAGCTTTCGTGCCCGCGACGCCAGCGATGGACTGTTGCGATGGAGCCGCGGGATTCGGGGCGGCAGCGTGCACCGCGTCCTCTCCTCGACCCGCTCCTCCACCGGGCCGGCCCGGCAGGGGCCGGACCTGTCGATCGACGACCCTCCTGTCGCTTCGATCACGCACACTGTAATTGATGATGCGGAATGGATAATATCGAATTTGGAAAATGATTATTGCGATAGCGGACACAATCTATGGACAGTGACCTTGCCTTTTTCGCTCTGCTGGCCCGCAAGGCGAGCTTTTCTGACACGGCGCTTGAGCTGAACCTGTCGACCTCCGGCGTCAGCAAGCGGCTCGCCAAGATCGAGAACCGGCTGGGCGTGCGGCTGATGAACCGGACGACACGCCGGGTCAGCCTGACCAGCGAGGGTGAGATGTTCCTGAACGAGAGCGCCGGCATCCTCGAGGACATCGCGAGCCTTGAAAACCGGATCCGCTCGGCCGGCGAGAAGCCGCAGGGACTGTTGCGGATCAACGCGACCTTCGGTTTCGGGCGGGAGTTCATCGCGCCGATCGTGTCGCAGTTCGCGCTGGAATATCCCGACATTTCGGCGCAGCTCGTCCTGACCGATGCGCCGATCAACTTGGTCGAGGAGGGCTACGATTTCGCCGTGCGCTTCGGCAGCCCGCCGAACTCGCGGCTGATCAGCCGGCGGCTGCATCGCAACAGGCGGTTCCTGTGCGCGGCGCCGAGCTATCTGGAAAAGTACGGCCACCCTCAGCGTTTGCATGACCTCACCGATCACCAATGCATCGTCCTGCGCCAGCACAACCAGATCTACGACGTCTGGAGACTGCAGCGCGGACAGCTGACCGAGTCGGTCAAGGTCCAGGGACGCCTGTCCAGCAATGACGGCGAGATCGCCCTGCAATGGGTGGTCGACGGGCATGGCATCATGCTGCGGTCCGAATGGGACATCGTCCGGCTGATCCGGGAGGGAAAGCTGGAACTGGTGCTTCCACGCTATGCCCAGATCGACGCCGACATTTACGGCGTCTATCCCGAGCGCAACAACGTCTCGGCCAAGGTCCGTGCGTTCATGGAATTCACTCAGGCCACCCTGAAGAAAACCAGCAGCCTGCAGTTCACCTGACATCGTAACCGTTGATGGCGGATCATTCGATTTCAGGGCTGGCCCGCCCGGTCCGCAGCGGCCGACAACCTTTATACGGCCCCGCGACCGTTAGCCGTCGAGACCGGCAATGTCGGGCGGGGCAAAAGGGTCACGGCACCGCCCAGGCTCACTGCGAACAGGGACTAGAGAGGCCCCGCGCCGCTGCGGCAGAAGAGCGACGATCCAACCGGGTGACGAGGCTGTTCGGGGGTTCCCGCGCCGGTCAGACCCGACAGACTTGTCCGAGCATCCCTTTGTTTTGCTCATGCATCCGGCGTAGGCCGAATGCGCTCGCGTGCTGCTTGAACCGTCTCCCGGCTTGGATGTACGCCGGAGAAAGCAACAACACGCGAGATACCGATGAAGATCTTCACACCGCTCCTGGCCGCCCTGGCAGTTCTCGCTCTCGTGTCCCAATCGGCCGCGAGAGATCTTCACAGCGATGACTTCGCCTTCAATTTTTTCAATGACTCCTCGGCAAGTGTCACGCAGCTCAGCACGATCGATCTCAATGGCAAATGGAGTAACAACTGGTTGAAGAAACGGCTCCGATCCGGCGAGGGAAAGACGCTACATTTCTACAACAAGAACGACATGCGGTGCCAGGTTCGGACCTTTGTTCGTTTCGATGACGGATCGAGCTACGATCGTATGATCGATTATTGCGGGATCGCGATCGTTCGCGTGACCGACAGGGATCTGACGACGGAATAACATGCCGGCATGTCGCCGTATCGATTCCGGGAGGCGCGCCGCCGCCGCCGTGCTGCGCGCTTGCCTTCTCTGCATCCCCATCTACGATCGCCCGCTGCGTCGCAGAAGAACCGTAGCGATAGACGCCTTGGGGGAGGGGCATCGATATGGCGGGTGAGTTGCATTCGTATTTCTTGCGGAATACTGGAAAACGCCTGCACAAATGGGTGCATTACTTCGACATCTATGAACGGCATTTCGAGCGCTTCCGGGGGAAGAGGCCGACCATCCTGGAGATCGGCGTCTTCGGTGGCGGATCACTGGCGATGTGGAAGGATTATTTCGGCGACGGCGCGCGTATCGTCGGCCTCGACATCGACCCCGACTGCAAGCAGCATGAAGAGACCGGGATCGAGATCTTCATCGGCAGTCAGGACGACCCGCTTGTTCTGCAGCAAATCCTCGACAAATATGGCGAACCAGACATCCTGCTGGACGACGGCAGCCATGTGATGGCGCATATGATCGCGACCTTCAACTATATGTACCATCGGATCAGTCCGAGCGGCTGCTACTTCGTCGAGGATACGCATACATGCTACTGGGAAGAGTATGGCGGTGGCCTGAATCGAGACGGAAGTTTCATAGAATTCGCCAAGCAACGGATCGACGACATCAACGCAGCGCACGCCAGGGACGCACTGCCCGTGTCGAGCTTCACGCGCCAAACCCAGTCGATCACGGTCTATGACAGCGTTGTGGTGTTCGAAAAGCATCCCCAGGGCATGCGATCGGCGCCGATGACCGGCCCGCTCTGACCTGTCAGGCGAGCAAAAACGGGCAGGCGTCTCGCGACGGCAAAGGCGGCTTAGTTCGTTGCGTCAGGGTCAGGGACGACAGGCAGCGGCAGCCCGGCCACCGGAACGCTTACCGCATAACGGCGATCGCCCACCGTGGTGACGGCGACCTGAATCGCGATCACCGATTGCGCGACCGGATCGATCAGCGGACCGCCCGACAGTCCGTGGGAGACGTCGCAGTCGCTGACGATGAGATCGCTGGCGACCTCGCTGACGATCACGCAGGGCGGCGTTCGCGTCAGGATCTCGGCGCGTTGCTGGGCAAAGCCGGCGGCAAAGACAGTCTGTTCGGTCTGCCAGCTCTGCGCACGGGGGAGTGGACGAAAAGTGTCGGGCGCCGCCTGCGCCAGCGACAGGACGACCCAGTCGGAACCGGCCGTCGCCTCTGACCTTTCCGGATCGTAGCCGTGACCGATCTCGAAGGACTCCGCGACGGTGTGAAACCCGTAATCCCCCCGGTCATAACCGAGCAGAACGTGGACCGACTGGGGGCGAACAAAGCGGGCGGTCCGCTTGCTGTACAAGCAGTGCGCCGCCGTCAGAACCGTACGTGGATCGATCAAGACCCCCGTGCAACGCCCGTAGACGCTGTTCGTGACCATGGCGATCCCTGATCCCGGACTCTTCGCCGTATCCAGTGCAGTGCCCACGGCACCTGCCTGCGCGCCGGCCTGGACAGCGCCGCCCAGGAGAAGGGCGAGCCCAGCGAGACCTCGCTGCAAACCCGAAATGAGGGCTGTCGTCGACTTCGCATATGTCATGAACGTCCCTTCGACGACCGCTTCTACCCTCGCTGCGCTGGGAAGGTGTCTCGAACGCCTTCTGGCCGCGAGAACAACGACACCTCCATCAAGAAGCGAATATTCGCCGTTCGCCGACGTCGTAAAGCCCAACCACACTCACCGACCGCAATCCAGGAAAGATCGTTCGGAACTCACTGGAACCGGCAGTTGAAGGCGATCGAGATGCGCTCCTCGTCCTGCTCGTTGGGGTAGACCCAATGGCGCAGATATGACGGGAAGATCAGGAGCGAGCCGGCATCCGGCCGGATACGAAATTTCGTCATGGTCAGTTCGCCGTTGGTCATCGGCCAGCCGTCCACGCCCGAGCGCGGATCCAGAAACTCGATTTCGCCCGAGCGACCCTCCTGCACGGTGGGTTGTTGCACGTAATAACAGCCGGACCAGCCATAGCCTGCGTGGGCATGGGGCGCATTGAACGCGTGACGCGGATTGATGTTGATCCAGCCTTCGAGCCCCATACGGATCCCGTCATTTGCCTGCGGCGAGGCGTAGGCGGCCGGAGCGTATCTGCGCTCACATTCCATGAGGCTGTGGATAACGAACTTGGCCAATGCAGCCATCGCCGGCTCGGTGCGTCGGAAAAAGTCGGCGTTGGAATGCCAGCCGCCGTGGTTACTGCGTGTGACCCCGTGAGATTGCGTCCGCAGCTCGAATATCTCCCGGAGCAGGACCGGAAGCATCTCGGGGTGATCCTGGTTCCGGAACTGCAGGACCGGCGACTGGAATAGCGGATATACGGTATTGAGCATGGTCCATACAGTCTGCTGTTGCCGATGTTGGCCCAAAAGACATTGGCGTCACGCCCTGTCGAATGGAATGGATGGGATTTTCCCGGCGACTTCCAAGTTCATGCGAGCCCCCGATCGTCAGGGGCTCGCATTTCCGATGGGCAGAAGACCGATGATCTAGTCCGGATCAACGCATGATCGTGCGCTCATGCGAGCTCCAGTTCCAGGAGTTTCGACGCACCGAAAACACCGAAGTTTGCGGCAGTGAGAGCGCCCACGCTCTCGACCGTGGTCAAGCCTTCGATGTCGGCGACCAATCGGGAATTGCCACTTTCCGACGCATTAGGATCGTACCAGAGCTGTGCCTTTCCGGCATCCGTATTGAACACAACGAAGAAATACTCTGCGAATTGACCCTCCGAGTCGCTGGACTGGATCTCTTCCAGGCTTGTCGCGTTGCGAACGACCACGAGCTTCTGATTGTCCGATGCTGCCACCCTGTAAAGTGTGTCGACCGAGACGAAATCGTCCGCGGAGAGATCGGACGAGTTCGTGCCGCTATCCGTCGAGTTGGCGAATCGAAGGCCATTCATCGATTGATTTGCCAGGGCGATGATGTCGGTTCCGACCGAGAAGTCTTGTATCGTGTTCTGAGTGTCGTCGCGGGCAAAGCGAAACTCGTCACGCCCCGCGTCGCCGGTCATCTCAGTCTGCCCGCTTCCGCCGGTCAGTACATCGTCGCCGTCGCCACCATGTAGTTTGTCCGCACCCGTGTCTCCAAAAAGCGTGTCGTCGCCGGCGCCACCGTAGAGGATATCGTCGCCGTCTTCGCCGTAGAGCGTGTCGTTGCCGGCGTCGCCGTAGAGCGTGTCGTCGCCACCGCGACCGTTGATACTATCGTTGCCAGCGCCGCCACGAACGATGTCTGCCATCCCGTTAGCAACAAGCATGTCATCCCCGGCTCCGCCCGTTATCTGGAGCGGCGCGGAATATGACGAATCCGAGAAATCGAACCGGATCTTTCCCGTGGCGCTTGAGCCGTCGAATATGGCGAACGCTTTTAGGCTACTGCCACCATCATCATTGATAGATACGTTTCCGCCGCCGGTCAGGATCAGTTTCGTCGCCGTTTCGCTTCGAACATTGATCTTGTAGACTTTGTCGTTTGTCGTTGAGGCAACCGCTTCGATGGCCACCTGTTCAACGCCCTGCGGTTCGATCGTCTCGCCGGTAGGGAAATATGGGTACAGTTTGAACAGGGCCTGATCCGCCTCCTGAACACGCAGTTTCGCGATGTCGCCGGCTCCAGACGTATCCTTGTACCGGATCACAATGTTCGCATTGGCGATGTTGCGTGCTGCAAAGACGGTCGAGAGCTCGGCATTCTCGTAAATATACTCACCGCTCGTGACCTCAGAGATGAGCAGGGCAACTCCGTCCGTGTTCTGAAGGCCGAAAGGCGTAGCTTCGCTATCGCCATTCCGATTCTCGATCGTCTCGATACCCCGGATCACTGGCGCAACGCCGTGTCCGGTTGATCCGATTGCGCCCAACGCAATCGTCAGGACATCATTGCCCGCCCCCCCGGTGAGCGTATCGCTGGACTGCAATACGCCAGCGCTCTCGGCCACAAAGCGATCGGCGCCGGTGCCCCCAGTGAAGGTATCGGCTGCTGTCGTCAGCGTGAAGGTCTGCGCAGGTGCCGGAGGCGGAGGCGGGGGCGGCGTTTCCCCGCCGTTCGTATCGACCGGAACGGGACTGACCGGCTTTACGATATTTTCGTCCGGTGTATTGCGGGTTGCGAACTGCCCCGTGAGGACGGTCCCGTTGTCCAGAGCCGTGCCGGGTCGAGCCTCGAACTGTCCGAACAGAACGAAGTGCATATAAGCGTTGGCGAATTCGCCGTTGAGAACTGCAGCGGCCACATCGGGATTGGCCGCAAGATAGGCCTCGCTGTCGAACTCGTCGGCGAGAGTGTTCGATGACGACGTCTCGGAGGTCGCGCCTGACCCGAACACCGTTTCCTGGTTCTGGTTGAAGAAGCGTTCTTCGGCAGCGCCGAGACGGAGGAAATGCTCGAAGGGGTTGATCCCGGCCGCCGCGACGTCACCATACTCGTCAGGTAATACGAGGTGTCGAAGTACTCGTTCGGATCGCGGTCTTCAAAGCGACCGAAACGGTCATAATGCTCCTGGCCCGAGGCGAATTGCCCATCGCGAACCGCGATTTGAACGTCCGGATTTTGAGAAAGATAGAACTGTTCGTCGAACACAAACTGATTCATAGCCACGCGACTGATCTCCGATCGACAATGGGATGGGATTCCGGCTCGGTCGATCAGCGGCTGCAGAGCGACAATCGCACTGGTTCGATCGGGACGCACCGTGGAGGATGATTTCCCGGTCCCGGAACTTCACCTGTCCCCGGCGGGGAAGACATCTCTGACCGTCCTGATTTGATGTCTCACAGTTTTATGTGACGGCTTCAGAGGCGGGGAGCAGGGATCACGTCGGTACGTCCCGTTGAATCGATACCGCCCGGGGCGGTGCCGAAGGCAAGGTCAACGCCTCTTCACGCACATCAAGAAGTCGGGCCGCGGCGGGAGCTGCGCAGGAGAGTGAAACCCTACAGCGCAGGCTTTCCGGGGATCAGGCCAGACAAACGGATACGCGCGTGACCGAAATTTTGGACCGGGGCCGTCGAGCGCTCGGCCACCCGTCCGACAGCGTCGGTTGAGGCCGACGGCGGTCCGGCACGGGCGGGCGCGGTGTCTTTGCCGTGATCGGGGCGCGACCTTCCTGTCGATGTCGACCCCGTTCATGCAGTCGATGACGCGCGGCCCGGCGGAAGCGGGAGTTGTAATAATTCGTGAACAGGCAAGATCGGCATGGGGGCGACGGCTGAACCGTGGCCGCAATGTGGCACTAAGCCTTGGTCAGCGGGTTCGCATAGCTGCCGGCCTGACGGCGCAGCGTTCCGTGTTCGCGTGGCAGAGCCTGTTCGGACTCAACGCCTTATCGCGGGCGCGGCAGGGGCCGCACCGCGTTTGGGAGGCATGGCCGCGCGCAACCGGCGGGATGCGAAGGGGCTTTCGCCTGCGCGTGGCCATCGATCAAGTCAAGTCCTAAAGGGCCATCAGATCAGGCCCGCGACGGCGGAAGGTTTGCCGGACGGGTTCAGTCTTTGGTAAGCTCCAGCCTGCATGGGGGCGCAGGTGTCGGAAGTGCCGTTCGCGGATATTCCGGCTGTGTACTGAGTGATGGAAGGGGCGCAGCATGGGCATTGCCGCTGCGAGACGGAAGCGATACGGGCTGATGACCGGCCTGATCGTTTCGTCCGGAATGTTTCTGGCCGGCTGCACGGGGGCGCAGTCCCCGGTCGAGGAACTGGCCGACATCAGCACCACCGTGAAATTCGACTCCCGGACCTTCGGCGTTCCGGCCAGTCCGCGCATCACCACTGCCAAGCGCGTCCCCAAGGGCGGCGGCCGCTCGCAGGTCGGCAAGCCCTACAAGGTGCGCGGCAAGTGGTACTATCCCAAGGACGATCCCGGCTATTCCAAGTCCGGCACGGCCTCGTGGTACGGCCCGAACTTCCACGGCCGCCTGACCGCGAATGGCGAAGTCTACGACATGCACGGCCTGTCGGCGGCCCACAAGACGTTCCCGCTGCCTTCCTATGCCATGGTCACCAATCTGGAGAATGGCAGCCGCGTCATGGTGCGGGTCAACGACCGCGGTCCCTTCGCCCATGGCCGCGAGATCGATCTGTCGGCCGTGGCCGCGAAGCTGCTCGACTTCCAGCATGCGGGCACCGCCGAAGTGCAGGTCGACTATATCGGCCGGGCGCCGCTGGAAGGCGACGATACGCAGATGCTGATGGCAAGCTACGAGCCGGCCCAGGGCGCCGATCCGTATGGCGACACCGTCATGGTCGCCTCGGTCGACGATCGGCCGATCCCGCAGCGCGGCCTTGAGCCGAGCGCCATCGCCTATGGCGAGACCCGCGAGTTGCCCGGTGTGCGTCCGGACGCCGCCCGGGCGGGCGAGGGCAGGGGCGCCGGATCGGGTGAAGGCTTCGATCTGCGCCGGTTGCTGCCGCTGGACGGCATCGCGGCTTTTGCCAGCTCCTACGCACCGGCACCAGGCACGGCCGGTGCCGGCGATGCACTGTCCACGGCGATCGCCGTGGAGCCGGAGCGGATTGCCATCGGGACGATAGACGACGATCTGGCCGAGCGGGTGCGCAGCGTCGCATTCGGTCATGGCGAGCTGGTCGAGGACGCAGTCCCCGGAGAGAATGGCCTCGTCGTAACGCTGGTCGTCGCCCCCGGTGCCGATACCGATGCCGTGCTGCGGCGGCTGTGGCAGGTCGGTGCCGAGAACGCCTTCGTCATTCGCGACTGATCGTTTACGCGACAAGCTCGGCAGGCGGCTGCTACCCGGCCCACAAGCTTGTTCAGCCCTGCGCGCGTCTCATCCGCATGTACGGAAACCAGTCCGCGGGAAAGTGACGACGCGCATGTTGCAGCGGCGTCCGGCAGCGGCCTAAAGTCCGCTTATCTTCCAGTGCCCGCGGTTCCTACCCGCCGGCATGTGCACGCGGATACCGATGACAAACGCATTTCCGTTCAAGGCCTTCCTCGTCACCGTCTCTCTCATGCTGCCGCTGGCAGGCCCCGCCGGCCCCGTCCTGGCTCAGGAGGAGGACGTGCCGCGGATCGAGACGACGGCCCGCGAAGCGTTGCTCGTCGATGGCGAAACCGGCACCGTCCTGTTTGCCAAGAATGCCGACGCGCCGTTCCCGCCGGCTTCGCTCGCCAAGATGATGACGATGGAAATCGTCTTCGCCGCGATCAAGGACGGGACGCTCACCCTCGACACGGAATTTCCCGTCAGCGAGCATGCCTGGCGCACCGGCGGCGCGCCGTCTCGGACCTCGACGATGTTCGCCGAGCTGAAGTCGCGGGTGCCGGTCTCGGCGCTGATCCGCGGGGCGATCATCCAGTCGGCCAATGACGCCGCGATCGTCATCGCCGAGGGCATGGAAGGCTCCGAGGCGGCCTTCGCCGAGCGCATGAACGCCCGGGCCCGCGAACTCGGCATGATCAATTCGCGCTTCGCCAATCCGACCGGCCTGCCGGCGGACGACCAGTATGTCACCGCCCGCGACCTGATCACGCTGGCGCGTCATCTCCGGTCCACCTATCCCGAGCTCTACGCGATCTATGCCGAGCCGGCCTTCGAGTGGAACAAGATCTTCCAGCGCAATCGCAATCCGCTGCTGTCGATGGAGATCGGCGCGGACGGAATCGAGACCGGCTACACCGAGGCCTCCGGGTTCAGCCTCGTCGGGGCCACCACGAATGGCGGCCGCGATACGCTTTTGGCGGTGAGCGGGCTGGAAACCGCCCGTGACCGCGCCAGCGAAGCCCGCAAGCTGCTTCTGTGGGCGCGGGAATCCTTCGAATCGGAAACGCTGTTTCCGGCCGGCCAGATTGTCGGTTCGGCCAATGTCTTCGGCGGCGAATCCGGGAGTGTCGCACTGGCCGCGACGGAGCCGGTCGAGGCGCTCGTCCCCGCCGATGCGCCCGAGCTCGTCAGCCTGCAGATCCGCTATCTGGAGCCGCTGATCGCGCCGATCGCCGAAGGCCAGACCGTTGCCTCGCTGGATATTCTGGTAGAAGGAGAGCCCGTGCTTTCGCGCGACCTCCACGCTGCCAGCGCGGTGGCGGCCGGAAGCTTCACCGACCGCGCGTTCGGCGCGGTCAGGGAGCTCGCCGTCGGCTGGCTCCGGACGCTCTGATCATCCACGCGGACGCGAATTGACCCGATTCTTCATGACATTCGAGGGCGGCGAGGGGAGTGGCAAGACGACCCAGATCGCCCGCCTCGCCGACCATCTGCGCAGCGAGGGCCACGACGTCGTCACCACCCGAGAGCCGGGCGGCTCGCCCGGCGCCGACGCGCTGCGGCACGTCATCCTGTCCGGCGCCGCCGAGGGGCTGGGCGTCGAGGTCGAGGCGATGCTCTTTGCCGCTGCCCGCGCCGACCATGTGGATACGCTGATCCGGCCGGCGCTGGATGCCTGCAAGATCGTCCTGTGCGACCGGTTCCACGACTCCACCCGCGTCTATCAGTTTCTCGATTCCGGCCTGGAGCCGGGCTATATGCACGCCATCGAGCGGGCGGGCCTCAACAACCTGTTGCCAGATCTGACGATCATTCTCGACGTGCCGGCCAGTATCGGCGTCGAGCGGGCCCGCCAGCGCCGTTCCGACGATGTGCCGGATCGGTTCGAGAAGGAGGACGAGGCCCTGCACGAGCGCCGCCGTCAGGCCTTTCTCCAACTGGCCCGGGAAGAGGCCGAGCGTTGCGTCGTCATCGACGGCACGAAGACCCCCGACGCGGTGTCGGCGCAGATCCGCGAATTGGTCGACGACCGCCTTGCGGCGGCCCGGTTCGAGACGATCGGCCAGTCGCTGGGGGCAGGGCAGACCGCCCGATGAGCGATGCGGCGCTGGACATCCCGGCGAGCCACGACGATCTCGATGGCGTGACGCCGCCCGCGGCAACCCCCACGCTCTTCGGGCACCGCAGCGAGTTCGCCGAACTGGCATCGGCAGAAGCGGCCGGGCGGCTGCACCATGCCTGGCTGTTTCAAGGCCCGCGCGGTGTCGGCAAGGCGACCACCGCCTTTGCCTTCGCACGGCACCTGCTCTCACCGGGACACGCCAGGGGCACCGAGCCGCCGGTGTTCGATCCGGCTGACCCGGCCATGCGCCAGATCGCGCTCGGCACCTATCCCGGCCTCGTCCATGTGACCCGGCCGCCGGTCGAGAAGGGCACGGGCTTTCGCACCCAGATCACCGTCGAGGGCGTACGCAAGCTCAACCGCTTCTTCCAGGCCACCGGTTCGCGCACGAGCTGGCGGATCGCAATCATCGATCCGGCCGACGACATGAACCGCAGCGCCGCCAACGCGCTTTTGAAGATTCTCGAGGAGCCGCCGGCGCGCTCGGTCTTCCTGATCATGAACCACACGCCGGGCCGGTTGTTGCCAACCATCCGGTCGCGCTGCCGCACCCTGCGCTTCGAGCCGCTCGGCGACGATGACCTCGCCGCGGCGACCGGCGCAGCGCTGCCCAGCGCCGGCCAGGACGAGATTGCCGCCGCCGTGCCGCTCAGCGAAGGCAGCGCGCGGCAAGCGATCTCGCTGATCGCCTATGGCGGGATCGAGATCCGGCAGTCGCTCCAGACGCTGATTGCGGCGGACCGGCCAGACTGGAACAGCATCCACTCCATGGCCGACGCCTTGACCCAGAAGGGGCGGGAACAGGCCTACGAGTTTCTGATCACGGCGCTCCTGTCGGCAACAGCCGAGGCGAGCGAAGCGTGCCTTTCCCGCGGCGACAGCGCCGGGGCCGCGTCGCTTGCAAAGCTCTGGCAGGACGAGACCGCCAGGCTGCGCGAGGCCGCGGCCTACAATCTCGACCGCAAGCAGGCGCTGCTGACGCTTTTTGATCGGTTCTACCGCTGCCGCGGGGCCGCAAACCCCGCCTGAGAAGCATTGCGGCAGGTTTCGGACGCCGATCGATTGAGCCGCCTGCGCCAATGCACTATGTCGCAGGGATCACGTCGCCTATCGTACCGGAGTTTGACGACAGCCCCATGGCCGAACGCTTCTACCTGACCACCGCGATCTCCTATCCGAACGGTCGTCCGCATATCGGCCACGCCTACGAGTTCATCGCGACCGACGCGCTGGCGCGCTTCAAGCGGCTGGACGGCTACGACGTGTTCTTTCTGACGGGCACCGACGAGCACGGCATCAAGATGCTGCAGAGCGCGCGCGAGCAGGGCATCAGCCCGGCCGAGCTCGCCAGGCGGAACTCCGCCGAGTTCGAGGCGATGGCGGCCCTTCTGGGCGGCACCAACGACGATTTCATCCGCACCAGCGAAGACCGGCACGTGGCTGCCAGCCAGGCGATCTGGACCAAGATGGCCGCCGCCGGAGACGTCTACAAGGACGCCTATTCGGGCTGGTACTCGGTCCGAGACGAAGCCTATTACGGCGAGGACGAAACCGAGCTGCGCGAGGACGGCAAGCGCTACGGCCCGCAGGGCTCGCCCGTCGAATGGGTGGCCGAGGAAAGCTATTTCTTCAAGCTGTCGGAATTCCAGGACCGGCTGCTGGCGCTCTACGAAGACAATCCCGACTTCATCGGCCCGGCCGAGCGGCGCAACGAGGTGATGTCCTTCGTGCGCTCGGGCCTGCGCGACCTCTCGATCTCGCGGACGACCTTCGACTGGGGCATCCCCGTGCCCGGCGACGAGAAGCACGTCATGTATGTGTGGGTCGACGCCCTCACCAATTACCTGACCGCCACCGGCTTTCCGGAGGAGGGCGAGCGTTCGGCCTACTGGCCCGCCGACCTGCACGTCATCGGCAAGGACATCGTGCGGTTCCATACGGTCTACTGGCCGGCCTTCCTCATGTCCGCCGGCCTGCCGCTGCCGCGCCGCGTCTATGCCCACGGCTTCCTGTTCAACCGCGGGGAGAAGATGTCGAAGTCGGTCGGCAACGTCATCGACCCGGCCGCCCTGGTCTCGGTCTACGGCCTTGATCGGCTGCGCTATTTCCTGCTTCGCGAGGTGCCGTTCGGCCAGGACGGCAATTATTCCCACGAGGCGATCGTCAACCGGACCAATTCCGAGCTCGCCAACGATCTCGGCAATCTGGCGCAGCGGTCGCTGTCGATGGTCGGCAAGCATTGCGGCGCCAGGGTTCCGACGCCGGGCGCGTTCACCGAGGCCGACACGGCGATCCTGACGGCGGCGAACGACCTGTTGCCTAAGGTCCGCACGATGATCGACCGGCAGGAACTGCACGGCGTTCTCGCCGCGATCATCGCTGTGGTCAGTGAAGCCAACCGCTATTTCGCCGGCCAGGAGCCCTGGGCGCTGCGCAAGAGCGATCCGGCGCGCATGGAGACGGTGCTGTTCGTCACCGCCGAAATCCTGCGCCGGGTGGCGATCCTTCTGCAGCCCTTCGTGCCGGAGAGCGCCGGCAAGCTGCTGGACATTCTCGGGGTCGGCCCGGACGCCCGGACGTTCAACGAACTGACGCCGGATGTCCGCCTGGTGCCGGGGGCTGACCTGCCGGCCCCGCAGCCGATCTTCCCGCGCTTCGTCGAGGCGGAAGACGCCGCGTCATGATGCCGTTCCTCGTCGACAGTCACTGCCATCTGGATTTCCCGGACTTCGCCGAGGACCGCGCGGACCTGATCGCCCGAGCCAAGGCCGAAGGCGTCGGCCTGTTCGTGACGATCTCGACCTTCGTGTCGAAGATCGAGACGTTGAAGGCGATCACGCGGGACCACCCGGAAGTCTATGCCTCGGTCGGCACCCATCCGCACAATGCCGCCGCCGAGCCCGATGTTAGCACCGCCGATCTCGTGCACCTGTCGCAGGACCAGCGGATCGTCGCCATCGGCGAAGCCGGGCTTGACTATTTCTACGACAAGGCGCCGCGCGACATCCAGGAGACGGTGTTTCGCCGGCATATCGCGGCGGCGCGCGAGACCGGGTTGCCGCTGGTGATTCATTCACGTGACGCCGATGACGACATGATCCGGATCCTCGAGGACGAAAGCGGGAAGGGGACCTTCCCCTTCATCCTGCACTGCTTCTCCGCCGGACCGTGGCTCGCCGAGGTCGGCGTGGCTCTCGGCGGCCATGTGTCGTTCTCCGGTATCCTGGCCTTCAAGAAGTCCGAGGAGATCCGCGCCATCGCCGCCGACCTGCCGATGGAGCGCCTGCTGGTGGAGACCGACGCGCCGTATCTCGCGCCGCCGCCATATCGCGGCAAGCGCAATGAGCCGGCTTACGTTCGCCACACCGCCGAGGTCCTTGCAGAAACGAAGGGAGTCGATCTGGCGACCATTGCGCGCCAGACCTCGGACAATTTCTTCGCGCTGTTCTCGAAAGTTCCCGATCCGAGAACGGCTTAGGCGGAGACGCTGAGGGTGAGCGACACGCTACGGCTGACCATTCTGGGCTGCGCTTCGTCGCCGGGCGTGCCACGCATCAACGGCGACTGGGGCGCTTGCGACCCCAACAACCCGAAGAACCGCCGTCTGCGGTCTTCGGCGCTGGTCGAGCGGATCGGACTGAACGGCCGGACGGTCGTCGCCATCGATTGCGGCCCGGATTTTCGCGAGCAGATGCTCATGGCCCGGGTAGCGCATCTCGACGCCGTGGTGCTGACCCATCCGCATGCCGACCACATCCACGGCATAGACGATCTGCGCGGCTACATGCTGACGCAGAAGTCCCGGATTCAGGTGCATTCCGACCATTCGACCCATGCCCGGGTGCTGGAAGCCTTTCGCTACTGCTTCGAGACACCGGCGGGCAGCGCCTATCCGCCGGTGGCGCGGCATGTCGAGATCAGCGCCGGCGAGACATTCTCGGTCGATGGCGCCGGCGGCGAGCTGACCTTCGCGCCGTTTCGTCAAGAGCACGGCTCGATCCATTCGCTCGGCTACCGGATCGGGCCGCTGGCCTATTGCAGCGACGTCAGCGACTTTCCAGACGCCGCCATTGAGGCCATTTCCGGCGCGCAGCATATCGTCATCGACGCGCTTCAGTACCGGACGCATCCGAGCCATCTGTCGGTCGAACAGGCACTCGACTGGATCGCGCGTCTCGGCGTTCCCGAAGCGACGCTGACCCACATGCACATTCCGCTGGACTACGACACACTCTGCCGCGAGTTGCCGGATCATGTGCGTCCGGGCTTTGACGGCCTGACGCTGGAATGGCCGCTCGACGCCTGAGCCCAAGCCGAGCCAGCCGCCACCGGATCGCAGGGGCGACCGACGCCAGACAGTGCCGCCGTCAAATAGTTGCTATTCGTTTGGTTCCATAATCTATCTTATGCAACTTAGCTGTCTGGGTAGATGGATATGGGGTCGGCTGCGGGCCTTATGAGACGCCGCACTGCGTGTCGGTGATCGGCTAGCCCTTCCCCTCCGGTCCGCTCGTCGCTATGCGGGATCGATCCGCAGGACTGTTCCGGAGTTTCGCCATGACGCCATCCAAGGACGTTGCACGCCTCGTCGAGATCATGGCGGCGCTGCGCGATCCGGTGTCCGGCTGTCCCTGGGATGTCGAGCAGGATTTCGCGTCGATTGCGCCCTACACGATCGAGGAAGCCTACGAGGTCGCGGACGCCATCGAGCGCAATGACGCGATCAACCTGCGCGAGGAACTGGGCGACCTGCTACTGCAGGTCGTCTATCACGCGCAACTCGCGTCCGAGGCCGGCCTGTTCGATTTCGGTGACGTGGTGGACGGCATCACCCACAAGATGATCCGCCGACATCCGCACGTCTTCGGCGATGCGGACGCGCGCTCGGCGGGCTCGGCCAAGGGCCAGTGGGAGCGCATCAAGGCCGAGGAAAAGGCCGAGCGCGCGGCTCTGCGCGAAACTGTCGCCACAGTCGCGCTGACGGCCGACACGCCGGTGCCAGAGGCATCGGGCCAGGCCGGATCGGGGTTTCTCGATGGGGTACCGTCAGGCTTTCCCGCGCTGACGCTGGCGCTGAAAATCCAGCAAAAGGCCGCGAAGGTCGGCTTCGACTGGGACCGGCCGGAGCCGATCGTCGGCAAGATCGTCGAGGAGATCGACGAAGTCGCCGAGGCCGCGGAGAGCGGCGACCGCGACGCGCTGGAGGGCGAGATCGGCGATCTTCTGTTCAGTGCGGTCAATCTCGCGCGCTATCACCAGATCGACCCTGAATCCGCCCTGCGGCGTTGCGTGTGCAAGTTTCGGGGTCGGTTTCGCCATATCGAACAAGAGCTTGCCGCGACGGGCCGCGCGCTGGAAACCGCCAGTCTCGATGAAATGGAAGCGCTCTGGATCGCGGCCAAGACGCGCAAGCAGCCGGCGGTATCCTGAGGCAAGCGGGCCGATCATGAGGGTCTGATCCAATACCGCCGTTCCCGGATGCCGCAATCAGGCGTTTGGAGTTCGGGTGCCGGATCTCGGCCGTTTCGGCTCGCCTTCAGGCTTCGCGGCGCCCTTCGTCCGGACCGCGCGCCGGGAGGCGCCATCCGCGATCGCGATCCAGCGCTGCGCTTCGTCCGGGTCGTCGAAGGCGGCATCCGGCATCCGGTAATAGGGCATGCGCACCGGGCTTCGGCCGGTGCGGGCGTAATGCCAGTTTCGCAGACCTTCGGCCTCGTAGATGGCATCCGTCTCGCCATCGCTTTTGAGATAGAGTTCGCCGTCGACGACCAGAGCGAGGATGCGATCCCCGGCATAAATCCCCTGCCCGCCGAACATCCGGCGAATGCGAAACCCCGGAACCGAGGCAAAGAGTTCGCGGAGAAAGTCCTCGTCCATCGGACCGCTCAGGCGCGATGGCGGGCGGTCATCCCGGCTGGCCGGCGAGCGCCGCCAGATCGGCCTGCTTCAGCTCGACGGATTCGCCGCAGCCACAGGCCGAGGTCTGGTTGGGATTGCGGAAGGTGAAGCCGGACCGCAGGACGGTCTCCTCGTAGTCCATCTCGGTGCCGAGCAGGAACAGGACCGCTTCCGGCGCGACCAGCACCTTGGCGCCGTCCTTCTCGATCATGTCCTCGTTGGGATTGGCTTCGGTTGCGAGGTCGATGGTGTATTCCATGCCTGCGCAGCCGCCCTTCTTGATGCCGACCCGCAGGCCGAGCGCATCCTCGCCCTTGCTCGACGTGATCGCCTTGACCCGCTCGGCAGCGGCGTCGGTCATGCTCATCACGGTGAAGCGGCCCATGGCGGCCTCCTTTCGAGAAATTCTGTCACGCGAACACTATCAGAAAGATGGGGCGTTTCGCGAGGCGCCACAAGGCGAACGCTGCGTCGGCATGGGGACTGCGCGATGCCAACCCCGCTCAGGATCGCGACCAGAGTTCGCGTGTGGCAAGTTCGGCGGCATGGCCGTCGGGATCGCGGAAATACAGGCTGTGGCCCCGTCCCCGCGACCATTGCACCTCGCTCTCCACCGCGACGCCGCAGGCTTCGAGATGGCGGCGCCATTCATCCACCGAGCCCGGCGGGATGCCGAGCGCGAAGTGGATCGGACCCTGGCCGTCATGGGGCGGAATCGTCCCGTCCGGTGTGACCACCGGTTCCAGCGTCGAGCCGCGGGCGAACAGGATCAGGACCGTGCCGTCGGGCAGGCGGAAGACGCAAATGCGGTCTTCCTCGAACAGCGGCTCGATACCGAGCAGCGCCGCGTAGAACGCCTTCGACCGCGCCATGTCATCGACATAGAGGCAGGTCTCCAGCAATCCCGACAGCGGCGGTGTCATGGCTTCAGCGTCAGAACCAGCCGACGGCGACCTGTGCCTCTTCGCTCATCCGCTCGGGCGTCCAGGGAGGATCGAAGACGAGGTCGACGCGGACCTGGCCGACGCCGTCGACGGAACTGACGGCGTTCTCGACCCAGATCGGCATTTCGCCGGCAACCGGGCAGCCCGGTGCGGTCAGGGTCATCTCGACGTCGACATTGCGCTCGTCGTCGATGTCGATCTTGTAGATCAGGCCGAGTTCGTAGATGTCGGCCGGGATCTCCGGATCGTAGACGGTCTTCAGCGCGCCGACGATGTCGTCGGTAAGGCGCGTGAGTTCCTCGGCCGGGATGGCCGATTGCGTGCCGTTGTCGCCGGACGCCATGGCGACGTTGGCGGCGGCGGTGTCGTCCGCTGCGGGCTTTTGTTCGGCTTGGTCGGTCATGCGATCATCCTTGCGGCCCGCCCCGGTTTCGCGTGATCGCGATGCTGCGGGGCTATGCCTTCAAAATCTTCTCTGGCGGGCGCTGATCAGGCGAAGAAGCGCCGCGCCTTTTCGAGCGCCTCGGCCAGGCGATCGATCTCGTCGGTCGTATTATACATACCAAACGATGCCCGGCATGTGGAAGTCGCGCCGTATCGCTTCAAGAGCGGCTGGGCGCAGTGGGTGCCGGCGCGCACGGCGACGCCCTCGCGGTCGATGACCATGGAAATGTCGTGGGCGTGGATGCCCTCCAGGTCGAAGGAGACGATGGCCCCCTTCCCCGGCGCTTCGCCATAGATGCGCAACGAGTTCACTGCGCGCAAACGCTCATGGGCGTAGTCGCGCAAGGTTTCCTCATGCGCCGCGATCGCCTCGCGGCCGATGCCCCGCATGTAGTCCAGCGACGCGCCGAGGCCGATGGCCTGGACGATCGGCGGCGTGCCCGCCTCGAAGCGGTGCGGCGGCGCGTTGTAGGTCACCGCATCCTCGGTCACCTCGACGATCATCTCGCCGCCGCCATTGAAGGGCTGCGTGCGCTCCAGCATCTCGCGCTTGCCGTAGAGAATGCCGATGCCGGTCGGGCCGTAGACCTTGTGTCCGGTGAAGACGTAGAAATCGCAGTCGAGATCCTGCACGTCGACCGGCAGATGGACGGCGGCCTGGCTGCCGTCGACGAGCACCGGAATGCCCTTGGCATGGGCCATCGCGCAGACCGCCTTCACGTCGACGACGGTGCCCAGCACATTCGACATGTGGGTGGTGGCGATCATCTTCGTGCGCGGCGTGATCGCCCGTTCGAAGGCCGCGACGTCGATGGAGCCGTCTTCCTCGACGGGGACGAAGACCAGCTTGGCGCCCTTCTTCTCGCGAATGAAGTGCCAGGGGACGATGTTGGAGTGATGCTCCATGATCGTCAGGACGATCTCGTCACCCTCGCCGATCTCGTTCATGCCGTAGCCATAGGCGACAAGATTGATCGCCTCGGTGGCGGACCGCGTGAAGACGATCTCCTCGGCGCTCGGCGCGTTGAGGAAATCCGAGACCTTGCCGCGGGCCGCCTCGAATTCCTCGGTGGCCTTGTTGGACAGGAAGTGCAGGCCGCGATGGACGTTGGCGTAGTCCTCGCTGTAGGCCTTCTGGATCGCGTCGAGCATGGCGCGTGGCTTCTGGGCCGATGCGCCGTTGTCGAGATAGACCAGCGGCTTGCCGTAGACTTCCTTCGACAGGATCGGGAAGTCGCGCCGGATGGCGTCGATGTCGTAGGCGGGACTGGCCGCAGCCATCACGTCAGCCTTCATGGCACGGGAACTCCGGTTTTCGCGCGGGTCACCTCGGCATGGCCGAGGGGCGAGACGGGCGCGGCCGAAATCTCCGGCGCGCCCGTCAGGACCGCATTATCGCTCGTGTGCGAGCCAGGCGTCGATGCGCTCCATCAGCGCGTCTCCGGCTGCTTCGTCTTCCAGCTCTTCCACGACCTCAGCGACGAAGGCCTTCACGAGCAGCGCCCGTGCCGGCTTCTCCGGAATGCCGCGCGACATCAGGTAGAACAGGTGATCGGCGTTGATCTCGCCCGCCGTCGCGCCGTGTCCGCACTGCACGTCGTCGGCGAAGATTTCCAGCTCGGGCTTGGCCGAGAAGTCACCCTGGTCCGACAGGAGCAGCGTGTTGCAAGCCATCTTCGCGTCGGTCTTCTGGGCATCCTTGGCAACCTTGATCATGCCCTGGAAGACGCCGTGGCCACCCGTGACCACGTTCCGGAAGGTCTCCGTCGCGGTGGTGTTGGGCACCTGATGGCGCAGCGTCGTCGTCACGTCGACATGCTGACCCTCGGTCAGAAGGTTCACGCCGCGGATGCGGATCTCGCTGTTCTCGCCAACCGATTCGACGTGAACCTCGTTGCGCACCAGCGCGCCGCCGCTGTTCAGCACGAACAGCTTGAAGACAGCATTGGCGCCGACGGTGACGTTGAGCTGGCCGAGATGGGCCGCCGACATGCCCTTCGCCTGATCGATGATCCAGAGCACTTCGGCCCCGTCGGCAATCGTCAGGTGCGACACGCCGGTCGAGGGCGCGCCGGTGGCGTTGCCCTCGATGCGCTCGACGAAGGTCGCGCGGGCGCCCTCGGCGACCATGCAACGGGCAAAGCCGTGGCCGCGCTCGCCAGTGCCGGCGCGCAGCTCGATCGCGGATGCCAGCGCCGTTCCGGCGGCGACATTGACCACGACGGCCGGTGCGCCGAAGGCGGCATTGACCAGGCGGACCGTATCGATCGGCCGATCGAGATGGTTCGGCGACTTGTTCCAGTCCGCCGCCTCGCTCACCGCCGCGATCTGCACGCCCTCGGGCGCACTGGTCGCAGCCGGGTCGCTCATCTCGACCACATGGCTGTTATGCAGGAGCGGCGCCAGCAGCGCCGGGTCCTCGCTCGCCGTCGCCTCGGCGGCCGGCAGGCGCCCCATCAGGGCGCGCAGATCGGTATAGTGCCAGGCTTCGGTGCGCCGGTTGGGCAGGCCTTCACGGCGCAGGGCCTCGATGGCGGAGGCCGCGGTCGCGACGCTGCCGGCCCGCTCGGCGCTGTCGATCAGCGCCGCCTCGGCCGGGCTTCGGGTCTTGAGCTGATGCACCGTCATGTTCAGGCTGCCTCGTCGATCAGCTGGCCGTAGCCCTCGTTCTCGAGCTGCAAGGCCAGGTTCTTGTCGCCGGTCTTGATGATGCGGCCCTTGTAGAGGACGTGCACCGTGTCCGGCACGATGTAGTCGAGCAGGCGCTGGTAATGGGTGATGACCAGGAACGAGCGCTCCGGCGAACGCAGCGCGTTGACGCCGTCGGCGACGATCTTCAGCGCATCGATGTCGAGGCCGGAATCGGTCTCGTCCATGACGCAGAGCTTGGGCTCGAGCAGCGCCATCTGCAGGATCTCGGCGCGCTTCTTCTCACCGCCCGAGAAGCCGACATTCAGCGGCCGCTTCAGCATGGCGGCGTCGATCTTCAGATCGGCGGCCGCGGCCTTCACCCGGCGCATGAAGTCCGGCGTGGTCAGCTCGCCCTCGCCGCGCGCCTTGCGCTGAGAGTTGAGTGCGGTCTTCAGGAAGGTCATGGTGGCGACGCCCGGGATCTCCAGCGGATACTGGAAGGCGAGGAAGACGCCCGAGGCAGCGCGCTCGGCCGGGTCCATCTCGAGGATCGACTCGCCGTTGTAGAGGATGTCGCCCTCGGTCACCTCGTAGTCGTCGCGACCGGCGAGGATGTAGGACAGGGTCGACTTGCCGGAGCCGTTCGGCCCCATGATCGCCGCGACCTCACCGTCCTGGACGGTCAGATTGACGCCGCGCAGGATCTCGGTTTCGTCGTCCGCCACGCGGGCATGAAGGTTCTTGATTTCAAGCATCGGTCATTTCTTCAGCGGTTGGGTTCGCCGACGGTGTCGGCCGACTGGATTGCGTTCAAAAGGCGGTCGCGCTCGGTCTGGAGCGCGTCGAGTTCGTCCGAGACGATCGGGTCGGTGGCGCTGCCCTGCGCCATCGCGATCGCCTCGCGGGCCTGCTCGATCTCGTCTTCGATCTCGCGCAGGCGGGCGTGATGGTCGGCGCCGGGCCGACCCTCGGTGCCGCTCATCAGCCGACGGAGCCTTCGAGGCTGATGCCGATCAGCTTCTGGGCCTCGACGGCGAACTCCATCGGGAGCTGCTGGATCACGTCCTTGACGAAGCCGTTGACGATCAGCGCCACGGCCTCTTCCTCGGGAATGCCGCGCTGCATGCAGTAGAACAGCTGGTCGTCCGAAATCTTCGAGGTGGTCGCCTCGTGCTCGAACTGCGCGGTGGCGTTCTTCACCTCGATATAGGGCACCGTGTGGGCGCCGCAGTCGTTGCCGATCAGCAGCGAGTCGCACTGGGTGAAGTTGCGGGCATTCGTCGCCTTGCGGTTGGCCGAGACCTGGCCGCGATAGGTGTTGTTCGAATTGCCAGCCGAGATGCCCTTGGAGATGATGCGGCTCGACGTGTTCTTGCCGAGATGCAGCATCTTGGTGCCGCTGTCGATCTGCTGGCGACCGTTGGACACGGCGATGGAATAGAACTCGCCGCGGGAATTGTCGCCGCGCAGGATGCAGGACGGGTATTTCCAGGTGATCGCCGAACCGGTTTCGACCTGGGTCCAGGAGATACGCGAGTTCTTGCCTCGGCAGTCGCCCCGCTTGGTGACGAAGTTGTAGATGCCGCCCTTGCCGTCCTTGTCGCCCGGGTACCAGTTCTGGACGGTGGAGTACTTGATCTCCGCATCGTCCAGCGCGATCAGCTCGACCACAGCCGCATGCAGCTGGTTCTCGTCGCGCTGGGGCGCCGTGCAGCCTTCCAGATAGGAGACGTAGGAGCCCTCGTCGGCGATGATCAGCGTGCGCTCAAACTGGCCGGTGTTCTTCTCGTTGATCCGGAAATAGGTCGACAGCTCCATCGGGCAGCGAACGCCCTTCGGCACGTAGACGAAGGAACCGTCGGTGAAGACCGCGGAGTTCATCGTGGCGAAGAAATTGTCGGATACCGGCACGACCGAGCCGAGATATTTCTTCACCAGCTCGGGATGCTCGCGGATCGCCTCGGAGATCGGCATGAAGATCACACCGGCCTTTTCGAGTTCCTTCTTGAAGGTGGTGGCGACGGAGACCGAATCGAACACGGCATCGACGGCCACGCGGCTTTCGCGCGGCGCGATCTCGTTGCCGTCCTCGTCATAGGTCGGCTCGGCCGCCGGCTTGACGACGCCGGCCAGCATCTCCTGCTCGCGAAGCGGAATGCCGAGCTTCTCGTAGGTGCGCAGGATCTCGGGATCGACCTCGTCGAGCGAGGCCGGGCCGGACATGGATTTCGGCGCGGCGTAATAGTGGATGTCCTGGAAGTCGATCTCGGGATAGTCGAGACGCGCCCAGGACGGGCTCTCCATCGTCTTCCAGCGCTCGAACGCCTCCAGACGCCAGTCCAGCATCCACTGGGGCTCGTCCTTCTTGGCGGAGATCAGCCGGATGATGTCTTCGTTGAGGCCCTTGGGCGCCACATCCATCTCGATGAGCGTCTCGAAGCCGTATTTGTACTGATCGACATCGATCTTGCGGACCTGATCGATGGTTTCCTGAACTGCTGGCATTCCAATTCTCCATACTCGCCGGATTCAAGGTCCGGTGGTCGGCGCGCCGCCGAAGCGCCCGGCCGCGCGGTGTAGATAGCAACGAAGCGCCCCGATTTTTAGGGCGTAGCCGATGTCCTGCGAACTCTTATCGTCACGCCGCGCGGTGCGCCCTCGCCGCCGGTGCGGCGCGCCCCGCCAAGGCGGCATATTCGCGAACGAAACGATCGAGATCGCGCGTCGCGGTGTCATAGCCGAAGCTGATGCGGATGGCACCGTAATCGGCAGAAATCTGAAGGCCTCCCCGGACCATCGCATCGACCACATGGCTGCGACCGACCTTGCCCGACGAACAGGCCGACCCGGCCGACACGGCCAGCCCCTGGAGATCGAGACCGATCTGGGCGGTTTCGGCGCGCAGCCCCGGTGCCGCGATCGCCACCGTGTTGGGCAGGCGCGGCGCTTGGCCGCCGATGATCGTCGCCTGCGGCACTTGCACCAGAAGCGCGGTTTCCAGATGCCGACGCAACGCCATCAGTTCGTCCGGCGCATGCTCGAGCCGTTCCCGCGCGACACGGGCCGCCGCGCCAAGGCTGGCGATGGCCGGCACTGCTTCCGTTCCGGCGCGGCGCCCTTTTTCCTGGCCGCCGCCGCGCACGAGCGCGAAAGGCCGCGTCGCGGGATCGCGAAACATCATGGCGCCGACGCCCTTGGCCGCCCCGAATTTGTGCCCGGAAACGAAGGCCGCATCGGCGCCGCTCGCCGCAAAGTCGAATCCGATTCGGCCGATCATCTGGACGGCATCGAGGACAAGTCGGACCGGGCGATCGGCGATCGCCGCCCGGATCCGATCCAAGGACTGCAGGACGCCGGTCTCGGAATTGGCCAGCGTCAGCGCCAGAAGGCCGGTCATTCCGTCTTCGAGAGACTCGGCCCACGCAGCCAAGGCGGCGCAATCCACGATGCCGTCAGCATCGACCGGCAGGCGCGTCACGTCGGTGGAGGTGAAGGCACCGCCGTCACGCACGCAAGGGTGATCGGTATCAATGACGGCGAGACGCGAAAACCGTGTCTCCTGTCCGTCCACGAGCCAGCGAGGCGACAGGCAGGTGGTGGCCGCCTCACTGGCGCCACTTGTGAAGGCGATCTGTTCGGCGTCGCAGCCAACGAGCCGCGCCAGTTCGTCGCGGGCGCTCTCCACCAGCTTTCTGGAGGCGCGTCCTTCGCTGTGAACGGACGAAGCATTGGCGGCATCGAGCGCGTCGATCAGTGCGGCGCGCGCTTCAGCCAGAAGCGGCGCACTCGCATTGTGATCCAGATAGAGACGCTCGTCTCTGCTCATTGCCTCTCGCAACGGTTCGGTCCGGGGCGCGATGCGCAAAAATCTTGAATTTTCGACGACGCCCGGACTACAAGACGCCTGACAGACGCTCGTAGTTTTGAATCATTCTAAACTGGACCCTACGAGGCCACTTCGGCTTCGTCAAGTCAGGCCAGTCGAGCCATCCCGCTCGCCAAGGAACATTATTATGCCCGAAGTGATCTTCAATGGCCCTGCCGGCCGCCTGGAGGGCCGTTATCAGGCCGCCAAGGAGAAGAACGCCCCGATCGCCATCGTCCTGCATCCGCATCCGCGCTTCGGCGGCACGATGAACAACCAGATCGTCTACAAGCTCTTCTACATGTTCGTGGAGCGCGGCTTCACCACCCTGCGCTTCAATTTCCGCGGCATCGGCCGCAGCCAGGGCGAATTCGACCATGGTTCGGGCGAATTGTCGGATGCCGCCTCGGC
>Ga0189290_100206_pt1 | contig 28224 bp, 35 predicted proteins | sample UW140minimetaG_FD_130318 | JGI IMG/M metagenome (GOLD analysis project Ga0189290, IMG submission 130318) | Marine microbial communities from the Costa Rica Dome - UW140 mini metaG | ecosystem: Environmental > Aquatic > Marine > Oceanic > Photic zone | place: Costa Rica: the Eastern Pacific...
ACCACTTTTACTAACGCCTAATATTTTACACATCTTCTCAACTGGATATTTTAATTTATGGTGTTTTATGAACCTAAATTTTTCCTATCGCTCTCGGAGAAGATGCATATCGCCTTTTTTAATATATCTCGTTCTAACTTAGCATCCCTTAATTGTTTCTTTAAACTAACTATCTCTTTTTGCTCTTCTGTTAATTTTGGTTTGCCTCTCCCTGGAAAACTATTGGTACCATAATCTGATAATTCTTTACGCCAACGATGGAGTAATGATGCATATATTAAACTCTTCTGCTACAGATTTTATATTTCCTCTAGCGTGACTTAATTAGACTGCCTTTTTCTTAAATTCTAACGTGAAATTTCTTGATCGTTTTCTCATAAAAAATAATTGGTTTACAAGCAGCGAAGATAATAACTCAACTAAATGTACAGTCTAATATAGGAAGTCCAGTATTTTTAATATGCTGATTCATGCACATGAGCTATAGCTCTCCCCGAAGGTTCGTTCATGTTTTTAAAAGCTTCATCCCATTCTAATGCTATTTTAGTACTACAAGCAACACTTGGTTCTTGAGGCACGCTATAGGCAGCTGTATCGCTAGGGAAATGTTCTTCAAAAATAAAACGATAATAAAACTCCTCTTTGTTTTGCGGTGTTTGTATTGGAAATCTGTATTTAGCATTTTTCATCTGCTCATCAGTTACTTCTTTTTCAACCAAATCTTTAAGTGTATCAATCCAACTATACCCTACTCCGTCACTAAATTGCTCTTTTTGCCTCCAAGTCACACTTTCGGGTAGCATGTCTTCAAAAGCTTTACGTACTACCCATTTTTCCATACGTTCTCCATTAATCATTTTATCTTTTGGGTTAATACTCATAGCTACGTCTATAAACTCTTTATCTAAAAATGGTACACGCCCTTCTATTCCCCACGCTGCTAAGCTTTTGTTCGCCCTTAAACAATCGTACATATGTAACTTATCTAACTTACGTACTGTTTCGTCATGAAATTCTTTTGCATCTGGTGCTTTATGGAAATATAGATATCCTCCAAAAATCTCATCTGCTCCTTCCCCAGATAATACCATTTTTATCCCCATAGATTTAATAACACGTGCCATTAAATACATTGGTGTAGAGGAACGAATGGTTGTAATATCATATGTTTCAATATTATATATAACATCACGAATTGCATCTAACCCTTCTTGAATTGTAAATTTAATCTCATGATGTATCGTACCAATATGATCGGCCACTTTTTGTGCTGCTGCTAAATCAGGAGAACCTTCTAACCCTACAGAAAAAGAATGTAGTTGAGGATACCAAGCATCGGTTGCTCCATCACTCTCAACGCGTTTTTGTGCATACTTTTTAGCTATAGCAGAAGTTACTGAAGAATCCAATCCCCCAGATAGTAATACACCGTATGGAACATCACTCATTAACTGTCTTTTAACTGCTGCTTCAAGAGCTTCTTTTACTTTTGCTATACTCGTCTCATTATCTTGTACTGCATCATATTCGGTCCAATCTCTTTTCCACCACTTCACAAACTGACCATCTCTACTAGACATGTAATGACCTGGTGGAAATAATTCAATTTTAGTACATATTCCCTCTAAAGCTTTTAATTCGGAAGCAACATAAAATGTTCCATTTTGATCCCAGCCTATATATAAAGGAATAATTCCCATATGGTCTCTAGCTATAAAGTATTCATCTTTTTCTGCATCATAAATTGCAAAACCAAAAATACCATTCATTTCATCAACAAAGTCAGCCCCTTTCTCTTGATATAAAGCTAAAATAACTTCGCAATCACTTTGCGTTTGAAACTCATACTTCCCTTCAAATTGTTTACGTAACGCTCTGTGGTTGTATATTTCTCCGTTTGCAGCTAAAATTATTTTTTTATTTGGGCTAAATAATGGTTGTTTTCCTGACGTAGGGTCTACAATAGCTAATCGTTCATGAGCAAGAATAGCCCTATCATCACTATATATTCCTGACCAATCTGGCCCTCTATGACGTATTTTTTTAGACATCTCTAAAACTTGAGGTCTTAAATCTTCAGATTTTTGTTTAAGGTCGAAAGCACATACTATTCCACACATAATTATATATTTTAGTTTTTTTATTATTATTTATTAATCAAATATCTTTTTAAAGTTTCATTTTAAAAATACTTAACTCAAAAACACTTACATAATTAAACATAAAATTCAATATTTAAACTAAATCGAAATTAAACAATATAAAAAATACTATAGTAACTTTGCAATCTGAAAGTTGAGAAAGAATTCCTTTAGTAAAAAGAAAAATAAATGAGATTCATAAAACTAATAACTCTATTATTAAGCATTAGTTCCCTAGCCCAAACATGGCAAAATGCTCCTAATATAGTCTCTAATATTAACGGAGAACGTTTTGACGATGTTTACTTTTTAAATGATAATTTAGGTTGGGCAGCAAATGGAGCTTTTGCAGCTGTATACAAAACTACAGATGGAGGCTTAACTTGGACAGAGCAACTAAATAGCACCATATTAGGTAGTGGTCATTATTTTAGAAATATTGAATTTTTAGACGAAAACATAGGCTTTTTGGGTACTTTAAATGGTAAATTTTATAAAACAATAGATGGAGGCGATAATTGGAATGAAGTAATTATTACCCCTAACCCTCCTGCAATTTGCGGTTTAAATACAGTTGGCGCTTCAACCGTTTATGGTTGTGGTGCATTTTTTGAACCAGCACATATTATAAAATCTACAGATAGTGGAAATACTTGGAGTTATATAGACATGTCTGCTTATGCCACAGCTTTAGTAGAAATTAAGTTTTTAGACGAATTAAACGGTTTTGCAGCTGGACGAAATAGTACTGGTGCAGTTGTTTTAAAAACTACAGATGGGGGCGGTACTTGGTCTACAATTTATAATGCTACTATTCCTGGAGAATATGTATGGAAGCTTCAAGTTTTAGAAAGTGATACTGATGTTATGTTTGGAGCCTTATTTGCTTCAGATCCTAACCCTGGAAAATTAATATCATCTACAGATGGAGGTAACACTTGGTCTAGTTTTGATGCTCCTGAATCTAGAATAGAAGCTGTTGGTTTTATCTCTGAAACTAAAGGTTGGATGGGAGGTCACACCACTGGCTTTTTTGAAACAACTGATGGAGGTGCCACTTGGGTAGATTTAGGTATTGGAGGTAATTTAAATCGAATTTTTATTATTAATAACTCTTTAGCATATGCCGCGGGTACAACGGTTTATAAATACACTACAGAAGTACTTAGCAACAATAATTCTGAAGTTGAGTACAAGTCTGACTTAAACATTCAATTCACTAAAAACCCAGTAACTAAGCAACTGGAATTCACAGTAAACTTTAAAGCCGACGATAATCTTCTTATTAGTTTATATGATGTTAATGGTAAATTTATAAAACAATTAAGTCGAGATTTAATTAGAAACACAAAAACAAAAAATTATATTTTTCCTGTAGAATACTTATATAGTGGCACTTACATCATAGATTTCCATAATAACACAGGGAGAACATCTAAAAAATTTGTTAAGCTTTAGTTAATTTCTTTAATAGACTGTAAAGAGCAAATTACTATTCCGACCTTTACATTTGTAATCAAAATATAACACAGATATTATTATGAAAAAATCAACTTTTTTTACGGCAATTACTTTTGTTTTTATGACCTTATTAAGTTTTAGTGTAGATGCACAAAACTTTAGTGGTTTAGACAAAAGCCCAATGGATGCGGCTTCTTTTCCTGCAAGTTACAAAGAACCAAACAAATTAGTTAAGGTAACATACAGCAGGCCTCAACTAAAAGGAAGAGAATTAAGCAAACTTGCTCCTAACGGAAAAGTATGGAGAACAGGAGCTAATGAAGCAGCTGAGATTACATTATATACAGACATGAAATTAGGAGGTACAGCTGTAAAAGCAGGAACTTATTCTTTATTCACTATTCCAGGGGAAAAAGAATGGACAGTAATTTTAAGTACAGACATTAATGTATGGGGAAGTTACTTTTATAATAAGGCTAATGATGTTGCTAGAATTAATGTACCAACTACAATAGGAAAAGAATCTTTAGAAGCTTTTTCTATGGCTTTTGAAAAAGCAGACAATGGTGTAAGTTTACATATGGGATGGGGAACTTTAAGAGTTGCTGTGCCTTTTATAAAATAATCATTAAGCAAAAAATAAAAAAGCCCGTGTTTTAATAAAACATGGGCTTTTTTGTTTTTAGGTAATTTTGTAATCTAAGGGATATTTAAATATTTATGTGTTTGTAATGAGACTTTCCATTTTGGATTAGCCATAACATATTCCACAATTTCAGGAATCATCTTATCTCGTTTTCCCCATTCTGGCTGCATATATAAAATACAATCTTTACTTACTTTTGCTGCTTGCTCTTCAGCAAAACGAAAGTCATCTTTATTATAAATAATTGTTTTTAATTCATTTGCTTTTTCATATACACCTTGCGTAGGTAATTTCACTTTTTTTGGTGACAAACAAATCCAATCCCACGTACCAGATAATTCGTATGCTCCAGAGGTTTCAATATGCACCTGCATACCTTTAGCTTTTAATTGTGTCGTTAGTTCTGTCATGTCCCACATTAATGGTTCTCCACCTGTAACAACAATAGTATCACTATATTTTGCAGCATTTGCTACAATTTTCTCTGTTTCTGTTGGTGGATGTAATGAAGCTATCCAACTTTCTTTAACATCACACCAATGGCATCCCACATCACAACCTCCTATTCTAACAAAATAAGCTGCAGTTCCTTTATGGAATCCTTCCCCTTGAATAGTATAAAACTCTTCCATAAGAGGTAACATTTTTCCTTTCTTTACTAAATCTTGTATTTCCTGCGTCATAAGCTTGCAAATATAGCTATAAAGTTTGAAGTGAATAGATTATATACATCAATTTTTAGTCCGTGAAAAGTCCGTTAAATAGTAATGCATTCTCTTAAAGATTATTATTTTTACGGCAAATACTGAATATTATGAGTAAACGCGACGAATTCTTTAAACATATCACCGAAGGTAACACTACCAAAGGAGACTTTATTACTATAGGTTCTGCAATACTTGAAGAAGAAACAGTAACTGAAGCTTTTGTAAAAATTCCTTTAAAAACAATGAACCGCCATGGTTTAATTGCTGGAGCTACAGGAACTGGTAAAACAAAAACATTACAAGTATTAGCCGAAAATTTAAGTGATAAAGGAATTCCTGTTTTACTAATGGATATTAAAGGAGACTTAAGCGGTTTAGCACAACCTAGTCCTGGGCATCCAAAAATAGACGAGCGTCACTCTAAAATAGGTTTAGGTTTTGAAGCTAAAGGATTCCCTGTAGAAATTATGTCTCTATCTGAACAAGATGGTGTTAGGCTTCGTGCTACAGTTAGCGAATTTGGTCCAGTATTGCTTTCTAGAATTTTAGATTTAACAGAGACACAATCTGGTGTTGTTGCAGTAGTTTTTAAATATTGTGATGATAACAAGCTACCTCTTTTAGATTTAAAAGATTTCAAAAAAATATTGCAATATGCTACTAAACAAGGTAAAGCTGAATTTGAAGAAGAATACGGCAGAATTTCATCTGCTTCTACTGGAGCTATTTTACGTAAAATAGTAGAAATAGAACAACAAGGAGGCGATTTATTCTTTGGAGAAAAGAGTTTTGATGTTGAAGATTTAGTACGTACAACTAGAGATAGTCGTGGTTATATTAATATTATTAGACTTACAGACATTCAAGATAAACCCAAATTATTTTCAACATTTATGTTAAGTTTATTAGCCGAAATTTATGAAACTTTTCCTGAGCAAGGTGATTCTGGTAAACCAGAATTAGTTATGTTTATAGATGAGGCTCACTTAATATTTAATGAAGCCTCAAAAGCTTTATTAAACCAAATTGAAAGTATTGTAAAATTGATTCGTAGTAAAGGTATAGGCTTATATTTTGTAACTCAGAACCCTACAGATGTTCCTGAAGCTATACTAAGTCAATTAGGTTTAAAAATCCAACATGCCTTACGTGCTTTTACAGCTAAAGATAGAAAGGCTATTAAATTAACTGCGCAAAATTATCCAGACACGGATTATTATGATACTGCCGAAGTACTAACTTCTTTAGGAATAGGTGAAGCACTAGTTTCTGCTTTAGATGAAAAAGGTAGACCAACCCCACTTGCAGCAACAATGTTACGTGCTCCAATGAGTAGAATGGATGTATTAACAGATAATGAACTTCAGGATTTATTTCATGACTCTAAGTTAGTAATGAAGTACAATGAAACTATAGACAGAAAAAGTGCTTACGAAATATTAAATAAAAAAATAAAAAAGGCAGAAACTTTAAAGGCTAAAGAGGATGCCAAAATAGCCAAAGAAAAAGAGGCCGCTAAAAAAGCTAAAAAGAAAACCTCAACAAGACGTAGAAGCACTGCCCAAAATCCAATTGTAAAAGTATTAACCAGTGCTACCTTTATAAGAGCTGTTTTTGGAATTCTAAAAAAAGTCATTAAATAAAATTAAGAGATACAACAACAATAAATATTTTACATAAACTAAATGAAGAAATTATTTTTCACCTTAATCGCTATTGCTGCATTAGCAACATCTTGTCAAAAAACAGAAATTAATCCTTTTTTGATCTCTAAACAAAACATAGGATTGCTTACAGACTCAACCAAAGTAAATGCTTTAGAGGTTATATATGCTAATGACTCTGTTGTTAAAAAAATTGCTGGTGATGAATTTATTGGTCGTGTTAATGGTATAGAAATTTACGAAAAAGGTGGTAAAAAACTTTTAGAGTTATCACCTAGTCAAGCTTTAGATTCTACAGCAACTATTAACTCTGTAAGAATATTCGACCCTCGTTTTAAAACAGATAAGGGTATTAATTTGAATAGCACTTTTGGAGATCTCAAAGCTAGTTACACTATATCAAGTATTCAAAACACATTAAGAAACATTGTTGTTTTTGTTAATGAAAACAATACATACTATACCATAGATAAAAAAGAATTACCTGCCGAATTACGTTTTGATGTATCAAAAAAAATTGAAGAAATACAAATTCCTGATACGGCAAAAATTAAGTTCTTTATGTTGGATTGGTAATTTGTTTTTCTTTAAATAATACAATTGCAAATAATTAAACTATAGTCTCATGCCTAAAAAGTATACAATACAAAACTCTCCTTTTGTTGTACCAACAACAGATGGTAAACTTATTGAAGAACATTTTGGTAATGCTACTAATGGCAATTCGAAAATAAGCATTGCGCATATGGTAGCCCCTGCTGGATGGAATGAGCCATATCAAACTCCAGAGTTCGATGAGTATACATATATTATAAAAGGCAAGAAGCAATTTATTATACAAGGAGAACAAGTTGTATTAGAAGCTGGACAATCTATTAAAATAGAACGAAACACAAGAGTACAATATTCAAATCCATTTACAGAAGCTTGCGAATATATTGCTATCTGCACACCTGCCTTTTCAATGGATTTAGTAAATAGAGAGGACTAAATGGGGAATACTATTATAAAACTTATCGGCACATCATTTAATGCATTAAGTTATGTGATTCCTAAATACACATCTATTAAAGCTTTAGACTTATTTGCTACCCCTAGAAAAGGACGTATTAAACCAGAACAACGTCCTTTTTTAAATACAGCTGAACAATTAAATTTAAAATACGATAATACTACTATAGCTACTTATCATTGGCAAGGTAAAGAAACTACTATTTTACTAGTACATGGGTGGGAAAGTAATACTCAACGTTGGGAAAAGTTAATAAAACATCTTCAGGTATTAGAATACAATATTGTCTCTTTAGATGCTCCTGCTCATGGCGCTTCTAGTGGGAAACAATTTAATGCCGTTTTATATTCAGAATGCATAAATGTAGTGGTTAACCACTTTACCCCTGAGATTATTATAGGGCATTCTGTAGGAGGTATGGCTACAGGGTTTTTTCAGTATAATTATCAAAATAAACAGGTAAAAAAACTTGTTTTTTTAGGAGCTCCAGCAAAGTTTGCAGACGTTTTTAAACGCTATGTCGATATGATGTCTTTTAATAAGCGTATAGAAAATGGTTTAAATAATCTTATTTTTGAACGTTTTAATAAAGAACCTTCTCATTTTTCTTTAGCGAATTTTGCAAAAACAATAACTACAAAAACTTTAGTAGTACATGATACCGAAGATAAAATTATTCCTTATAACGATGCTGAACTTATTGTAGAACACCATACTAATGCAGAATTCATTACTACCACTGGTTATGGTCATGGTTTGCGTAATGAAGTCGTTTACAAACATATTCTTGACTTCATAAACAGTTAAAAGCGTAACTTTGCAGTATGGAAAAAAAACTTACTAGACTTAATAAATACCTTAGCGAAGCTGGTTACTGTTCTCGTCGTGAAGCCGATAGACTTATTGATGCGGGGCGCGTAACCATTAATGGTAGTGTTCCTGAAATGGGAACCAAAGTAAAGGAAAGCGACGTTGTTGAAGTAGATGGGAAGTCTATTACCGAACGAAAGTCTGACTTTGTTTATCTTGCTTTTAATAAGCCAATAGGCATTGTTTGTACAACAGATACGCGTGTTGAAAAGGATAATATTATAGATTATATAAACTATCCCAAACGTATCTTCCCTATTGGGCGATTAGATAAACCAAGTGAAGGACTTATTTTTTTAACAGATGATGGAGATATTGTAAATAAGATTTTAAGAGCTAGCAATAATCATGAAAAAGAATATGTGGTTACTGTAGACAAACCTATTTCTCAAACGTTTATAAAACGTATGGCTGGTGGTATTTATTTGTCTGATTTAGATAAGACTACTAAACCTTGTACTGTAGAAAAAATAGATTCTTTAACCTTTAAAATTATTTTAACACAAGGATTAAACCGTCAAATTCGTAGAATGTGTGAATATTTAACTTACGAAGTAACATCCTTAAAGCGTACACGTATTATGAATATTCCATTAGATGTTCCTATTGGTGATTATAGAGAGTTTACTAAAGAGGAATTAAAAACATTAAACTCGCTTTTAGAAGGATCTAATAAAACATTTAAAGCAAAATCGTCTAATAAAAAAATACATTCTGTAAATAGACGGAAGCGATAATGCGTAATGTTTATAGAAACATATCTAATACCAAACGTATATATACTATTATCTTTTTAGTATTAGTAATCACTATTACTATCTAGACTGCTCAACAATTATTTTATATTAAACGCTTTAATTTAGGTAACGACGCTACCTTTTTTGGCTTATTAAAAACGCAAACTTACCGCTGGTTAATTTGGTTTATAAAAAAGCAAACGACTAAACAACTTGTAACCTTATCTAATTTTATTAAATATAGTTTAGTTATACTAGGGTTAGTATTTATAAATATTATTTGTATTGCCTTTGCTCAAATATTACCAATAGAAGAGAATATTACACTAAGCGTTTTCTTTACAGATTATATTACCTTTTTTACTTTTCAAAAAGGTCCTATGTATACTTTAGGTTACATAGCAATTACTATTATTTTACATTTCTATTTTGTTAACGAACAATTACAAATAGAAATACAAACTGTAGCAGATTTAAAACAAGAAAACAAAGGGCTTTATCAACAACTAAGTACCAAAATTGATGATAAAGCTTCTATTTTAAATATTAAAATTGGTAACAAGCGAAAAATTATTCCTGTAAGGAATATTAATTGGATTGAAGCTGACGATTATTGTGTAAAAGTACACACTACCTCTTCTTAAACCTATACTATGCGAAGTTCTTTAAAAGCTTTAGAACAAAAATTAGATAGTAATTTTTTACGCGTACATCGTAAAGCCATTGTAAATATGGATTTTGCTAAAGAGATTAATTTATCGCAATCACCAATTTTAATTTTACAAAATAATGAAGTAATTGCTATCTCTAAAAGTAATTTAAAATTGGTTAGAGATTTTATTTCTTAAGTTTCATACTAAACTAAATCCTTCTCAAAGCACTTACTGTCTTTTACATCGATATATTGCCCATAATTAGGTATTAGAGTATAGCCGTTCTTTTTATATAACCCAATTGCTTCTACTTGTCTAATTCCCGTTTCTAAAATACATTTACTATAAGACAATTCTGCCGCCCATTGTTCTAGCTCTAAAAGTAATTGAGACGCAATACCTTTGCTTCTACTTTTTGGAGAAGTATACATTCGTTTAATTTCTACAGTATGAGTATTAAATTCTTTTATTGAACCACAACCTAATGGCACATCGTTATCGTAAGCAACTACTACATACTTTATATTATCTAATTTATTAAATTGATCATAAAACGAATGATCATCTCCATCTGTTACAGCTAAATAAGCATCTAACTGTTTTACTAATGCTTTAAAGTCTTTGTTTTCAGAATTGGTTCTTATAAGTTTCATTGCTTTACAGCTTTCTATTGAAAACTAAATGTATAAAAAATAGTTTTCTTTTTATGTTGTTACTTAGCCTATTTGACTATAAAACAAACACATATCATTTATTATATAACAATGGCTTTCTAATATATGCTGCAAATATAGTTGCTATTGGTATTAGCATAGCTACTTCTGCAGGTTTGCCTCTATACATATGTATTACCACTATAAAACCATATACAAAACCAACATTAAAGTACCGTACAGTATTGTTTTATTATATAAAAACAACGCTGCTCCTACCAATATAAAAGCTCCTGTTATTATCATTATGGTACTATTTTCTATAATTTTTCCTGTTTGATTTGATTCTAGTAATTTATTTAAGGCATTTGGTATATAAAATAATAATATAATTAAAGAAGGTAACCATATTAATATGCGCTTAATTGTGCGTACTGTTTTCATTTTACATCATTTTTAGATTTCTTTTCAAATCTATTATATGCTCAATTATCTATACAACTAAAATGAGTATACGTTTATGGTTAATTATTAAGCGCTGTTCTTTGAGAAGTAAACGATTTCTATATAGTTTTATTTTTGTTTTTATTCTTTGAATTAACTATTTCCTCAACCAACCTAATATTCTATCATGCTTAATCAGCCACTTTCCATCTTTCATAATTAAATCATATTTTTCTCTTGTTTTTCCAAAAGCACCTGAATTCTGCTGTATAATTTCAATTTCGTTTTCTGATACAGCAGATATTATAGAAACATGTCCATATTTATTTAAAATAGTTCCCGAATATATTACTAAATCATTGACTATAGGCTTAGTTTTACTTGGGTTAGTAAACTGATTTAAATTTCGCTGTTTATTTAATTGCCCATCTTTTAAACTAGAAATAAAGAAGTCTTTAGCATGCCCATAACTATCTAGCATTTTATGATTTAGTTCTTTATAGTAATATCGTTTTACAAATTCAACACATTGGTACTTTAACCCTAGGTTATAACCATCTTTAGTTAATTCTCTTCCTTCAACATTTTCAACACCTCCATTAAAATAAACCGGGACATCATTAAAAGAGTCTATTTTTTGTCCTACTTTACAGGTTGGGTTTAGATTATATTTTTTTGAAACAAAAAAGACTATTACAATTAGAGTAAATAAACCTATTACCAATAATATTCTTTTTTTCAATTTACTATAGAGTTCTTTCTAAAATATAATCTGCAATAAAATAGTATATTCAGATTTTATACGATATAAATTAGTTTATAATTGTAATTATCTCGCCTTAATTACTTAAAATTTCACTATTGTCTAAAAAAGTTACAAGTTCGGACACTCTATTAACAACTTTAATTATAATTCCTTTTTTATTTACTACTATATGAGTTGGATATATTTGTAGGTTAAGTTCTTTTTCTATAAAATTATTTTGTTCTGCTACTATGTTATAATGAAAAGGATTTTCTTTTAAAAACTCATTTAACTTTGGTTTAGTATCCCTAACAAAACTTGTAAATATAATATCGTTTCTTTCTTTATAATGGTCTACTAATATATTAAGTTCTGGAAATTCAGCAACACATGGTTTACAGGCTATAAACCAAGTTTTTAATATTGCTGTTTTACCTTTCATAGTTTTGTTTGTGTGCTGTTGTCCTTTTATGTCTATAACATTAAACTCTGGAAATTCAATTCCTTCCATTTTAAAATGCTTTAAAGCCGTTACAGAAACATTTTTAACTGTAGATCTTATTGCTTGATTAACTGTATCGTCTAGTTTAAAAAGTTTATACTTTACTGTACTTGTATATGGCTTTAATTGTATTGTTATATAATTACCTGTAGTTAATGCTTCTAGAAATTCAACTTTAGATATAACTTTTAAGTTTTCATTAATAGGTATAAAGTCTAAGGATAAATTAATTTCATTGTAATGATAGGCCCACCATGTCATATAATCTGCAACCAAATTATGAAACTCTACTACCGGCTGTCCTATATTTGTATTTTCAACTGTATTATTAATTGTAGATGTTTCTTCTTTACATGAAGAGAAAGTAATAAATAATACTAAGCAAAAATAATATCTCATCTTTAAACAATTACATTCTACAAATGTAGAGATGTTTTATTATTCTACAAGCGTAGAATAAAATTTTATGAAAAATTAGCTTTTTATTAACGCTATTTACTGCAAATAGCATACTTTTCAATGCATTTTATATAATACACTTTTTTCTTTTGCTTTGATTTGAAGTTATAGACTCAAACAAAAACGACTATTATGAAAAGAACATTATTACTTTTAAGCTTAATAATTATTACTGTTGCATCTGCTCAAACAGAAAACGAACCTTCTAAAGCTTTTCCTTATGGGCAACCTCACCCTGATGCTCCGGAACAAATTAAAGATTACGAGCCTTTAATCGGTAAGTGTTATTGTAAATCTACTTCAAGGAAACAAGATGGCACATGGAATGCTCCTGTAGATATCTACTTGGAAAATAGAATGTACAAGAGTTAAAAAATTATAACATATCAATTAGAAATATTATTATTGAAGTTTTGATAGCTAAAACTGATATCTGCAACTATTTATAAAAAAGAATAATTATAAAATAGTATTTTTATACTATAATTATACTTAAGTTTTATATTATGTCTAAATTATCTCCTTTTCATTTAGCAATCCCAGTTCATGATTTAGAGATCTGTCGTATATTTTATAGAGATGTTTTAAATTGTGAAGAAGGTAGAAGTAGTGAACATTGGGTAGATTTCAACTTTTTTGGACATCAATTAGTAATTCATTATAAAGTAAATTCTAAAAAAGATATAATCATAAATCAAGTAGATGGAAAAGCCATACCTATACCACATTTTGGAGTTGTATTACCTTGGGACACATTTCACTCTTTTGCTAAAAATTTACAACAAAAAGAAATTATATTTATTATAGAACCTTATATAAGATTTAAAGGTTTAGTTGGTGAACAAGCTACTATGTTCTTTAAAGATCCTTCAGGAAACGCGTTAGAGTTTAAAGCTTTTAAAGACAGAAATCAACTGTTCGCCAAATAAACGCTTATAAACTATTCGTCTTCGATACTCTAACTTGTTTCTCATCTGGAGAGCTACAATCTCCTATAACGTCTCCATGTGCTAAATGCGCATTTAGTGCATTTATACTTATGGTTATGGGGTACGCATTATTAGGGTTTCCTGGTGGAACATGACAAATTGTAACTTTTTCTGTTAGCACCTCATCTTAAGAAGTGCTACTAATTGTTAATAATCCCAAAACAACTAGGGTAAAAATGGATAGTAATTTTTTAATGATAATAAATCTTACACATTCAGCTATTTATAATTTAAGAGATTATAGGATTTAATGGGTAAACAGCATAAAATTTAGTTAAAAAAACAATAAGCAACTGATAATAAAACTTTAACTTATTTATTTTCAATTATCTCTTCTACATAAAAAGGCAAATAGATTAATAAACAGTACGGAATAATAACTAACTGAGCCTTGACCACATAATAAGGCCACTCTCCAAAATAATCCAATACAGAAGCTGCTTCTGGTTTAGCATTTAAATAAGAATAATTTGAACTTAAAATTAAGTTTACTGCATACATTATTAATATATAAAACTGTAATGCAATTATGGATTTAAAAATACTTTTAAACTGTGGCCTAATGTTAAACACAAACGTAGCGTAAAACATTATTATAATTAATCCTAAATGTACAATCCAAAACCTAAAATAATCAAACACAGGGAAACCTTCTGCAATATCAGGAGTAATAATACCTTGAGTAGTACCAGCAATTATCCAAAAAAATAAAACCTCATACATCCAGTATTTTCTATAATATGTGTATATAGGAATAATAAAAGCCATAAAGCTACATAGAAATAACGGAAGGTCTTTACTTATATCATAATTACCTAAGCTATAAATATGTATATTAAATACTATTATTGTTAAAGATATAAAAACACCTAAGGCATTAAAAATAGTTTTTTGCTGTTTTCTATTACATCTATTCTTAGCAAAATAGATTAAACTAACACCAAAGATGATTCCTAAAAGTATAGGAAGTATATGCTGTAAAGAACCAATTTGAACCCTCTCCAATAGAACAAATGTATATTTCATTTTAATGCAATATACATACATATGTATTATTTATTTTCTCTATGACGCTCTCTTGCTAATAAAGTGTTTTTTAATAACATAGCAATAGTCATAGGCCCTACTCCTCCAGGTACTGGTGTTATAAAACTAGCCTTCTTACTTACGTTTTCAAAATCTACATCTCCAGTAATTCTATAACCTTTTACTTTTGTCTCATCTGGTACACGAGTAATTCCAACATCAATTACAACAACATCATCTTTAACCATTTCTGCCTTTAAAAAATCAGGAACTCCTAATGCAGAAATAACAATATCTGCCTGAGAAATAATTTGAGTAATATTTTTAGTATGGCTGTGAGTTAAAGTTACTGTAGAATTACCTGGAAATCCTTTCCTTCCCATTAAAATACTCATAGGTCTTCCTACAATATGAGAACGTCCAATAACGACTGTATGCTTTCCTTTTGTATCTACATCATAACGGTCTAATAATTCTAATATCCCAAATGGTGTCGCAGGTATAAAAGTAGACATGTCTAACGCCATTTTACCAAAATTCATTGGATGAAACCCATCTACATCTTTATCAGGGTTCACAGCCATTAATACTTTTTGAGTATTAATTTGTGGAGGTAAAGGTAATTGAATAATAAAACCATCAATATCGTCATCATTATTTAATTCCTCTATTTTATCAAGCAATTCTATTTCGCTTGTTGTATTAGATAATCTTACCATTGTAGATTCAAAACCAACACGTTCACAAGCCCTTACTTTACTTCCTACATAAGTTAGACTAGCTCCATCATTACCAACGATAACTGCTGCTAGATGTGGCACCTTTTCCCCATTAGCTTTCATTTTTTTCACCTCATCGGCTATTTCGTCTTTAATATCATTACTTACTTTCTTTCCGTCTAAAATTGTCATCTTTAGTTGTGTCTTGTAGTTATATAGAAGTTAATAAGGATACCTTATCTCTGTCTATTTAATTTTATCGTCTGCACACGACTTGGTTAATTATTTTTATACATAAAAAAACACAAGGGATTACCTCATGTTTTTCATTGCTTGCATCATACGTTTTCCGCCACCGCCTTGCATCATCTTCATCATCTTGCTCATTTGATTAAACTGTTTAAGTAATTGATTTACTTGTGTAACAGACGTACCAGAACCTTTTCCTATTCTTTTTTTACGGCTTGCATTAATTATTGCAGGATTAGTTCTCTCTTTAAGAGTCATAGAATGTATGATAGCTTCTATATGTTTAAAAGCATCATCATCAATATCTATGTCTTTCATCATTTTACCAGCTCCAGGAATCATTCCAACAAGGTCTTTCATGTTTCCCATTTTCTTTATTTGCTGAATTTGTTTTAAGAAATCATCAAAACCAAATTGATTCTTTGCTATTTTCTTTTGTAGCTTACGCGCTTCAGCTTCATCAAACTGTTCTTGAGCTCTTTCTACTAAAGAAACAACATCTCCCATTCCCAAAATACGATCGGCCATACGAGATGGATAAAAGACATCTATTGCTTCCATTTTTTCACCTGTACCAATAAACTTAATTGGTTTATTTACTACAGATTTAATAGAAATTGCTGCTCCACCTCTTGTATCTCCATCTAATTTTGTTAAAATAACTCCATCAAAATTCAATACATCATTAAAGGCTTTGGCTGTATTAACGGCATCTTGTCCTGTCATAGAATCCACAACAAAAAGAGTTTCTTGAGGTTCTATTGCTTTATGAATGTTCGATATTTCGGTCATCATCGCTTCATCTACAGCTAAACGACCTGCAGTATCTATAATAACTACATTATGTCCATTTTCTTTTGCATGTGCTATACCAGCTTGAGCTATAGCTACTGGATCATTATTTCCTCTATCACTATAAACATCTACTTTTATTTGTTCTCCAACAACATGTAATTGATCTATGGCAGCAGGACGATAAACATCACACGCAACCAACAATGGCTTCTTTGTTTTTTTATTCTTTAAGTAATTAGCTAGTTTTCCAGAAAACGTTGTTTTACCAGAACCTTGTAAACCAGACATTAAAATAACACTTGGTTTAGCAGATAAGTTGATCCCTGCAGCATCTCCTCCCATTAATTCGGTTAATTCGTCTTTAACGATTTTAACCATTAATTGCCCTGGTTGTAAAGTTGTTAGTACGTTTTCTCCAATTGCTTTTTCTTTAACTTTTTTAGTAAATTCTTTGGCTATTTTAAAGTTAACATCGGCATCTAATAAAGCACGGCGCACTTCTTTTAAAGTTTCAGCAACATTTACTTCTGTAATGCTACCATGTCCTTTTAATACGTGTAACGCTTTATCTAACTTCTCACTTAAATTATTAAACATAGTTTTCTTTACTTTTTAAGAATTGCAAAAGTAAATAAATATTTTGTTTTTTTCTTTACTTAGCCTTGCGTTTTAACAAGATGTACTCTAATAAATTATGACTTTACAAAAAAACTAAAGCCTTTATTCAGATTTTGTTAATTTAATCGTTTTAAAAAAGCTTTTTATATTCCTTTATTGAATAAAAAAAGAGCTACTTTGGGAGTAACTCTTTTTAACTTAACTACTATAAAAACTAATATTGGGAATTATTAGTGTATTGTAAACTAAATCTATTACGATTTATTGTTTTGTTTCTATAAAATACTAATATAAGCATTTCAATACTATTAAGAGTATTTCACTATTTATATTTTAGTTACATGTTTGCTCTAAAATCATTGTATTAGAGTCTTTTGTCATTTCTAATCTATCTTCTTCACATTCTACTATTAACCAATTTCCTGTTATAGCTTGTATATTAGCTCCATTAACCTGTGAGAACTCTACCCAAACTCCTGCAGCTGTCTCTGATGTAGACCACATTGCAGTTATAGTTTGTCCATCTCCATTAATAATTAATATTCCATCATCATTAAAATCGAGTGCAAAAATAATCAAATCATCACTATTATTATAATTTACAACGTTCCAAATGCAAGTTTGCAAATAATCGTCCACAGTTAATTCATAACAAGTATCTGTACAATTTTCTACAATCAACTCTATTCCAAATATTTCAAAAGAATTATTAGATATTAATTCTACTCTTACATAAACTGTTTGATATGAAACTACTAAATTAGTATATGAAGTTGCATTAGCTATTATGTTAGTTTCGTTTTGTGCATCTGCAAGTGTTTCATAATATGTAGCATTATGTATAGTTGGTTCTACACAATTACTAAATGCTGCAGTTAGGTTAAATTGTGCTATTCCATCTCCATCAGCATCGCATTCTCCTATTGTTGCATTAAAACTTGAAAAGCACTCGAACGGATTAGCATTAGATTCGCAATCCCGCTCCATTATAATTTCTATGATTTCCGTTCCGGTTTCATTAACTAATTCTAATCTATCCAATTGACATTCAGCTACTTTCCAATTCCCTGCTAAATCCTGAAATGAGGTTTCTAAACCTAGGATTATATCGTTTTCTTCTTCAAAAACAGACCATGTTCCATCATGAATAGTTACTCCATCTTGGGTTATTACAAAGCCATAATTAACATTGAATGCTATCTCATAATTTACAAATACATCATCTCCATTATACGAAACAATATTCCATAAACATTCTTTTAGAGCTAGTTCTACAAATTCTTCTGTACAATTATCGTCATCATCATCATTCCAATCGTTATCATCATCTTCATCACAAATATTCTCTGCAGCTTCTATTGCTAATTCCAATTCTTGATTATTATTTACCTCTACGATAGATCCATCATTTAAAACTAAAGTTATAGGGAAATTTAAACTTGCTAAAACAGAACCGTCTAAGTTTTCAATAAAACTATAGAGGGCTTCATCATTTTCAATGGTAATAGTTTCTATAACTTCGAAACTAGTATTGTATATAGATAAAGTAATTGGGTACTGAAAATCTATACATTCTATATCATCATCTTCTTCATTCTCCCCCAAACACTCATCAATAAACTCTACTAATTCATCATTATTATTAATTCCTATTTCCGAATAATCGCTTAAAATTATAGTTATTGGAAATACAATTTCTAATGTATCTTCATCTGTTCCAAATTCATCAAAAATAGCTTCAATAACGTTATAATCCTCTTCTGAATCTATTATTATTTCTACCCCATTTACAGACACTGTTACAGGTAATTTTATAGCTAAACAGCTAGCATTGTCTATAATATTATCCAAAGAACCATCCATAGATGCAGTTTTTTGCATTAAACTAGCCAAACTTGAATTAGGAACAATTATTTCTTGTTGGTCTGGACCTATTATTTCTGTTACTTCATCTTGACAAGAAGTAAACAATAAAATAACAATTAAGAAAACGAGTACTATAGATAGAGGTAAAAAAGGACGATTCCTTAATTTTTTTCTTTTAAAAACTGATTTCATACTGTAGGGTTTTACAACAATTATTTTTCTTTTTCACAGAAACTTTTTCTCGCTTCTATTAATTAGACAACTAGATAAAAAAAACTCCTACCTTGACTATTTAAAAAAATTGTTTCTTCTTTGTATTACCATATTGCAGCATGTATGATAAAAAAAATACACAATACTATTTGTGACGAAGTAGGATTTAACACCTTTTTTAAAAAGTATTCTAAAGATTTACATGACTTTTTGTATTATAAATTTGGAAACCATTTAAACCCAAAAGACAAAGTACAAGAAGCTTTTATTAAGCTTTGGGAGAATTGCGCTAAAGTACAACCTGAAAAAGCAAAAAGCTATTTATTTACTATTGGTAATAATTTAATGTTAAATGAAGTTAAACACCAAAAAGTTAAATTAAAATATAACGAAAAACCTCAAAAGCATCACACTAATGAAAATCCAGAGTTTTTGATGGAAGAAAACGAGTACTTAAATAAATTACAAACTGCTATTTCTAATTTAACAGAAGCTCAACGCACTGCTTTTTTATTAAATAGAATAGAAGGTAAAAAACATAAAGAAATTGCCTCGCTTTTGGATATTAGTACTAAAGCGGTTGAAAAGCGTATTTATGGGGCTTTGAAAAAGCTGAGAGAAGATATAAAAGAACTTTAAAATAGATTAAATAATAATTATCAACTATTTAAAGTAGGAGTTTTTTATGTTGAGTTGTTATAATGTTGAATACGGATTATGAATACAAAAGATTTAATACGAAAATGGCTAGACAATGAGTTAAGTCCTGAAGAATTTCAAGCATTTAAAAAGCTTGAAGATTATAAGGAATTGATTGCATTAGATAATGGTTTAAAACAGTTTAAAGCTAAAAACTTTAATACTGATATGGAATTAGAACGCCTAACGAGTACATTAAAAAAGAAGTCAAAAAAGCAAACAAGCTGGTTAAAGCCTCTTCTTCGTGTTGCAGCGATATTAGCCATTTGTTTTGGAACTTATTACTATACAACAACTTTAGAAACTTCATTAAAGACTTTAACAGCTCAGAAAAACACAATTAATTTACCTGATTCTTCTTCTGTAACTATTAATGCTTCTTCTTCTCTTACTTTTAACAAGCATAATTGGAATGATAATAGGATTGTTTCTCTTAAAGGTGAAGGTTATTTTAAAGTTGCTAAAGGATCTAAATTTAAAGTGAATACATCTGCAGGAATAGTTACTGTATTAGGCACTCAATTTAATGTAAAACAACGTGCTAATTATTTTGAGGTTACTTGTTATGAAGGATCTGTAAAAGTAGAGCACAATTTAAAATCTGTAATACTAAAACCTGGAAATAGCTTTTTAGTTATCGATAATAACTATATAAATAAAACTCCTATAACTCGTACTACTCCATCATGGATAGATAATGAAAGTAATTTTACTAGTATGCCTTTTAAAACTGTTATTTCTGAGTTTGAAAGACAATATAATGTTACTTTTAATGTTAATACTATTAATGAGGAACAGTTATTTACTGGAAGTTTTACGCATAATGATATAGACTTAGCTTTAAAAGCAATAACACTTCCTCTTAATATAACGTACGTTAAAACAGATAGTACGATAATGCTAAAGAGTGAATAAAAAAAGTACGCTTTTACTTTTAATTTTTGCATTTGTTTTTAGTTTTTCGAATGTTTTTTCGCAAGAAACTAAATCCGAAAAGCAACCTCTTATCCCAATTTTAAAAATCTTAGAGCACAATTACAACATTCGTTTTTCCTATGCAGACGTAACTGTAAAAGATAAAACAACAAGCGCTATTATTGGTAAAGTGGTAAGCCTACAGGAAGCTTTATTACTTATTGAAAAAGAAACTGGCCTTAAATTTAAAATATTAAATAATCGCTTTATAGCCATTACATCTCCCAAAGTGAATGTTTTAAATGTCCAAGAATTAGATGAAGTTAGTATCTCCAATTTCTTAACCTCTGGAATTTCTAAAACAGGAACAGGAACTGTTAATATAAAACCTAAGGGCTTTGGTATATTACCAGGGTTAATAGAGCCAGATATACTTCAAACCATACAAGCTTTACCAGGGATTTTAAGTAATAACGAAACAGTCTCTACTTTAAATGTTAGAGGTGGGACCCATAATCAAAACCTAATTTTATGGGATGGTATTAAAATGTACCAATCTGGACACTTTTTTGGATTAATCTCTGGTTTTAGTCCATATCTTACTAAAAACGTGTTAGTTGCTAAAAATGGAACTAGTGCAGCTTTTGGAGATGGTATTTCTAGTACAATAAATATTCAATTAGATAATGATATTAACTCCAACTTTAGTAGCGGTCTTGGTGTTAACCTTTTGTATGCCGACGGTTTTGCAAAAATCCCTTTAAATGATAATTTAGAAATTCAAGCCTCCTTACGTCATTCTATTACTGGGCTTAAAACTCCTACTTACGTTCAATTCTTTGATCGTATTCTTCAAAACTCAGATATCTCAGATGGGCAAACCAACCCAGACAAAACAATTTCTATAAATAATACTTTCTATTTTTATGACTTTGCAATTAAGATATTGCATGATATTTCTGAAAAAGATAAACTTCGTTTTAACTTTATTACCATGTTTAATACATTAGATTATCTTGAAAAAGATAATTCAACTGTTATCGAAAATATTTCAAATAGTGGTATTTCTCAATCTAATTTAGCTGCTGGTTTATCATATAACAGACAATGGAGTAATCGTTTATCTACTAACATCCATTTTTACTCTTCAAATTATAAGTTAAATGCTACAGATTTTGATGTTACAAATAACCAACGTTTAATCCAGCAAAATCAAGTTTTCGATACTGGTATAAAAGTTCAAGCTGATTATATTTTAAGTGATAATCTAAAATGGACTAATGGTTATCAATATGCTGAAGTAGGTATCACAAATTTTTTAGATGTAAACACACCAGCTTTTACTAGTAACATAAAAGAAGTTTTAAAAACTCATTCTGAATATAGTGAGATTTCATTTCTATCTAACAATAAAAAGACAGTGCTTAAAGCCGGTATTAGGAGTAATTATTTTGATAAATTTAATAAACTAATACTTGAGCCTAGGTTAAGTTTTACTCAACAATTATTTAAACATGTTAAGATTGAAGTTTTAGGAGAATATAAAAACCAAGCAACTTCTCAACGTGTAAATAAACAAAATGATTTTTTAGGGTTAGATGAAAGACGATGGGTTTTAGCTAACAATACAACAATTCCTGTTATACAAAGTAAACAAACATCCATTGGATTACATTATGATAAAAATAAACTATTTATAAGTGCTGAAGCTTTTTATAAGAATGTAGATGGAATAAAAACTCGTAGTCAAGGGTTTCAAAACCAATATCAATTTGTTAATGCTATTGGTAGCTATAGAGTAAAGGGTATTGATTTTTTAATTAACAAGCGTTATACCAATACTAGTGCTTGGCTAAGCTACTCTTTAAGTAAAAACGACTATACTTTTAGCACTTTAAATGATGGCATCTCTTTTCCCAGTAATTTGGATATAAGACATACAGTTACTTTTGCAGGCACCTATTCTATTAATAATTTAAAATTTGCTTTAGGGATTAATTGGCGCTCTGGAAAAGCAATAACTAAACCTGTAACAGGGAATGAGGTTTTTGACGGTTCTATTAACTATGCTTCTCCAAATAGCAGCAATTTAAGTGATTATTTTAGAACCGATTTTTCTACAACTTATGATTTTAATTTTTCAAAAAAAACAAAAGCGAAACTAGGTTTATCTATTTGGAATGTACTTAATAAAAGTAATAGTTTAAATATGTATTATATTTTGGATGATGATGGTAACATTACAGAAGTAGAGACTAAATCTCTAGGTATAACTCCAAACCTTAGCTTTAGAGTTAATTTTTAAAAAACATCATTAAAAATAAAAACGCCAATGAACATTCATTGGCGTTTTTATTTATTTTTTCCACCTTCTTCTGTCCAAGGATTATTTTCTCAAATTGTATCAGTCTATGGATTATGACCTCCTTCAACTATTAATAATTGATCTCTATTTAATTCAACTATTGAACCTAAATTAATTGTTTTGATAACTTCTTTTATAATAACTGTAGTTAAAAAAGCCGCAAGAATTAACTCGCGGCAAAGCTATTATCAATTTCTTAAACCATCAAGAATCAGAAAAAGATTTTGCAAATTTAATAATTAATGACTCATAATAAAAAAAGTAGTTAAGCTTTAATCCATTTAACTCCTAGCTTGAGAAAAAAACATATACTAAAAAAAGCAATTATTAGAACAACAATAGGAAGTGTTATGTATTCATAAATAAGAAAATCAAGTTTGTCTACCTTAATAAAAGCAGTATTGATTGACATAGGTATTTGATAAAGAACAGCTATTAAAATAATTAATGCTATGAAGATAAATAAACTGCCAAATATTTTTTTAAACATAACACAAATATAAATAAACCAAAATAACAGTAGGTTAAATAGCGATCCTGCTTAATTAATATAATCGCTAAAAACTTAAATAAATCAATAATTATGAGTGACTTTCAAGTATTAATAATAAGCCTTACAGTAGTGATCGTAGCAGGAATGATGTTAGCAAGTAAATCTCAAATTAAAAAATGCAAACATGAATTTATAAGCTCTAAATTCAATCCTCATTTAGAGTATTGTACTAAATGCTATAAACAAAGAATAATAAATAATTAAACAGTAATTGAAAATTAAAACAGTAATTAAAAAAAGCCGTAAGAATTTCTCACGGCCTTGCTATTAATCAACTTATTAACTCCGTATGAGGAGAATATTAAAATTAGTCGAAGTATATATTAAACCTTACAGATTGTGTAAATAAATTAAAACAGTAGTAAAACAAATATTAATCATTAAATAAAAACATTATGTCAACAGAACAAGCATTATTAATTGAAGTTAATCAATTTAAAACAATTACTGAATTACATGTAATTGAAGCTAAACTTAGAAATAGGATTAACAAAAAACTTGGAGAATTTGATAATCATTCAATAGGTCTTGATTTAAGCGATTGTACAATTTATATGTATGGTCCATCTACTGACAAATTATACGACGGTGTAAAAAATATTATTGAAAATGAAAAAGCGCTAAACGGAACAATTGCAATACTAAGATATGGAGAGACAGATAGTAATTGTGAAGAAAAGAGAATTACTATTAAAGCATCATAAAATCTGTAGTTATGAGGTATCAAAAAGAAATAAATAGTTCTACATTTTTTACAATCTCATGGTATAACAACAGAGATTGGAAATTAGAATGGAGGTATGGCCACAAAAGATGTTGGCTTTTAATAATAGGGACGCTTTGGTTGGATATGGACCAAGTACCTTTTTAAACAGTAGTAATATAAGAAGCAAACCCTCTAAAAAAGTGAGGGTTTGAATGAATTAAAAAAAGTAAGTAATCTAGACTCTTTACTATTAAAAAACAACTAAAGAATAAAATACCCTATAAAGAATATTAAAACAGTAGAAAGAATGATACCTTTTATAGATGCTTTAAAGAAAATTAATTATGGATTTGATTCTATGGGAGCTTGCAGTATGGTAACAGTAAACCATACTATTTATGGCAGACTTGATTTTCATTGGGAAGTAAACAAAAGTAAAATCAAACTTTTATTTGTAAATTATAATAATATATGCATATGTGATTTTCCAGATGATATAGTAAAATGTGATTGTGATTGGATTGCACTCCAAGAAGGACCAACTTATCCAATTAAAATTTTCACAAAATCACAAGTAGAAAAATTAAAACAACCGACATTATTTTAAAACAGTAGATTAATTATCTGCAACGTTTTGGCTAAACTGCGTTTTAATGCAGTTTAGGTGTTGTTAGTCTTTGTTTTTAATAATGCGTGTTGCTTTGGAAGTTCGTGGTTATATGTATGTTCTATATAATCACTTTGAAAACATATTCCCTTTAATCTTAGCATGTCCTTTTCAAATAGGACTTCATCCATAGAATTCACTGAATAGTAGTAACTATACATTGTCACAGGACCTTTAAGAATTATATGTAGAATTCATATTGGTTATAAATTATTAAGTCTTTTAATATTGATCGGTGGTCTTTTACTAGCTTGCTCAATTTTGGCCAACCTGCATTTTTGAAGGCTATAAGTTCTGGAAAATCAGATGTATCATCCTCTTCTATTTCAGCATTTCTAAATTCAGAAAAAAATCGGCAATGTTTTCAAGAAACTTTTCTGTTTTTAACTCAATGGAATAATGAAGTGGTACAAAACCTTCCCACCTTTGCATTTGGCCATAATTCATCGTAGGAACTTTAGCGAGATCAGATATGATTTTTCTATTTTCAATTAGTATATCCATATGCACTACAACGTTTAGCTATGCGTAGTGCGGGACTAGAAAATCACAGGTTTTCGAGCTAGCACTTAGCCAAAGTTTATGTTTTGTTTTTATCTTTTTCTAAAATACTAAATTTAAATCTTTGGCGACAAACCAAATAAACAATAACTGTTCGCTTATACCCAAACTCCGCATTATCTCATAGGTGTTGTTATAACTTGTTCTCCATTTTTTTAAGCCTTTCAACAATTGTCTTTTGAATACCATCAGAATAACTAATTTAATAATGTCCAGAATTTATCTAGCTTATAGTACACCATAACAAAAGTCATAGGATTTCTTTCGTATTTGACTAAGTATGAATATCCAATTAGCGATTTTCCAGTTTTTTCGATTTCAATCAACTCATATCCATAATATTTCCCTAATACAGACTCCGCACTATTAAGTTGTGATTTCATATTATTTATCGTGCTCTTTAATGTTGAACCCCCTTTTTTAAGTGCCTTGATTCGTGATATTTCGTCTTTAGTTTCCACTTTTACTCAGGTGTTCATTAAGTCTTTACGGTTATACTTTTTAATCCACTCATTTACCGTTGTAGGTGCAATAGAGTAGAGTTTACAAAGTTCGCTTTTTGTGTGCTTGCCGGTGGTAAGTTCGGCTAAAATTTTTAATTTAAAAGGTTCTGAATACCGTCTAATTACTTTGTCATTTCTATACATAATGTTTAAAATTATGTAGCCTTTATTCAGGACGGGTCATAATTATGTACAACGGTCTCGTATAACCGTCAGTTACGGGTTTATATGCGTTAATATTCGGTTAAGCACTGACGCTTGCAATTCCGAGTGGATTCGGACGTAGTCGAATCTGCCGTAATTGCGGTTATACATCTTAAGTTAGCACGTTATTTATATTCATATTTATTTAGCCAAAAATCCTCTCCTTTCAAAAAGTCAAGAAGTATTTCAGTCATTTGGTCAACCGTTTCTAATGGCTTTGCTAACAGAATATGGTCATCGTCTGTCATAAGTCCAGAAGCTAATCCATCATATCCTAAACTTCCTCCAACGTCCAAGACTTTATATCCATCCGCATTTTTGTCTTCGAGTTGCACAATATGAAACTCATTCCAATTTATAGAATTCATTGTTTCTTTTATGATTTCAACTGTAACGTTTTCTGAAATTGTTTTCTCTACTTGTCCATAATCATAAGATACTAACAGTTTCAATTTTCTATTTTTTGCTTTCTCATTGTTTTTTTCGTTCCGTTTACCATCTGAGTTTTGAACCAGCCTTTCTTTGATTATGAAAAAACTTAGAATTACAAAAATTCCAAATCCAACTACTAATAATCCATATTTGAAAATTCCAGTTAAAAAAAATGTAGGGAAACTACCATAACGCCCTCTTTCTGATTTTGAAACAAGCTCTGCAATTAAATTAGAATTCTCTAAAAAGAAATAAAGGAAAATACATAGTATGCTAATACCATAAAGCCTTACAACTTTTAATTTTCGTTTATTCATTAATTGCGTCTCTAATGTGCTACAACGTTTTGGCTAAGCTGCGTTTTAATGCAGTTTAGGTATTGTTGTAGTGTCGTTTTAGTAATTTAAGTTGTCAAGCTCCGGTTTAAAAAACGTTTTAAATTCTCCCTTAATAGTCAATCTCTGTTGTTTGATTAAATCAAAAATTAAGTCTCTAACTGTCAATACTCTAGTGTCTATTTTTGGTTTTTTATTTAACTGAAACAAAGAATATAAACTCAATTTCTTTCTCTCACTAACTGGCATAGGAAGCTGATTTTTTATTGCTTTATAAATTTTAAGTCTATCTGTTTGATTAAATTTTTTGTCCAAAAATAACTCACTAAATAATTCGTTTTCAAACAGGTTATGCATTTTCAGTGAATTCAAGATTCTGGATTTTAATAATACGTATGCAATATCATGACGTAAAATAACATTATTATAAATAAGCTCTAATTTTTTGTTATCTATAGGAAAACAAAAACTGTGTTTTTTTTCTAGTTCTTCAGTGTTTTTCGGATAAGTTCTCATCTATTATAATCTTCTTAGCATCTTGTTTTAAATGCACTACAACGGTCTTGTATAAGAATAGTGGCAGTTTTAAGACCACATACTTTTCAGTTTAGACCAAAATTTATTGTTATTACTATCTTTTGTTCTAGCAGAATTTCCGCCATTATTTTTATACATCTTAAGTTAGCATTTTATTAAATTAGTTATTTAATCATAAAGAACCAAAGAATGGAATAAGGTTATGATATACGTAGAGACTGTGATCTCGTCAACATTGATAATCCCTACTCTTTTTTCTATGTTAAATTCGTTCAGTTCTATGAAGCTTTAGACTTCGATTTTAAGTTGTTGAATTCACAATAGATTGGCTCTTTAGAATACTCTTTTCTTATGAATAAAGATATAAAATATTTAGGAATAGACATTAGCAAAGATGTCTTTGATGTATGCGACAATAACAAGGCTCATTATCAGTTTACCAATGGCAGTTCAGACTTTAAAAAGTTTTTAAAATTATTAGATACAAATTCCATTTGCGTTATGGAAGCCACAGGGTATTACCATAGCCGTTTAGCATATTTTTTACTTGAAGCAAGTATAGGAGTTTGTGTGGTTAA
>Ga0189290_100207_pt1 | contig 28158 bp, 35 predicted proteins | sample UW140minimetaG_FD_130318 | JGI IMG/M metagenome (GOLD analysis project Ga0189290, IMG submission 130318) | Marine microbial communities from the Costa Rica Dome - UW140 mini metaG | ecosystem: Environmental > Aquatic > Marine > Oceanic > Photic zone | place: Costa Rica: the Eastern Pacific...
GACAACGTGACGATGGACGTGACGCTGATCGTGCCGATCGCGATGGAAGACAAGCTGCGCTTCGCCATCCGCGAAGGCGGCCGCACCGTCGGCGCCGGCATCGTCGCCTCGATCATCGAGTAGTTGTTCCGCAGGAGCGTGCGACTGCACGCTTTTTGTTGATGCTAGCGTGGACGGGCCCTTCGGGGCCCGTTTGCGTTTGCGGCCGCGGATAGACCGCCCGGGCCAACTTGGCCTGACTGGTACGCGCGCCGCCATCCGGGTTACAAAACCGGCCGGGACGTTGCGAGGGGATCGTCAATTGCGAGTGTGGACCGTCAGTGAGGAGAAGGCCGGCACGCTGACCCAGTGTCTGGGCGTCGCCAGTCATCTGACGGCGGAACCGGTCATCCACAAGGTCGGCCGCCTGCCCAGTTGGCGCCGGGGACTGCTGTCACCCTACCGGCGTGTCCGTGCGGCCGAACCGGACATCATTATCTCCTGCGGCCGGTTTGCCGAGCGGCACGTCGCACGGATGAAGGAGCGGTTCGCAGGCCGCCCCTTCGCCGTGCACCTGCAGCCGCCCGCCCAGGGGTCGCGTGGGGTCTATGACCTTGCCTTCGTTTCGCGGCATGACTGGAAGAGCGAGCGCCTGGACGGCACGGATTACCGCAACATGATCGGCGTGCCCCACCGGGTGAAACAGATCCAACTTTCCCAACGTCGCAATGCTGCCCGCTGTCGTTGGCTACCCGATGGCGATGACCGCTCCATCGTCGTCATGCTTCTCGGCGGTCCGAATGGCGCCTACGACTATGACGTCGCGACGATCGACCGGATTGGTGCCACCGCGCAGAAATTGGCAACGGGGGGCCATCTGGTGCTGGTCTCCACCTCGCGCCGCAGCGACCCGTCCCTGCTGGCGGCGTTGCTGAGGATCGAAGATCCGCGGATACACGTCTGGGATCGGACCGGCGAAAACCCCTATCCCGACTACCTCGCCGCCGCGGACGCGTTCCTGATCGGCAAGGACACGGTGACGATGCATTGCGAGGCTCTGACCTCGGGACGCCCGGTCTACAGCCTCGAGCTGGCGCCGATCGAGGGGGAACGGCTGGAGAAATTCGAGTGGTTCCATGAGGACATGCAGGAGACGTTGGGCCTGACCAGGCCGTTCGCCGGCGAACTGACCCCTTACGAATACGCGTTCGCCGACCAGTCGGCGGAGATAGCCGAAGCCGTTCGTGCGCAATACGCGGCGCGACGATGACGGACCAGACCGAATATGCCGTGACCGTCTCGCCGCGGCTGATCGCAATCCGTGAAGCGCATCGTGCGCAGATGGATCGGCTCGGTCTGCTGCGTCGTCCCTGGGTGCTGCTTGGCGGTGCGCCGGAGCCGGCGATGCCGGAAGCATTGCGGATGAGCCATGCCCGGGTGGACATCAACAATTCGGGTCTCGCTGCGAAGCGGTTCGGCTGGGGGCCGGCAGATCTGAGCGTGCGCCGCCCGGTCGAATCCTGGGATGTTTTCCCCGACCTCGAGGCGCGGGCGATGCTGTGGTTCAGCCCTCGGCCTCGATGGCGACAGCGCTGGAAGCTGTTGCGGCAGCGCAAGGCCAGGATCGCGGCATTGGTCTCGCTTCATCCGGACGATCGCGAGGCGATCAATCTGGCACTGCTCGGAGCGGAGATGACCAGCATCGGCGAACTCGGCAAGCCGTCTACAGGGATCGCAGCCCTGTGTTACGGCCTGTTCATCGGCGTGCCGGAAATCGTCCTCTCGGGGTTCTCCTTCGCGCGCGTCGGTCATTCCTACGACACGTTGGCGCGGCCCCGCTGGCAGATTGCCGAGGACCGGTTCGCGCTGGAAAAGCTGCGCGCCCATCCCGGGGTCGCGACGAGCGAGCCTGAGCTTGCGGCCGATCTTGGACTGCGTCTCTGGCGACCTGACATCGGCGGGGCAGCCTGAGATTGGCCTTTGTCGATAGCCGGTGTATGACGCGACCATTCCGGCAATTCATCAAGGTGGCCCCGTGACGCAACCGACAGTTCAGGTCTTCATCGGCTTCGACTCCAAGGAAGTGATTGCCTATCACGTCCTGTGCCAGAGCATTCTCGAGCACGCCACGATGCCTGTGGTCTTCTCGCCCCTGTACCTGCCGAATCTGCAGGGTATCTTTGCTCGCGAGCGCAATGCGCTGCAGTCGACGGAGTTTTCCTTCTCGCGTTTCCTGGTGCCTTATCTGTCGGGCTTCACGGGCTGGAGCCTGTTCATGGACTGCGACATGCTGATGCGCGCCGATATCGCCGAACTGTGGGCGCTGCGCGATGATCGCCATGCGGTGATGTGCGTGCAACATGACTACCAGCCGAAGGTCGAGACCAAGTTCCTCGGCCAGACGCAGACCAAATACGAGAAGAAGAACTGGTCGAGCGTGATGCTGTTCAACAATGCGCGGTGCCAGGCGCTGACGCCGGACTACGTGAATTCGGCGACGGGCTTGCAGCTGCACCAGTTCAAATGGCTTGATGGCGACGAGAACATCGGCGCGTTGCCGGCGGAATGGAACTGGCTGGTCAACGAATACGAGCACAATCCCGATGCCAGGAACGTCCATTTCACCGATGGTGGCCCGTATTTCGACGAGTACAGAAACGACGACTATGCCGATGAATGGTTCGCCGCACGCGAGCGCACGCTGTTCATCCAGCAGCGCGGCGATTGACCGCGACGTGCCGCAACGATTGCGGGCATGATTGCAATGGCGGATACAGCAATCAGACTGCCCGAGAGCCGTGACGGCTGGGCGTCTTTCTTCGGCCGCTACGCGCGTGTGGTGTTGGTAGCCAATAGCGACGCTGTCGACATGGCTACGCTTGCCGCGCGTTATGGTGATGGAACGCTCTTCGTCTTCTTCAACAAGGTCTTCAAGGTCCTCGACGCGCCGTTCGGCAGGCCGTCCCTCCTCGTAGCGCGCAGCAGCCATGCCGGAGCGAACATCCTCTATCGGCGTGAGGTTGAGAGCGTGCTGCGGCTGCTGCGGGGGCCACAATTCTTCGGCATCGCCAATTTACGGGCGGGCGGCGCGGAGGTCTTCAGCCCGGCGCAGGCATTCGGGGACGTGCCGGTTGGTTATCTCGACCTCGCCTCGACCTTCGCCGATTTCTATCCGGAGACGCATCTGCCGACCAGCGGTTTCGCGCTGGCATTCTGGCTGACGGAGGCCTGTCCGCAACTGCCTGTCGTGCTTGCCGGGTTCACTGCCCGTCGTTCGGCTCGCTGGAAGCTGTTCCACGACCACGAATGGACCTTTGAGCAGATCGTCAACCGCCTGCTGGTTCGCGGCGGGCGGCTGACCATGGATGGCGGGGAGCATGCCGGCGCCTGGGATCGTATCGCCGGTCGCATACCGGGTGTGACGGCGTCCGACATTGCGCTGGTGTCCGCCGAGATTCTGTCGGAACGGCTGGAGGGCACCAATCGCGCGATCGATCGTCTCATGTCCCTGACGCGCCTACACGGGCGCCTCGACGCATTCTTCAGGCAGATAAAACCGAAGACCCGCAAGCAGAAGCTCGCGGAACAGGCCGCCAAAAAGACAAATGTCACCTCCTGACCCCGAACAGGCCCGGATCATGCCGCCGGAATGCTTGCCAGACGGGGAATGCCGGTCACGTCGCTGAGCCCGGGTTCGGTCGTGACGACCTGGGGATAGCGCGCTGCCACGACCTCCAGCGCCGCGCGATCTTCTTCCCGATGACGTCGAACCCGTGCCGAACGATCATAGGCGTGGCCGTCGCTCTGAAGGGAAATGCCGGCCACAATGATCTGCGGGATCCCCACGGCGATGGCGTAGGCGATCAGCGCGATGCCATTGGAGGGGCGGATTTCCTTTCCCGAACCGCCGAACAGGCTTCCCAACGTGCCGATGATGAAGGCATCCCGGTCGCGGTGTGTGAGCGCGCATTCTCGCGCGCGCAGGGCCGGCAGATCACGCGCCAGTCGGGTCAGTAGCGTATGTCGCCGACGCAGGCGCAGAATGCGGTCAAGTTGAAGCCCTGCAACATGGGTCGGGCGCGTCTTTGTGAGCAGGAAGGTCAGGTCTCCTGCGGGCAGGCCATGCTGGCGCGCCGAATGACCGGCATATTTTACGTGGATATGCGCGGTATCCGACGGGAAGGGCTCGGGAACGTGCGGATCCGGCGCGGAGCCGAGAATGAACCAGGGGCGATCATGCAGGCCGGAAGCAGAAAGCCAGGCACGATGACGCCCGACCAGCGCCGGAAAGCCCGCTGCGATTGCCTGCTCTTCGGCTGGGTCGTATGGACGCCGCGCCGGCTCTGAATGAGCGCCGACTGCCGCCTCCGGAATGGTTGCGGCGCCGGGACCGCGATCCGATGTCTTTGCTTCGTGCCTGCTCATCAATGTCCTGCCACCATCATTGCACGCACGCGATCGCGGTATGCCTGCGTGCCGACCGGAATACCGCCAACGGTCGTCCCTTGAACCATCATCATGTCGCGACCATGCCCAATGAACCGCAGTATCTTCAATCGTTCAGTTCGCTTGCGCGGGCCCGGACGCAATCCCGCAATTGCCTCACACCTTCGCGCCGGAGGCCATAGAGACCGAGCTGATGCCTGATGCCGATGCCGTACCGCGCCCCTTTGGATGAGCTCGGGCAGTCGTGAGCAGGCCAGCGCAACGCCTGGGTTGCTCTTCATGACTTTGACGATCTTATTGATCGTTTCGGATGGGCGGCGTTTCGTCGTAGCCGTTCGACGCCGCGGCGTTGGGATCCTTGCTCGCGTCCCGGCACGCGCGACACGGAAGGAAGTTCGCGGCTTTCTCTGAGGTTACGACCGTCATCTGGCCCGCCAAGTCGCTGTCGGCCGTGCGCCGAAGATAGGGCGTCGACGGTCGCAGGTATTATCCGCCGAAAATTGGCGAGGATACACTGGCGTGTCCAATGGCAACCCGCTTCAGGTGGGCACGCTTCCCCACGGACCCATCCAGGAGGTTTGCGAGGGTAAGGCAACGCTTTCCGCGACGTTTCATCGAAAAAGGGTGTTGCAGTTCGCGCCGCGAGGCGATATCTGGGCGCCACCGTAGGGGTATAGCTCAGTTGGTAGAGCGGCGGTCTCCAAAACCGCAGGCCGTAGGTTCGAGCCCTACTGCCCCTGCCAGCAAATTCAGACACTTAGATACCTCTGCCGCTCCGCTGGAATCGGCCAGGGCGCTTCGGGGTAACAGCTAGGGTAACAATTCGACGTTTGGCTCCGGTCGGATTTCCTGCGCAAAAGAGAAAAGTTCAATCGCGTCGGTGATCACTGGCCGGAACTTTTCCGTCTGAAATTCTGCGCCGATCAATCCGGAACCTTCACCATCGTGAGCCGTCCTCCGAGGCGTAGAGTCGAGGTGGATCCAGATTGATCGGCGCAGGCGCTCGCTCAGGCTCTCTCTGCCAGTCGGTTGCTGCAGACCAAAATGTGGATATTGTTCCGTTGATGAATCAGATGACGAAGCCACCTGTCATCCCCTTCGACGTCGGTTCCTACACCGCGAACGAGGCGGCGCGTCTTCTGCATACGCCTGTGCGAAACATCCGGCGCTGGATGGGGGGGTACACCTACAGGGCGGGTGAAGACGTCCGCGAGGTCCCGCCGCTTTGGGCGTCTCAGCTGGCGATGCTGGAAGATCAGCTCGAGCTGGGATTTCGCGATCTGATCGAACTGCGCTTCGTGAAAGCCTTCGTCGACGCTGGCGTGGGACTGAAAGCGATCCGCGGATGCCTCGAGTACGCACGCGAGTGCGTCGCCGATGAGCGTCCCTTCTCGACACGCCGCTTCCAGACGGACGGGCGGACGATCTTCCTGGAGAGCATCAGGCGATCAGGGGACGAGGAGGAACTTCTCGATCTCAAGAGCCGCCAGTACGTCTTCAAGAGGGTAATCGAAAGGAGCTTCAAGGATCTCGATCTCGAAGATGACGCGGTGGCACGGTGGCGTCCCTTCCACGGGAAGGCGTCGATCGTGATTGATCCGAGCCGGTCGTTCGGTCAACCTATTGCGGCCGCATCTGGTGTGCCGACGATCGCTCTTGCCGATGCGGTCAGAGCGGAAGGGTCGATCGAGAGAGTTGCCTACCTGTTCGATGTCCCGGCCACGGTCGTGCGCGATGCGGTAGGATTCGAAGAGAGCCTCGAAGCCGCGTGAGGGTTCTCGTCGACGAGAATCTCTCGCCGGCTCTCGCTCGCGCTCTCCAGGCGCTGTTTCAAGGCCAACACGAGATCATCCATCTCCGGGCGAAATTCGGTAAGGGCGTGAAAGACGTCGACTGGATTACCACGCTGAGCTCGGAGGGTCGGTGGGTGGTTCTCTCAGGGGACCGCCGAATTACCAGAAACGAGCTCGAGTACCAGGCCTTCAGGAACTCGCGACTGGTCGGGTTCTTCCTTTCCAAGGGCCTCTACAAGGCGAAGGTGACCAAGCAGATGGAGCGCATCCTGTTCCTCTGGGAGACGATCGAGAAACAGGCGACCATCGTTGCTGGCGGCGCGATGTTCCAACTTCCGATGCGAAGCTCGCTCATAGAGCAACTGAAGCGGTGACATTCGGTGATGAATCCCGCTCCTGATCGCAAGAATGCCGTCGATGATTACCAGGCGATCCGCGACAGCCATCGCGCCCGGGAGATTCTTCTCATCCTGGCGGCCGATGTCGGTAATCGGATCAACGATCTGATGCTGCGCGATGTGCTGCACGCGAAGGCCCTCGGCGGCACCCGCGAGGAGGTGAGCGCCACGATCAGCATGCTCGAGCGGAGCGGGCTCGTTCGCTGCGGACAGGTGGAAGACGTCCTCGTCTTGGAACTGACCGAACGTGGTGACGACGTAGCTCAGAAACGTGCGTCAGCCGAGGGCGTCGCAAAGATTGGGGTAAACGCCAGATAGCCTCGGCGTTCTGTATGGGCCGCCAGCGTTCTTCAGACTCATATCGCCACAGTCTGACAAGGCCCCGTCGCGACCATGTTGCAGCCGCTGCACTTGCATTGCGGGGGTCTCCCATTACCGTCGGCGACTCCACGCGACATAGGATGCAACATGAAGAGGTCGAACTCGGACAATGCGGCGAGGGAATTCGTTCTCGCGAAATGGTCAGCGCTTCCGCCAGAGAAGCGCCGGACTGAGGATCAGGCCGTGATGTTCGCCATGAAAATCAGCCACGAGCACGACCTCGGGATAGCGCGTGACGCATATCAGACGGTTCTCATCTGGCTTAAGCAAAGCCGATCGCGGGACTAATCTGCCAAGCGATCGGGTCCATCTCCCGGCCGCAGATCGAGGGTGCCATCAACGCGTTGTACGCCCATCGGATCATCCGTGCGGCATCTCGACCTCCAAAACCGGCTGGTCCGATTCCTCCTTGTTATCCTCGTACTTAAGGCCGATCCTGCCGCAATGATCGAGTTGAAGTAGAGGCGGTGGCCGAGCCAACGGAGGGTAGGATCGGCAAGCGGTGGCCGCAGGCGCATTAGATGGGGCAGAAGCGCCAGATCGAAGCGCTCTCGTCGTGCGTTTCGCGATAGCCTCAGCCACATCGAGACGATTCGGAGGGGAAGCGATGACCGGCTTGGTGGAAGAAGTCCAGCGGAACGCGTTAGACCCAGCCGTACCAGTTTCCACGATACTCCGCCGTGTGAAGGTTGCCGCCACAAAGTTGAACCTCGGCGACGTGGAGAAATGGGTTCAACTGGAACTTGACGGGTATGCTGCACTCGAAGTTCCGAATTATCGCGTTCTCTACGGCAGGCCGGAAGCCTTCAACCCGTATAACGGTTGGATTCCAATTCTGATCGGAGTCGATGAAATAGACGCGATTATCTCGAGGTGCGAGATCAGGGAGGCGATCGCTTCGCTGGAAACGACGGTGGCGAAAACTGAGCATCCTACCTTGAGGTTCCCGATTCCCCCCGGTCTCATAGCTGAGCTTAACGAGCACGCCGGCGTGAATTTTGGCAGGATGGCGGTCGCTTTGAGCGTCAGCCAGGCTCAAGGCCTGCTTGATGCTGTCCGAAATCTGGTTCTCGATTGGGCGTTAGCGCTGGAAAAGCGAGGCATTGTAGGCGAGGGCCTCAGCTTCAATGCCGAGGAGCGGTCGAAGGCACAGTCTGGATCGACCACGATCACGATTGGAAGCATTGGTCAGCTCGCCGGGAATATTGGGCATGGGAACAGCGCCGGCGATATCAGCCTGAACAGTGGACAGATCGGCGACCTGCAAAATCTCGTGGAACAGGTAGACCGGCACCGCGGCGAGCTTGCGGGAGCCGGCGGCGACCCTCAGCTTCTCGCGACTGCCATAGACGGCCTGCGAGGCGAGCTGGCAAATGGCCGGCCGGACCAGTCCAAGCTTCGGTCATTTGCCGGAGATCTCCGTACCGCACTCTCGGGGGCGACGGGCAATCTTGTCGCCACTGGCGTGCTCGCGGCTTTGCAGGCGTACGGCTTCGTGTAAACGGACGCAGCATTCTGTGGCGTCATGAGCGATCTCTTCGAGCAGAATCCGAACGTGGTGCCGGTTGTCCGCGTGAAGGACGGCGGCGTCTTCGCCAACAGCAGGGATGTCGCCGCGTTCTTCGGGAAGCAGCACAAGGATGTCCTGCGCCGCTACGACCGCTTGGAGTGCTCCTCGGAATTCAACGAGCGCAATTTTGCGCCCGTTGATTATCTGGACGAGAAGGGTGAGGCGCGCCGCTCCGTCGATATGACCCGGGACGGCTTCATGTTCGTCGTGATGGGCTTCACCGGCAAGCGGGCTGCCGCGGCAACCATGAGGGAGAAAAAAGCCCCCGCTCCGAAAAGCGAGGGCCGTGCCCGACGCCGATGCCATGGCCGGGACTTTCGCAGTGGGCATCACCCCTCTGCTGCTCGCCGGCGGCGACTACGCCGGCGCATCTGGTGCGGTCCTCGCCCAGCAACAAACGAGAACCGCTTCACCCGCCAGCCAAAGGCAAACCAGCAGGCGATTCCGTCGGCCTACTGGCCGGCGTTCTTGTAGGCGAAGCGGTAGTCGGTCAGACCGGCACCGAAGTCGTGGCGGATCTTGTATCGAATGCCGTCGACATCGAAGCCAATCTGCTCGTCGAAGAAGGGCTGCTCCTGGCCATCGAGATGCGCGAACTGCAGCCCTCGGCCCATCGTGTCCTGGGCAGCAGCGAACAGCAGCCAGGCGGTTGCGCTGATCTGGTCGAGGCGGTGCTCGTAGACCGGCGTGATGGACTTGATTGCCTCGGGAACCACCTTGGCTACTTCCGCAGTATGAGAGGGCCCGGAAAGGATCGTCTGGGCTTCGATCTCGAGATCCGAGCCAACGAACAGGTACTTCGGCGCAATGTTGATCGCCTGGCCGTCGATGTCCTTCTGCTTCCGGAACATGGTCCGGCCTGCCTTCAGGGCGTCCAAGCTGAGCGCCGCTGCTGTGCCTAGGTTGCCGTGGTCGGCGTGGAAGAGCGCCTTGTTGTCGCTCTTCAGCTTGGCGTTATTGATGATCACGCCCCAGACGATGTCGCCTTCGAGCTTGGCAGCCTGGCGTCCCCAGTTCTGGATCACGGTGACGAAAGCGCCGAGCTGATCGTTGATGATCATCTGGCGGGTCAGGCCGAAGACGCGACCGAAGGTCCCGATCTTGAAGCTTTCCTCGCTCTCTCGAACCGTCCCGGCTTTGAATTCACCGTGCTCGTTCACCGGCAGCAGGTCGGGCCCGTTGCCAATCTCCAGCTTCTTCATCTCCCGGAAATCCGAGACAACATTCCGATTGGCAATCAGTTGGAAGGTGTTCTCGTAACTGGCGTAGCCGGCGACGAGGGTCTGGCGTGTGACCTCACCGAGGATGGCGGGGAAGTCGCTGGTGGAGTGCAGGCCTCGCTGCAGCACCTCGTTCCGCGAACCGCGGTCCGATTGGCCGCTGTCGCGCAGCACTCCTTTCACGATTTCCATCGCGTCCATGCCGCGCCATTCGCGGGCGGGCGCGCTCAGCTCGTCGTCGCCGATGACACCGTAGCGGTGAAGAATGGCGTTCGAAACCGCCGCCCGGCGGGTGTCACCCTCGTCCTGCATGCCGCGCGTCTCGATGTGCGGGAAGGAGGCGGTGCGCTCCTGTTCGTCGACCATCAGTTCCACGATGTTGTGCCGCACTTCCGTGCTGTTGAACCCTTCCGTTCGCTGGACGAAAGCGTCGATATCAATGTTGTCGTAGCCGCCGAGGTAGTGCTCTGCCATCGATCGCCGGGCGGCCGCCTTCGGCCGAATGCGCGCGGACTGGCGCTGCAGTTCGTTCGGATCCTCGATGGTGAATGTTCCGCCATCGAGCTGGCGGAGCGTGATGGAAGTATTCCGACGTACCGGCGGCGCGGCCGTCTGGTCGTCGGTCTGTTCGGCTGTCCGTGACACCGGCTGTTCCTCGTGTCTTGTGTGAGCTCCCGGATCGGCAGGGATCGGGACCGCGGACAATTCCATCGGTTCCCAATCGATGGCGCGGAGGGTGGGAAGCTGCCCCTCATCGCCTTCAGTTTTCTCGTAGGCGTGGATCCGGTACCCGACGCTCACCGGGAATGGGTGGCCGTCCTTCAGGTCTTGGTAGACGGCCTCGCCTCGGGTGTTCCTGGAGATTCGGACGGTCGCATACGCCTTGCCGCCCTCTACTCGGACAGACCCGGGAACGACCGTGCCGATCCGGTTGTCCATCGAACCGGCGTCGTGGCTGTCGAGAACCGACATGCCATTGGCGAAGCGGTGCATCCGGATGTGGGCCGCGTCCATGGAGAGCTCCTCCATGTAATAGCCCTCGTCCCAGCTATAGCGTTTCACCTTAGCGCCGGCCGCCCAGACGATTTCGACCGTGCGATCTTCCTCCTTGAACGAGGCGGCGCGGACGTGACCGCCAGCGTCCGCCCAGGTCAGGCCACGATGTTCGAGCGTGTCAGACATTGCCTTCTCCGGTGAGCTTGAGGACGATCCGGCTGTGGCCGTCGGGCTCGGCAGACGAGATCTGGTAGACCGGCGAGCCGGACCGGTCGGTCAGCCGGACCCGATCGCCCTGCCGCGGCTGAGCCGCCGCGTTTGGGGAACCGTCACCGAAGGCAAACCATCGTCGATCCACCGACAGCTCCAGGGACCGGCTCGACAGGAGCAGCCGGAAGTCGTTTCCGCCATTCAGTTTTCGGTCGCCCAGCTGCAGCGACGGCCGTGATGGGTTGTCGGTGAAGATGCCGCGCCCGTGGATCGTTGGCCGGTCGTCATCACCCGTCGGTCGGCCGTTGGCCGAAACACTCATCGGGATCAGGTCGAACTGCTCGTCGTTGAGGCGGTCGACGGAGCGGCTCGTCATCTCATCGAGTCGACCAAAAATGCTCATGAGCCGCTGGCCTTCTCTCGCCGACGCTTCTCTCGGGAGGCGCGCTTGATGATGTCGGCGAGCTGCCGCATGCGCGAAGACGACCAATCGAAGATGTGCGCTTGGTCGCCCACGAGGCTGACGATCTGCAGCTCGCGGTTCACGCCGATCGTGTCCTCGGTTCTCTCGACTCCAGCAGGCAGCCAGAACGGCTGGCCGGTTGACGGCTTCTCCTCCTCGGCCCGGCTCATGCTCGATCCTCCGGCACGAACACGGGACGCGGCGCGAAATCGAGGATCCGCTGAGCGGCAACCAAACAGTCGTAGACGACCACCGCCGGCGAGCGAGTAGCGCGGCCAAATTGCTCCAAGAAGCCGGGCAAACCGTCGAGGTGCGGCGCCATCATCACCTGGTTGCCCCATATGAGAACGAAGCGCTTGTCCTGCGGAGTGCCGGACGGCCACCGTTGCTCAGCCCAGTCGCTCGGACGGAAGAGCGGAACAAGCATGTCCATGGTCCGGACCGCAGCCTCATCGGCGGCTTCCCCCAGGGAGGCCACTGACATTTCCCCTGACGAGAAGGTCTTGAGTGCAAGGAGGCGCGCGACGTCGCGAGTGTCGAAACGGGCGTAGGTGCCGGGCTCGTTCTGCGGAATGATTTCTCGGCGGCGCCACTCGCGCTGCAGCACGGTGGATGCGCCAGACATGCTCGCCGCTTCGGCCGGGCTGAATAGGTTCATCCTGAATTGCATGGCGCTCGCTTCCGCGTCGGGTCACACGGAATCTGCGCCAGCAATGGAAGCGCGTCAAGTCACACGCATTTGTCCCGGGATTGTCCGGGAAATGTCCGGGCTTTGTCCGGCTCATGTCCTGCAAGCGAAATGCAAAGGCCGGCGAATCACTCGCCGGCCTTTGGTCGCATCTATCTGAAGGTCACCAGATCGAACGCCTCACGACCTGCTCGAGGTCGGCGCCGACGGTGCGGAGCACTCGCGCGGCACGAAGCGACGGCGCCTGGTTGGGGCCGCAGTCATCGGCACCCGGTGCGCGATCGGCGAGGTATGGAAGGTGATACGAATCGAGGCCGGTCGAACCCGGCACCGACTGCCACGCTTCGGGAAATTCCGGGAAGATTTCGGCGCAGAGCGTCACGCGCTCCCAGTGCAGCCACGCGGAATAGGCCTTCAGGATCCGACGGTCCGTCGGATCGAATGTCTCTACCGGCGGGAGCTTCGCGAGCGCCGTGGTCGACAACGGCACCGCCACGGCGCCGACGAGGATGGCACGCCGCGTAATCTGAGACTGCACAGTCTGGGATGCGAGGGAAATCGTCATGTTGGTTCTCTTGAGCTTCGGCTTTCCACAGCCGCGCCCCGTGACAGACGGGGCAACCGGGGGGTGGAAACGTGCTCAAGAGACACGTCGGCAGCGCTTTTAAGCTTTCGCTCTGGACATGGCGCACCGCCCCCGGCAATATCCTGCCAGGTTCAGCGCGCCCGCCAAGGCGCACTAGGCGATATCGAGCCCGCCAAGGCTCCCACGCCATCGGCATGAACTCGCGCCAACGAGTCGACATGCCGTCTTGAGTCCGGGTTTCCACACCCACGGACAAACCTATCCGCGATCGCTCGAATTGCAAGCGCCGCCCCGATGGGGCGCCAGCTTCGCGCATGGCCACACCCGCGCTATGATGCGTCGATGGACGAGCAGCGACACTTCCCTCGATTCATGACAGACCAGATGCTCCGCGACTATTTCGGTCTTACGGAGCGGTCCCTGCGCCGCGTGCGGTCGATGCGAGAATTTCCGAAACGAGATGTACTGGTCGGCAAGACGGATTCGAAAGCCGTCGACCGGTTCTTCGACAAGCTTGCCGGTCTTGAGCCTGGGCTGAGACGACCCGTCACGGAGCGGGATCGCTTCTAGCCAACTTACCCGATCGATCGTCTTCCGGTCAGCCTGCAGAGGCTGGAATACATCGAGCTTCGTCCGGGACGCAGACCCGCCTTGTCGTGAGTTTGCCGTGGCGATAGCCTTCGGCCATGGCTACGGTAACGCGCAAGCAGTCGATCATTCCCGCCGGATCGTGGCCGGTGCGGCTCACGGCCGAGCTGGCAGCCGCGTATGCCGAGGAGCCGTCGGTGGAGAGCTTCCTCGAGCGCATCGGCACCGACTATCCAAATCCCGTGATCGACGAAGGCGTCGGCCTCAGGAGGCGACGGCTGTGGCTCCGGCCGGAGCTGGAACGCGCGAACGAGAGGCTTACCGGATACGCAGAGGGTTACGAGCACGGCGCCTTCGAGGCACCGCCGAGGAAGTACACGCCGCGGGTGTTTCTTGTCGAGATGGAAGTCGACGACGAATAGGTCGTCTCTGTGGAGAACCACCATGCATAGCCGCCGCGACCCGATAATCCCCGTTGGCAGTTGGCCGGCACGCATGGGCGTTCAGCACGCGGCCGCCTATGTCGGCGAGGAGACGTGCGATAGCTTCCTGAAGCGTGTCGGCTCCGAATATCCGCGACCAGTTATCGATCAGGGAACGGGTAAGGGGCGGCGACGGCTATGGCTGAAGGCGGATCTCGATCGCGCGATCGGCGCGATCGGCGCGGACGGCCCGGGGGCCTTCGTGGAGGAGGAGGTCGACATGGACGCGCCGCTCCCAGGCCGGCGGCGACGGCGATAGAAACCACAAGCCTCCACACGAATGCCGTCGTGCTTTCGCTCTCCCAGCCAAGATGATGCAAGCAGAGGTATCATGGGAAATTCGCCGGAACACCGCCTGCCATTCCGCCGGCACAAGCCGGAAGATCGAACGAAATTCATCGTGTACACGCTTTGGATGTCAGGCTTCTCCGCAGGGATGATCGGGAAGATGATCGCAACGCGACCGAAGGTCGTGCTCGGCATCGCGCAAAAATGCCCTTGGGGGAAAACCCGCGCCGCCATGACACTCGCCGAGCGCCAGGAAGCGCTCGACGAGCTGCGGATGATCCGCGTCGACGAAACCGGGGAGGCCTTAGACGGCTTCCTGCTCCGCGACGAGGCGTTTGTCGCTAGGCCGCTTGGCGGCCGGCAGACGCTAACTGGGCAGTCTGACAATGGCGTTGGAGAGGAGAACGAACCAACCCCAAACCAGAGTGCCTAAGCCTTGGACGACCAAGAGAGAAAAAGCTGTCTGGACGTAGTTGCGCTTGGAGTGAGGATGCCCTTCTGGAGGGGTGGTCGGATAATCCGCCAACTCCGCGCAAACGAAGGCGAGAAAGCCAGTGGCGGCGCTCCAGGCGAGCGGCGTAACAGCACCAGAAACTCCGGCTGCATAGCCTATATCGCCGGCAGAAACGCCGGCCGCCACAAGATTCAGGGCTGCGAAAAGAAGAGCCCCGGCCACCGCCATGAGACCTATCGCTAGCCGCCGAGTTGTCGACGTGTCGAAGCTATCCATTTCCCAGCGAATCCTCCCCGGCCAGTTTCGTCGTACAACAGCATCTGGCCGAGGGCCATCAGCATGGGCGTGCCTCCCTTAGATCACCGACCGATCTTCGAGCGAGATCTGCCGCGAGCGGTTAAGCTGACGCTCCAGAATGCCCGCGATCTCGTTGGCTGCCGCCTTGGGGTTGGTCGCATCGATCTTGAACTGGTTGTGGAAATGGTTCGTCACGCTGGCGCCGCTCGCCAAGGGCGACATCGCCCTACTACCGCCTAAGCGGCTCGTCGGCGTCACATAGCTGTTGCGCCCCATGTGGACGATCTCCGGGCCCCTCTCGCCAACGAGGTAGTCGAGGCCAGCGCGGGCAGCGCCGCCCGAGGCTCGCTTGCCGCCGAACAGCGCCGGCTTGCCAATCGGCACCGGCGCCGCCTTGCCGCTTCCGCCTTTGCCGAGGATTGCCGGCCTGCCGATCGGGACCGGAGAGGAGTTGGCGCCACCGAGGAGCGCGCTCTGCCCGGCAAGACCGCCGAGCGCTGAGCGGATCTGCGCACCAGCGGACCGGAGTGCCTCAGCGATCGCCGCGATTCTCCGCACAAGGCGGTCGAGGTTATCGGCGAAGGCGTGGCCGGCATCCACCCAGCCATTCGGCCAGGCGACGTCCAGCCTGATCGCTGAGGTCAGCCCCTCGAACGCTCGCGACACCGTGTTGAACGATCGGGACAGGCTGCCGGCGATCAGTGCGATCGTCTCGTCGTCGACGTTCTGGAAGAACGAATTGACGAACTCCGCCGCACCAGTGACGGCAGAACCGGCCAAGCTGCCGAGCCGCTCGAACGCCGCAGCCAAGAGGCCGACGGCACTCGACAGCGTCCGCAGTCCCGAGGACCCATCGGCGTATGGACCGACACGATCCATGAAGTCGCCGATCGTCGTCGCCATCGCGCGGATGGCTTCGATCTTCGGAACGACAAAGCCGCGGAGCCCAGCTTTAATGTCGTCGAGAGCCTGCCGAACCTGCGGAGATCTCTGGGTCCACGCCCCTTCTGCGAAGGCGCGGATCTTGTCCCCGATCTCTTCGAGCCGACCGATCGCAGCCCAGGCCGTGTTGACGCCATCTGCTAGGCCAAGGCCCATGTTGCGCGCGGTCTGGCCAATGGTGTCGGCGCGATCGCCAGCACCCCAATCGATCGAGAAGAAGTCCTTCACCGCATCCTTCAGAGCTTGGACGCGGGCGACGATCTCCGGGGACAGCCCCGCGGCGAACGACTTGCCGAACACCGACATGAAGTCCTTCACCGCGCTGAAGTTCAGGGCGACGAGGGCCGCAAGGGAGCCGGCCACAAGAGCGAGCGGGTTCACCATGAGGGACAGAGCCGCCGCCGCGCCGCCGGCAGCCAGCCCTAGCGGGCCGAGGACGGCGAGAGCCAACGTGCCGTAGCCTGCAAGCCGGAGAAGGTCGGGGCTCGACTTCGCAACCGCCTGCAGCCCCTTCGCCATCTCGGCAAAGAACCGGATGGCGTCGGCTGCCAGGCCGGAATCGCCGAAGGCGACCACCGCGTTGTTGACCGCCGCCGTGAACTCGTACCAGGCGCCGACCACGCCTTTCATCCGCACCCGGCTCATGCGGTCGGCTGCACCTTCGTAGTTGTTGACAAGTTCGTCGAGCGTGCCGCTCACGTCACCGGCGAGCGCTGCCATGATCTTCACGGCATGGCGCTTGCCGAAGATGTCGCCGAAGAAGGCCTCGGCACCCGGCGTGTCGCGGAGCCGGTTGAGGAGGCCAAGGAAATCGATCTCGGTTCCGAGGAGCGCGAGGTTCTCATTGAGCGACTTCAGCAAGACCTCCCGGTCTACCAGCCCCCCTTCACCAGCGAGCGCGTCACCGAGTTGATCGGTGATCGTGGCGGCGAGCTTTGCCGGCGAGAGCTTGATCCGCGGATCGTCGAGGATCCGTTGGATCGAATCCTCGAAGCCGCTCGCATCGATGCCGTCCAGAGCCAGGTTTTTGATCAACGACTTGGCGTCGATCTTCTTCGCGCCGGAGACGAAGTCGCCAAGGTTGATGTTCATCTTCTCGAACGCCTGCAGTGCGCCTTCGGTGGGGCTGATCAGCGACATCAGCGCCCATCGAATGCCGGTACCGGCGTTCGACGCCTTGATGCCGTTGTTCGCCAGGACCATCAGCATCGCAGCCATCTCTTCGATCGACTGGTTGGTCACCGGGCCGAGCGGCGCGACGTAGCGCATCGACACGGCGAGGTCCTGCACGTCAGCGTTCGACTTGTTCGCCGCCCAAGCGATCGTGTCCGACACGCGCTTCATGCTTCTGCTGACCTGCTCTTCGGTGTCCATCGGAAGACGGAAGGCAGAGAGCATGTTCGTCAAGAAGTCGCCGGATTCTGTGATGGGAAAGTCGCCGGCGAGCGCAAAATTCAGAGTCTCGCGGATGCCGCCCATGATCTGCTGAACGTCCATGCCGGCGCGGGCAAGTTCGCGCATGCTGCCCAAGATGGCGGTGTTCGAGGCGGGAAACTCCTTGTTCAGAAGCTGAGCATACTGCTCCATCATCGCGCGCTGCTCAGCGGTCGCCATCGCAACCGCCTCGATCGTGTTCCCCTCCTTCACGTAGTCGAAATACTCCTTTGCCCCGGCACCGATGCCGAAGCTCAGGCTGGCCGACAGGCCGGCGACGTCACCGGTTGCTCGGCGGGCACTGCGCGCCATGTTGCCGATCGCCCGCGACGGCGCCATGGCACCAGTACCAAAACCACGAACCGCTTTGTTGACCACGCCGAGCGAGCGGGCGATGCCCGCCGCCGGCTTTGTGACGTGGTCGACCAGGCGCATGATGAGCCGGGCTTCTCTACTTGCTGCCATCGTCGGACGTCCTCTTCGATCGGCGTCGAACGCCGAAATCCAAAGCGGGGCGCACGACAGCGCCCGCGCGATCGGGAACGGAAAGAACCAGCGTGATCATCGTCTTCCTGACGAAAGCCGAACCATGCGGATCTCTTGCAAAACAGGAATCGGAAGTTCGGAGCCAGCCGATCCGGCTAAGTCGTTGGTCTGGAATCGGAAAGTCGAACGGGAATTTTGGAAAAACTCTGAAATACTGCGCTGCGCTCCACCCGCGGGAGGGCTGGAAACCCCAAAAAGGACCCATACGGGGCGGGGCCGGCCGCGCCGGCACCGGCCCGCCCGCCCCACCGGCCGGCTGCTGATGCCTCCGATCGCTGGCCGCGACACCGTCCCGTCCGCTCCCACCTGGTCCGCGGGCCGAGGCCAGCCCGCCGGCAACCAGTACATGGCTACACCATGGAACCGGCGGGAGCGATTTCGTCGACCTCGCCGGCCCTTCGGATAGACGGGTGCCATCCTGCAGAGCATGCGACCAGCGATCATGTCGTCACCGGGGTGCAGGTCTCAGGCCCCGTGCGCTTGCCGTGTTCGCCCAGCGTCGATGCTCTCGCGTGCCACCGCTGGGCTCGCTCCATGAGAAGCTCGTCGATTGCCCGCAGCTCACGTTCGAGGATGAGCGCCCGTCGAAACTCTTCGACCTGGCGCCGGATTTCCGGATCGGGCACGCCCGATTTCCAGAGTTTGCGCTCAAGATTCCGGCGAATGGTGCGCCAATATCTCAAGCGGCCGGCCCAGTTTCTGCCGTCGGCTGCGGAGACCACGCTCTTGATGCGTTTGGCACGACGCGCCATCGGGAACACCGCGATCTCCGCCATCTACGATCGCGCCTCCTGATCGCTATCGGTGCTGGACGATTGGCCTGAGTTCCGACCGTCCTTCCCCAGAGTCTTCGCGGCGGTGTCCGCCATCCTGCGGCGACGATCACGCTCAGCGCGGATCCCCAGGAAGAGATCGTCGAGTGCCTTGGCAATTTCGGCGTCGTTGAAACCCTGCTTTCTGAGCTGCTTGGTCAGGGACGTCTTTCGCTGCTGCCAATATTTCGCGCGGCGGTACTGCGTCGGCATGTTCTCGCCGACGTCGGTGATGTGTTGAACGAGATCGACGCGACGGCTCGGAGGAAAAATGAAGAGGGCGGCAGTCATGCGGCCCTCCTCAGACTCTCGAGGATGCTGCCGATCATGTCGGTGAAGTCGTCTCCGCTTCCGGCTTCACCCCGATTGTAGGCTTCCAGGAGATTCTGCGGAGACGCCTCGTGAAGAGCGGAGTCGAAAGCCGAGCGCGCTTCAACCTTGTCATCTGACCAGGGCCATGCGCTCCAAAGCTCCGCCCAAACGTCCTCGGCGTTCGCCGGAGAAGGAGAAGACCGATCGGGCTCCAAGCCCGTATCGGTCATTCGATCACCGACGCGGAGAGGAAGGGCACTTTGGTCGCTGAAGGGTGACGCTCGATCGTAGGGCTCGACTTGGGAGGATGGGGATGGGAGGGGTCCGGCCTGGGGGCCGGCCCCGACCTCACAGGTATCGCCATAGGTACTATAACAGGTACGGGTGACGGCTCTGTCACCTTTTCCAGTCATCTCTGTCACCTTTTCCGAGCGCGCTCTGTCACCTTTTCCAATTTCAGAAAGGGTGACAGAGCCGTCACCTTTTTCCGAAGAAAGGGTGACACCCGCGTCACCTTTTCGCGGCTTCAGGATCCATTTGTAGAGGTTAGTATTCTTCCTCCCGCGTCCCTGTTCCACGACAAGGTGGCCGGCTTTCACCATGCCCCGGATCGCGCGCTGTACACTTCGATCTTTGACATCGACCTTCGCCGCGAGCGTTTCGATCCCGATACAAGCTTTGCCACTATTCCGGTTCACGGTCTCTGCGATGAAGATGGCGACTGATGAGGTGATCGGTAGCAAAGAACGATCAGCCGCCACCTGCATCAGCCAGTTGCTGCGATTCGCCACGTGTCTGTCATTGGCCATTCGCTTGCCCTCCTGGTCGCCACTCGCTACCGTGGGGCCGTTCATGCATCCTGAGTTCATACGCGCCGCCGTGGGTCCCAAAGCCCTCGGCGGCGCTCTCGTTTCGATTTGCTGGATAGGTTCGTTCCAGCTCGTCAGGGAAGCTGGTCACATCGCCCTCCCCCGGATCAGGCCCGCCTCACGAATAGCAGCGCATGCCTCTGCCGCGGTGAGGCCGAACCGCTTCTGCAGGCTGGGCACGATTGGCCGCGGCAGGTTTGGCTCTGTGGCAAGCCAGCGTGCGGCCTCATCGATCGCTGCGCTGGACTCATGATCGAGGCCGGTGGTGCCGCCAACGGGGAGGGCGCTCATGATGCCGTCTCCGCTTCGATGATGCCTAGGACATGATCGAGGCTCTCGATGTCCATCCCTTCGCCTCTAGGCTCTCCCGTAGAAGCATCGGCGAGAACGTACGGGCCGTCGCCGGAGTCAGGCGCGGACGGAGGACACTCCAGAACCTGTACCGAAAGCCCCAGCTGGGCCGCTCGGCGCTCCAGTTCCTCCAAAGCGGGTTCGACGCCGCTCATGCGGCCAGCGCCTTGCCGGCGCGAGCCCGCTCCCAGGCGACCAGCTCAGCTTCCCTGAAATATCGGCGCCGGTTGATTTTGATTGGGCGAGGGAAGGCTAGATCTGGACTTTTGAGCCACCGGTGAAGGCTCATGTCGCTGATGCTGTACCGCCGCAGCACCTGCGGCGCGGTGAGATAAGTGTCGCTCTCAGACATTTCGTTAGGCCCTGTTCGTTGACAGTGCCTAACCAGCTACCCCCACATTGATGGGGCGTAACCGTGGACTTTTCAGATCGGCTGGCGCGTCTTTAGGTCCACCACCGTTGAATTCGACCGTTTTTCGTTCTCGTGGATCCTCTCGACGATCGCCTCAACGGTGGCCGCGTCGTCCGTCGCAGCAGTCGTCTCGCGTTCGCGCAGCTGATCATCCTTGCGGATCGCTGGCCGCAGGTGGCGGCTCACCAACTGCAACAGTGTCTTCGAGGAGGGGCGATCGTCGCCTAGTGCGATGGCGAGACACTCGTCGAGGAAGAGCAGGAGAGGATTCCACGGGTCCGGATCACGGCGCGGCAGCCCGAGCCTCGGATCGACCAGATCGTGCCAAGCTTGGCAGACATCGAAGATCAGCTCTTCAACCGCCTGCGGAAGCCGTGATGACGTGCTAGGGGGCCGCGACCAGTGATGCTTCCACCGCGCCTTATCGTGCGCGAGGATATCTCCTAGTTCGGACTCGACGTCTTCACGGAGATCCCAGAGGCTTCGGACACGCCAGTCGCGCAGGCGATCAAAGTGGCCGTCGGGCCGGGGGCAGTCCAAATTCGGACCCTTGCCCTGGAGCCACGCGTAGGCCTCGTCCGCGTCTCTGAAGGCCCAGAACTCATCGTCGGCGGCGAAGGTCCAAGAGCTGGCGAGGAGCGCCGCAAGCGCGCGATCAAGATGCTCCAAGATCGGAGAGAGCCGCGCCATCTCACTGTCGAACTTCTCGCTCCAGCCATCGCTGTAGCGCTGCAGAGCCAGATTGACCAGGTCGAGGAGCTGTTCCTGCTTCTCTCTGTCGAGGATGGCAACGGCCGCCGCGTGGGACAGCAGCTTCTCGCGCTTCTCCGGTGCGATCATCGCGCCGCCCTCAGATCGATGACATTGCCACCGGAAAACTTCGCGATCGTCAGGTCGACGTGGTCGGCCCATTTCTGCAAGGCCTCCCCCTTCTCATCGAAATATTCCCATCGATTGTAGACCTTTGCCACGCCCGATACTTTTCCGGAGACGTGGTTGAGCGTGGCCTCGCCGACCTCCGCCGGAATCCTGAGCCGACCAAAATAGGTGCTCATGGTTCGGCGCAAGTCGTGATTTGTGAATGGCTCTATCGTCACATCCCGAGGATCTAGGCCCGCAGCCTCAGCACGCTGCCCGGCGAGCTTTCGCATGATGTCGGCGTGCTCGGGGGACTTCTTTGAAAAGCCCGAAATCGGTGCGTATCCCACGGTGGTGAACAGATATGGAGACATCCGGTCCTGTTCATTCTCGTCGAGGAACGGAATCCGGGGCAGGGCGTCAATAATCGCCATCGCCTGCGTCGGTAACAGCAGCTCCTGCGGGCGCCGGTTTTTCGTCCGCTCCTTCGGAATGCTCCAGTGGTTGCCATCGAATTCGCTCCAGGGGGATCGAGCAACTTCAGATAGCCGTTGCCCCAGCAGCAGCAGGAGCTTGAAGCACGGGCCCCACGGATAGGGGAGTGCGTCGGACGCAGACCAGTGAAGGAACACCTCCTCATCGCTGAGGTAGCGGTCTCGGGAGGACTCGTCGACGGGCTTCTTAAGTCCGTAGCAGGGAGAACCCTTTAGGCGATCCTTCTCCACAAGCCAGTTGTACATCTTCCTTAGTTGCGAGAAGGCGCGGTTCGCACCGGGCCCCAAACCGTCCTCAACCATGTCGTCGAGAGCATCGAGAACGTCGCGCTTCTGGATGGCTGCGACATCCATTCCGCTCCAGCGCGAGACGAAGTGCCGCTTGAGCATGGCCTCCGTGTTTTTCCAGTCGCGGGTGCGCTTCTTCGCGTAATTAGCGATGAAGTCATCGACCACTTCCTCAAAGAGAACGATCTGCGACCGCAGCTTCCTCGGGGGCTGCTTGGCCAGCCGCTTCGCTTCAGCCTTTTCCTGAGCCGGGTTCATCCCGCCCGCCACCGATCGCAGGGCTTCGGCTCCGAGCTCACGCGCTCCCGCGAGCGCTATGGCGGGGTATCGGCCGAAGGTGTACTTGTACGGCTTCCCGCCAACCCGGTAGCGGACAGCCCACGATTTCGCACCGGATGGTTGGACGACGAGATACAGCCCGGGCAGATACCCGTCCGGAATTTCTCGCCGGACTTTTGCAGATTTTGCGTGTTTTACGGTTTCTGCCGTGAGTCCTCTGGGCATGGGGTAACACCGGGGTAACAGCGGTTGCGCGTTATGCAGTGTTATCATGTGATGGTAACGGCGTCTATCGAGTGAATAAGAATGGCGCTAAACCCGGCTCCGCTGGACTTTTCAGCGTTAGAGGACGATAGGGAGTGAACTTTTCCGTTGGATCGGAGCGGCGGTCTCCAAAACCGCAGGCCGTAGGTTCGAGCCCTACTGCCCCTGCCAGCAACGCGAACGAGAGTTTTCCCCGGCAGCCCTTGTGAATCATTCCGAGGGCGGCTAAGTGGGGCATTCTTAATGACATATGGCGCGTGGGGCGGTCGCTAGCCTTCATGCGCCTTAGCCGTGAGCGGTTTATGGCCAAGACCAATCCCTTCAGCTTTCTTCAGCAGGTCCGGTCGGAGACCGCGAAGGTGACGTGGCCCACCCGTCGCGAGACCGTCATTTCGACGATCATGGTTTTCGTGATGGTGGCGTTCGCCGCGACCTTCTTCTTTATCGCGGATCAGCTGCTCGGCTACGTCGTCGGCCTGATCATGAGCGTCTGATCGGACGCTGCAGGAGTTATCACCAGTTTCATGACCGCTCGTTGGTACATCGTCCACGCCTATTCGAATTTCGAAAAGAAGGTGGCAGAATCGATCGAGGAGCAGGCCCGTCAGAAGGGTCTGTCCGATAAGTTCGAGAAGATTCTCGTGCCGACCGAGAAGGTCGTCGAGGTGCGTCGCGGCCGCAAGGTCGATGCCGAGCGCAAGTTCTTCCCCGGCTATGTCCTGGTCAAGGCCGAGCTCACCGACCAGGTGTTCTCGATGATCAAGAACACGCCGAAGGTCACCGGCTTCCTGGGCGCCGAGAACCGGCCGACCCCGATCACCGAAAAGGAAGCCGAGCAGATCCTCGCGCAGGTCCAGGACGGTGTCGAGCGGCCGAAGCCGACCGTCTCCTTCGATATCGGCGAGCAGGTGCGGGTCTCCGACGGTCCCTTCGCCTCGTTCAACGGCATCGTTCAGGAAGTCGACCAGGAGCGCGCGCGTCTCAAGGTGGAAGTTTCGATCTTCGGGCGTGCGACGCCTGTGGATCTCGAATTCGGTCAGGTCGAGAAGGCCTGATTCGAACGGGCGCCAAGCCCATCCTCGTGCGGGAGGCGCTCGGGCTCTAGCCGGCCCCGGTTCCGGACCGCGCGGACTGCAGACTGCCGGAAGTCCGGCTGGCTTCGTGCCGGCCGCCCGGCGTGAACATTGAAGGCAGGTACAAATGGCTAAGAAAGTACAGGGCCAGCTGAAGCTTCAGGTCCCGGCCGGTTCGGCGACCCCGTCGCCGCCCATCGGTCCGGCGCTGGGTCAGCGCGGCATCAACATCATGGAATTCTGCAAGTCGTTCAACGCGCAGACCCAGGAGCAGGAAAAGGGCCAGCCGATCCCGGTGGTCATTACCTACTACCAGGACAAGTCCTTCACCTTCGCGATGAAGACCCCTCCGGTGAGCTACTTCCTCAAGAAGGCCGCCAACCTCAAGAGCGGCTCCAAGGAGCCGGGTCGCAGTGTCGCCGGTTCGGTGACGCGCGAGCAGGTTCGCGAGATCGCCGAGAAGAAGTTCAAGGATCTGAACGCGAACGACATTGATGCGGCGGTTCTCATGGTCGAGGGCTCTGCCCGCTCCATGGGCCTCGAAGTGGCGGGCTGAGACGATGGCAAAGAGTGGCAAGCGAATCCGTAGCGCCCGCGAGGGCATCGAGCGCACCAAGCTGTATGGCCTCGACGAAGCCGTGCAGATGCTCAAGGACCGGACCAAGACCAAGTTCGACGAGACCATCGAAGTTGCGATGAACCTCGGCGTCGACCCGCGTCACGCCGACCAGATGGTCCGCGGCGTGGTCAATCTGCCGAACGGCACCGGTCGTACCGTCCGCGTCGCTGTCTTCGCACGTGGTGACAAGGCCGAGGAAGCCAAGGCTGCCGGCGCCGACATCGTCGGTGCGGAAGACCTCGTCGAGCAGGTCCAGGGCGGCACGATCGACTTCGACCGTGCGATCGCCACGCCGGACATGATGGCCCTCGTCGGCCGTCTCGGTAAGGTGCTCGGCCCCCGCGGCCTGATGCCGAACCCGCGCGTCGGCACGGTGACCCCGGACGTCGCAGCGGCCGTCAAGGCTTCGAAGGGCGGCGCCGTCGAGTTCCGCGTCGAGAAGGCCGGCATCGTGCATGCCGGCGTTGGCAAGGCCAGCTTCGACAGCAAGGCGATCGTGGAGAACATCCGCGCTTTCGCCGATGCGGTCCAGAAGGCCAAGCCGTCGGGCGCCAAGGGCAACTATGTCCAGCGCATCGCGGTGACCTCGACAATGGGCCCCGGTGTGAAGGTCGATCCGTCGACCGTCGGCGCCTCGCAGGCCTGACCCTTACAAATCGGAAGCGGCGTTCCTATATCCGCCGCTTCCCCATCAAGGTTCCGGGCTCGTCCCGGTACGTGGAGGCTTTTGAAAGCCTCCTGAATGCCTGTCCGAGATTGTGGGCGGCCGGTGCTTCGGCTCCGGTCATAATCGTTAGATAGCCCTCATGAGACGGGGAAGTTCCGAGTTTTCCGGCATGGCCGGTCTGGTCGGTTCGAACCTCTGAATGCCTTGCGTCGCCCAACGGTTCCACGGAGCTGCTGCGGGTTGGCCGGGGGGACAGGATCTCCGAGCGTCGCCCGGATGGTCCGGGCGGCAAAAGGCAACCGGCCTCGTTTCGCAAGAACCGGGGCTAACTGGAGAGAGGCAGTGGACAGAGCGGAAAAGCGCGAATTCGTCACGTCCCTTCACGAGACCTTCCAGGGCTCGGGAACGGTCGTCGTGGCCCACTATGCCGGTCTCACGGTCGCGCAGATGAACGATTATCGTTCGAAGATGCGCGTCGCGGGAGGCACCGTCAAAGTCGCGAAGAACCGCCTCGCCAAGATCGCTCTTGAAGGCACGGAAGCCGCAGGCATCTCGAATCTGTTCGAGGGCCAGACGCTGATCGCTTATTCGAGCGATCCGGTGGCGGCGGCCAAGGTGACCAACGATTTCGCCAAGGGGAACGACAAGCTCGTCATCCTCGGCGGTTCGATGGGCGCCACGACACTCGATGCAGACGGTGTGAAGGCCTTGGCCACCATGCCGTCGCTGGACGAACTCAGGGCCAAGCTGGTCGGCATGATCAATACGCCGGCTACTCGGATCGCTGGGGTTCTCCAGGCGCCTGCGGGGCAACTCGCACGCGTCTTCGGTGCCTATGCCAAGAAAGACGAAGCGGCGTGAGGATGGTTCCTCGCTGCACACCTCAAAGTTCGAACCTAAAGGAATACTAACATGGCTGATCTCGCCAAGATCGTTGAAGACCTGTCGGCCCTGACCGTCCTCGAGGCGGCTGAGCTCTCGAAGATGCTCGAAGAGAAGTGGGGCGTCTCCGCCGCCGCTCCGGTCGCCGTTGCGGCCGCTGGTGGTGGTGCTCCGGCCGAAGCCGCCGAAGAGCAGACCGAGTTCAACGTGATCCTCGCATCTGCCGGTGCGCAGAAGATCAACGTCATCAAGGAAGTCCGTGCGATCACGGGTCTTGGCCTCAAGGAAGCCAAGGACCTCGTCGACAACGCGCCGAAGCCCGTCAAGGAAGGCGTGGACAAGGCCGAGGCCGACAAGATCAAGGACCAGCTCGAGAAGGCTGGCGCCACGGTCGAAGTCAAGTAATCGCGGTTCGCCGCGCTTACGCAGAACATCCGGGGGCGGGGCGGCAGTTTGCCGTTCCGCCTTCCGTGCTCGCGATAGGGTTCGGGCCTTTTGAGGCCGATCCGGCGGGCAGGGCACCCTCCGCGCAGTGCGGGACGGGACTCAAGCGGGACGGGAATGCAGTGCGTGTGTTCGAACGGCTTGCCGGCAAGCCTTTCGAAGACGCGGGCCCATCGCCCGACAGATCGGTCAGTCGCTGCCGCCGCAGGGCGCAGCGGAGTCTCTCGGCGGAGAGACAGAGGAATTTCAGCCCTTTGGTCGAGGGCGATATCACGAGAAGGAGCGACGATGTCTCAGACGACGACGTTTAGCGGTCGCAGGCGCGTGCGCAAGTTCTTCGGGTCGATCCCCGAAGTGGCCGAAATGCCGAACCTGATCGAGGTCCAGAAGGCCTCCTACGATCAGTTCCTGATGGTGGACGAGCCGGTAAACGGGCGTCTGGACGAAGGGTTGCAGGCCGTCTTCAAATCGGTCTTCCCGATCTCCGACTTCTCCGGCCAGGCCATGCTCGAATTCGTGAAGTACGAGTTCGAGCAGCCGAAATTCGATGTCGAGGAATGCCGTCAGCGCGATCTGACCTATGCTGCGCCGCTGAAGGTGACGCTGCGCCTCATCGTGTTCGATGTCGACGAGGATACCGGCTCCAAGTCCATCAAGGACATCAAGGAGCAGGACGTCTACATGGGCGACATGCCGCTCATGACCATGAACGGTACCTTCATCGTCAACGGCACCGAGCGCGTCATCGTCTCGCAGATGCACCGTTCGCCGGGCGTCTTCTTCGACCATGACAAGGGCAAGAGCCACTCGTCGGGCAAGCTGCTCTTCGCGGCGCGCGTCATTCCCTATCGCGGTTCCTGGCTCGACATCGAGTTCGACGCCAAGGACGTCGTGCATGCGCGCATCGACCGGCGCCGCAAGATTCCCGTGACCAGCCTGCTGATGGCGCTGGGCATGGATGGCGAAGAGATTCTGTCGACCTTCTACGACACCGTGAAGTTCGAGAAGGACAAGAACGGCTGGCGCGTTCCGTTCTCGGTCGAGCGCGTGCGCGGCCAGGGTGCGGTCGTCGACCTGATCGACGCCGACAGCGGCGAAGTGCTGGTCGAGGCCGGCAAGAAGGTCACCGCGCGTCAGGCGCGTCAGATGCAGGAGAAGGGCGTCAAGGCGCTCCGTGCGACCGAGGACGATCTGGTCGGCTCCTACATCGCCGAGGACATCGTCAATCCCGAGACCGGCGAGATCTATCTCGAAGCCGGCCAGGAACTGGAGATGACCGTCGACGCCAAGACCGGCGAGCGCAAGGGTTCGCTGATCGACCTGATCAACGCGGGCTACGACGAGTTCACCGTTCTCGACATCGACCACGTCAATGTCGGCGGCTACATCCGCAACACCCTCGCGGTGGACAAGAACGAAGGCCGCCAGGACGCGCTGTTCGACATCTACCGGGTCATGCGCCCGGGCGAGCCGCCGACGATGGAAACCGCCGAGGCGATGTTCCAGTCGCTGTTCTTCGATTCCGAGCGCTACGACCTGTCGGCCGTCGGCCGCGTCAAGATGAACATGCGTCTCGACGTCGACGCCGAGGACACCGTGCGTGTGCTGCGCAAGGAGGACATCCTCGCGGTCGTGCGCACGCTGGTCGACCTGCGCGACGGCAAGGGCGAGATCGACGACATTGACAATCTCGGCAACCGCCGGGTGCGCTCGGTCGGCGAGCTCATGGAGAACCAGTACCGCGTCGGTCTGCTGCGCATGGAGCGCGCGATC
>Ga0189290_100208_pt1 | contig 28071 bp, 29 predicted proteins | sample UW140minimetaG_FD_130318 | JGI IMG/M metagenome (GOLD analysis project Ga0189290, IMG submission 130318) | Marine microbial communities from the Costa Rica Dome - UW140 mini metaG | ecosystem: Environmental > Aquatic > Marine > Oceanic > Photic zone | place: Costa Rica: the Eastern Pacific...
GTATGAGTAGAAAAGGAAACTGCTGGGATAATGCGGTAGCAGAATCTTTCTTCAAGTCTTTAAAAGTAGAATGGGTGTATAAGCATCAATATGACTCTAAATCAGAAGCTAAATTATCAATCTCCAATGGATAGAAACTTGGTACAACAAAAGAAGAAGGCATTCCTTTTTAGGGAATAGAACTATTAATGAATTTGAATTAAACATGTATAATCAAAAATTAGCTGCATAGTCTCTCAACTTAAAGTCTAGTTTTTTATTGCAAGTCCAGGGGAGTTTGTTGTTATTATAAATAAAACGAGAGATAAAAAAAACTTATTTGAAATAAATGTTTTATAATTAATTAAATTTGAAACATGGAGAAGACTCTTAATTATAAGTAGGTTGTGTGGGGTTAATGTGGGGTTAACTATTTATAATATGAGAGCAGTATGCTTTATTTTTAGGGTAATTGTAAAAGCATAATTGAATATACAAAATAAAACCAAATGATTTTAAATAAAATAGATTAAATGCAAGTAAATTGGATTTTAGGTTGTTTTGGGTAAAAATAATAATGTAATGAGTTTAGGTGAAGTTATTTCTGTTAATGAGCCTGTTGTAAAAGGAGGGAAGTGTTCGGTTGAAGTATTTATAAAAAGAGAAGATAAAATTCATCCAGATGTTTCAGGTAATAAATACAGGAAATTAAAGTATAATATTGAAAAGGCTTTAATTGAAGGTTTTGATACTTTGCTAACCTTTGGAGGTGCGTTTTCTAATCATATCGCAGCTACAGCTGCAGCTGGAAAAATTTATGGAGTAAAAACGATAGGTGTTATTAGAGGAGAAGAGTTAGAGTTAAAAATAAATAAAAACCCAACACTATTATACGCTCAACAATGTGGAATGCAGTTTAAATTTGTAAGTAGAGGTGTTTATAGGGAAAAGTATTCTGAGTCATTTATTAATAGTTTAAAGAAAGAGTTTGAAGATTTTTATATTGTGCCGGAAGGAGGAACGAATACTTTAGCAATAAAGGGCTGTGAAGAAATTTTAACAGGAGCAGACAGTGAATATAACTATGTTTGTGTGCCAGTTGGAACAGGTGGCACAATTTCTGGTATAATTAATAGTACAAAAACAAGTCAGAAAGTTTTAGGATTTTCTGCATTAAAAGGTGATTTTTTAATTGAAGATATTAGTAAGTTTGCAAAACAAGATAATTGGCAGTTAGTTAATAACTATCATTTTGGAGGGTATGCAAAAATAAATACCGAATTGATAACGTTTATTAATCAATTTAAAAAAGATTATAATATTCCTCTTGATCCTGTCTACACGGGTAAAATGATGTACGGGGTATTTGATATGATAAAAAATAATTATTTTCCATCTGGTTCAAAAATATTAATAATCCATACAGGAGGATTACAAGGAATTAAAGGAATGAATATAAGGTTACAACAAAAGAAGTTGCCTTTAATACAGTAAAGTTAATGAAACATATATTTATTATTCTAGGGTTAGTAATATTAGTTTCTAGTTGTGGATCTCAAAAACGAGTAACTACAACTAAGAAAAGTAATAAAAAAGTAAGAGTTGTAAAACCAAAACCCAAGGTTGTTGTTAAAACTAACCCGAGAACAAAGCCAAAGGTAGATGTTACAATAAAAGATACTCCAGAAGTATATGCTACACCAACTGAAGAGTATATTGCGATTTATAGTGATATAGCTCAAGATGAGATGCGTAAATATAATATTCCTGCGAGCATTACTTTAGCACAGGGTATTTTGGAGTCAGCTTCTGGTAAAGGACGTTTATCTAGAGAGGCAAATAATCATTTTGGGATAAAATGTCACAGTGGATGGAAAGGTGGTCGTATTTATCATGATGATGATAAAGATCAAGAATGTTTTAGGAAATATAAAAACTCTAAATATTCGTTTAGAGATCATTCGTTGTTTTTAAAAGAACGTAAACGTTATCATAAACTTTTTAAACTTAAAAAGGACGATTATAAAGGTTGGGCTAGAGAGTTAAGAGCAGCAGGTTACGCAACAGATAGAAAATACCCTCAAAAACTAGTTAGTTTAATAGAGCGTTATCAATTATATCGTTTTGATGCAGAAGTTTTAGGAAAAGATACAGGTGTTAATGATAAACATGTTGTTGTAAAAGGAGATACATTGTATTCATTATCTAAGAGATATAATTTAACAGTACAAGAACTGAAAAATTTAAACGGTTTAGAAAATAATGATTTATACGAAGGACAAGCGTTATTTGTAAAACCTTTACCAAAAGATTAAAAATAGTTCATGATTTATAAACGAAGTAGTGCATTATTTGCACAAGCAGAACAAGTAATTCCAGGAGGTGTTAACTCTCCAGTTAGAGCATTTAAAGCAGTAGGCGGAACTCCTATTTTTGTAAAAGAAGCAAAAGGTGCTTATTTGTATGATGAAGATGGAAACCAATTAATAGATTATATTAATTCGTGGGGACCAATGATATTAGGGCATGCATACGAGCCTGTGGTTAATGCAGTAATAGAGAAAACAAAAAAAGGAACTTCCTTTGGGATGCCTACTCAAATAGAAACTCAAATTGCAGAATTAACAGTTTCTATGGTGCCAAATATAGATAAAATTAGATTTGTGAATTCTGGAACAGAAGCTTGTATGAGTGCTGTTCGTTTAGCAAGAGGATTTACAGGAAAAGATAAAATAATAAAATTTGCAGGATGTTATCACGGACATAGTGATTCTTTTTTAATACAAGCGGGTAGTGGAGCAGTAACATTCGGATCTCCAAATAGTCCGGGGGTAACCAAAGGGACTGCAAAAGATACATTACTAGCTAATTATAATGATCTAGATAATGTGGTATCTCTTATAGAAGCCAATAAAAATGAAGTTGCTTGTATTATAATAGAACCTGTAGCAGGTAATATGGGGTGTATTCCTCCTAAAAGTGGTTTTTTAGAAGGTTTAAGAGATGTGTGTGATAAACATGATATTTTATTAATTTTTGATGAGGTTATGACTGGGTTTCGCTTGGCAAAAGGAGGTGCTCAAGAGTTATTAGGAATTAATGCAGATATTGTCTGTTTTGGTAAAGTTATAGGAGGTGGTTTACCAGTGGGGGCATTTGCTGCTAGAGAAGAGATCATGAACCATTTAGCACCTTTGGGGCCAGTATATCAGGCTGGAACCTTAAGTGGGAATCCATTAGCAATGGCTGCAGGTTTGGCAATGTTAACAGCTTTAAATGATAATAAATCGATTTTTACACGACTAGCAGAGAAAACAGAATATTTACATAAAGGGCTATCTAATGTTTTAGATAAACACAATATAAATTATACTATAAATAGAGTAGGTTCTATGATTTCTGTTCATTTTGATGAAGGTAATGTTTTTGATTTTGAAACAGCGGCAAAAGGAAATAATGAAACATTTAAGCGCTTCTTTCACGGTATGTTAAATGAAGGAGTTTATATTGCTCCTAGTGCTTTTGAAACTTGGTTTATTACAGATGCTTTAACTTATCACGATTTAGATAAAACAATTACTGCATGTGATTTAGTTTGTAGTAAGATGTAGTTTTTGAATAAAATAAAGAGCATAAAAAAAAGATTATCTATTATTAAATATTAGATAATCTTTTTTTTTTTTTTGAGAAAAGCTAACGCTTTTTATTTTTTTTGAGCAGCTCTTTGGCGTACTTGCATTCCTGTTCTATCAACTTTAGCTCCAGGTTGATCTGTTGCTATTAAATATCTATTATATAATGCATCATTATTTAAAGCATTTTTCATAGAAGACATTAAGCGATCTTGTACTAATTTAGTATTTTTTTTGTGAGCTTCAGTACCTACCTCATTTGTGGCTTTTATTGTAGCTGTTTTGCTATTATACTCTCTATAAGCTTCATATACTTGAGTAAGGGTAGCGTCATCAAATTGCAATAGTTGTTGTAGTTTTTTAGCAGTGTTAGCTGCTTTTTCATTTGTCTCAGCTTTGCTTTGAGCTGTTGCAGATTGAGTTCCTAAAACCATTGCAAAAGCAAAAAAACATAAAGTAAATATTTTCTTCATCATTTTTAGATAATTAGACGTTAATTACCCAAAGTAAAGCTATTTACATAATATTAGCAAATAAAAAAGATGCCGATTAGATAATCGGCATCTTTTTCTGCTTAAAAAACTAATTCATTAAGATGTATTATTATTCCTTATGTTCTTCTCTATGCTTATCTCTTTTCATCGCTTTTCATCGCTTTTCATCGCTTTTCTTTTACTCATTGCTCTTTTTTTTCCAGCATGTTTTCTTTTAGCTTGCATGTTTTCCCACTTTTTATATTGTTCAGCATTAAGAATAGCTTTCATTTCTTTTTTGTGTGCTATTTGTGCATCTAGCCTCTCATTCATATGCTTTAAGCGTTCTTCTTGAGTACGTTTTTTAGCCGCTTCTTTAGCTTTCATTCTCGCTTCCATTTTTGCTTTTTTAGCTTTGGCCTGCCTAAGATTTAAAGCATTTACTTTTTTTTGTTGAGCTTCGGTTAAATCTAAAGCAAGTGTTAACTTTTTAGTGTGTAGTTGAGACATGTCTTCTGCACTAATGTTTTTCATTTTATGAAACCTTTCTTTTCTTGATTTTTCGTGTCCTTCTTCTTTGTGTTGCGCATTAACTTGAAATGTTATTAAGGCAATTAATGCAATGACTATTTTTTTCATCTTTTCTATATTTTAATTATTATTTACTTCTAAGACCAATAAAAAAAAGAAAGGTTTAAACGTGAAATTATTTTAACGTCTAATTAACAGTTTGTGCTTGCTTTATTAATTGAAGTGTAGTCATATATAGAGATTTGTTTTCCATTTTACTTTTAAGCCAAGCGTAATAACTCATTACAAAAATATCTTCTTGCTTAGCTTCTATCCATTCAAAAGCATGTTCTACTTTAGTATGGAATGCTTCTGTAGTAACTTGTTCAGGGTTTTTATAATAATATTCTATTAATGAAAGGTAAGTTATAACCCGATCTTGATTTATTTTTTTTAAGTATTTGTAGTGTAATCTTTTAAAACTTAGTAGCCTTGAGTCGACTAAATTTATATTTTGTAATTCTATATGTAGAATAATCTCTATTAAATTCTTTTTTAAAATCCATTCTTTGCCAGCTTTTGTTTCGTAATAATTATCTGTATGATAGAATTTAGAAAATAATTGATGTGCTTTTTTATAATCGTTTGATTGGATGTAAAACATTATAAGGCTTAAGTGTATATCTAAGAGACTCTCTGTATCCTGGTGTTTGTATGTTGTAAAAGGTAATAAGGTTTCTATTGCTTTTGTTTGCCGGTTTGAATAATTTAAATTGAGAGCAAGAAGTAGATTGTATTTAAGTTGAAATGTTTTATAATATTTCTTTCGCTTTAATTGCATGAGATTGTGCATTTGCTCAAGATATAAAAGGGAATTATTAAATTTTTTATTTCTAAATAGCGTGTTAGCAATTAAGTATAAAACTTGTATATGGTAGAATAACTGTTTGTCTTTGTTTTTGTGTTTTTGTATTGCTTTATAAGTATGGATTAAAAAGGGTTCTATTTTTAAGTAGTTTTTTGAAACAAATGCAGAAATACTAACAATAGTGATTAATTGATAAAGAGATTTAAAAGACATTAAATCATTACTGTTTATGTTATATTCTTTTAAAGTATTGTTTATTAATGTTTCAAAATCGATAACCTGACCTTTATAAGTAATGTTATTTAAGGTTTGTTTAATTTTTGCGTAAACAATGTTTAATTGATCTTCTAAATAGTGGTTTTTCTGATTATTTTTAAATTTAACAATAAGTGCATTTAAGTCTAATTGAGGATTGGCATATGCGTATTGAATTTTAGTATGGTAGATTTCGTTTAATATGGCAAATAAATGATGCTCTGCAGCTATGGTTTCAGCCTTATCTAAAATGTTATAGGCTACTTTATAATGTTTTAGATTTAGAAAAGTACGAGATGCTAAAATGTATTTAATAATTTGCATATCTATAGAATTTTCTTCTTTTAAATTAGAATTAGCTATAAAGTCTATAATAGATTGGTATAAACGCTTTCTCAGAGCATGATATGCATCTTTACTAGGGGTTTTATATAAAATACTACATATAGTTTTAGAATCGAATTCATTTTTGGCTAGAAGCCTGAACAATATTATGTTTTTTGTGTCTTTACGTTTGTTTTTGTATTCTAAATAATTAATGAATTGTTGTTGCTCTTCAGATGATAATGTAGAGATTATATTATTTAAGTTTGTCATTATATCGTCAGTAATTCATTTTAAATTATTATAAATATATTAATAATATTTTATTATATGAAAAAATATATCGTCAGTTTTTATTCAATATTGTGTTTTATATGCCTATTAAGTATTGCACTTTTGTTGTGTAATCATTAAAAACAAAATAAATATGAATCATTATCTAAAAACCACAGTATTAATAGTTGTATTAGGAACGATGACAGTTTTTTCAACAGTTATTAAGAATAAAACAATTAAAGGCTATTATAAGTGCTTAGTTTTTATGAGTTGTAATACTTCAGAAAATATAAACCCCTTAGGCATATAAAAGATGAAATTGAAGCAAGTAAATGCTGCTTTTATTGTAACTACTGGAATCTCAGTTTTAGTATTTGTCTATTTAGTGTTTTTAGGATACGATGAAATAAAGACTCTTAAAGATGTTATAAAAATTATTGCATCGATAGTATTTCCAATTCCAATGCTTTTTTTTATTCGCTTTATTTTAATAGAGCATTTTTTACCAAAAAACACAGACGAGTATAAGCTTAAGAACCAAAGGCCAGCTACAATTTTATTAATTATAGCTATCGTTTTCAGTTTAGCAATAATGCAGATGTTAGAAATAATAACACAACAAAAGTTAGAACAGAATTTAGTATTTGCTCATTTAATAAATTCTACCACGATAAGTAGTTATGTTCTTAACTATATACTTTATAATAATTTAAAAGCTAATGGGGTTTTAAGCGGCGTATTATTAGCGTTAGCTATACATGTTTTCTTTATATCCAACTAAAAAAGAGATGAATTTAAGTATAAGAAAAGTAGATATCGGTTATACATTATTAATAATAACAAGTTTAATAGCATTGTTGGTAATAAGTATGAGCTCTCCAATAGAACAAAGCCAATCGTATCACGAGTTTAGTGACTCGACAATGTTTTTATCGATTCCAAATTTTTGGAATGTAATCTCAAATTTACCTTTTACAATTGTCGGTTTTATGGGAATACATAAGTTGCGGCAAATAACAAAAAAAATAAGAATTCAATATGTCTGCTTTTTTTTAGGATTAATTTTTATATCTACTGGTTCCAGTTATTATCACCTAAGCCCTAATGATGCTACATTGGTATGGGATAGACTACCTATGACTATTGTGTTTATGGCATTGTTTTCAATAATAATAAGTGAGTTTATTAATAATAAACTTGGAGTAATTTTACTTTTTCCTTTATTAATACTTGGAGTAATTTCAATACTAGTATGGCTGCATTTTAATGACTTAAGGTTATATGCTCTTGTACAGTTCTTTCCAGTAGTAGCCATCCCAATTATTCTTTTGTTTTTTAAATCTAAATACAACATTATAATAGGGTATTGGATTGTATTAATAGCATATGTTTTTGCTAAGTTATTTGAATATTTCGATTATCAAATACATGAGTACACACATGTAATTAGTGGGCATTCATTAAAGCATATATTTTCAGCTATAGGATTATTAGCCTTGTTTTATAGTTACGTAAAAAGAAAAAAACTAGTAATTAAATAAAGTTTAGTTAAAAGAATCAATTAAATAAACAACAATCATCAAAAAAAATAATATTATGAATCAGATATTTAACAACACAGAACAAAAAGATAATACTAAAAAAAGAGAATTATTATTTACATTCCAATCTATAATCGTAACAGGGTTATTAGCTTTTACTGCGATGGCATTTTTTTACTATAATAGTTTAACGATTGTAAAGGGGATTAAAGTTGTTTTTGCTCCATTTTTATCGGTAGTACCATTACTATTTATACTATCTGTTTTAAGAGATTTAAGAAACGGATTTAAAGAAGGTAATTATTCTAAAGACGAGATTATAAAATTTGGTCTTATAACATTAGGAGTAACCGCAGCATTTACAGGAATAACATATTTGCTATCCGAGATTGGAGCTTTAGAAATATTGCTAGCTGCTATTATAGCAATATTAAGTACCGTTTTCTTTTTAAGAAGTAAAATAAAAGATATTCTAGGAATGTCTATAATAACAGGAATTGCTGAAGGAATTATCGTGTATATGATCTTTTTGTTTTGATGATTGGTTGCATTTGTTAACCAGAGAAATGGCGTAACTAATATGTTGCGCCGTTTTTTTAACTAAAACCATTACATGATGAATTTAAAAAATATAACGTCAGAAAAACTATTATTAGCTTTTTCAATTTTTGCTCCTTTATTTCTATTTTTAATACATTTAAATCATACTGTTTTTAAATCAAGGTTTGTATTAATAGGTGTAGCGCAAGAAATGTTTACTATACCTTGCATTTTGGGACAGCCTTTATTATTTATTTGGGCAATAATTGGACTTCGTAAAAAGAAATTTAAAGCACCTAAATATGCTTATATTTCTATAGTAATTTTAATTATAGGAATAAGTTTAACAGTTGTACGATTTATTATAGGCCAATCTTAATTAAATATGAATAAGAAATTAAGAGTAGTCATTTTTTTAATAAGTTCTATTGCGCAAGTTATAATGAAAGCTTTTGTCCCTTTAGCAGGTGGAGGAGCTTCATTATTACTGATGTTGTCAATTCCTATTTTAATTGGGTTAGGGATAATTTTTGCGTCAGTGGATTATTTTTTAATTGTAAAAATTGAAAATCGGTTTGTGAAAAACTTACTTTTTCTACTTTTAGAATTTATATTATTAGGTTTAGCTATTTGGTCTTATCCTTTTGTTTAGAAAAATCAAATTAATAACATTAAAGCAATAACAATGCATTCAAAACTCAAAAAAGAATTACCAGAATTGGTAAAAGAAGGAGTGATATCTCAACACATTGCTTCCAAGATAGAAAACTACTATAGCTTAAAACAGTCTACAAATTCTAACCGATTATTTACAGTATTTGGAGTGTTAGGTTCTGTTTTAGTTGGGTTAGGAGTTATTTTAATATTGGCTCATAATTGGGATGATTTTCCTAAACTAATAAAAACAAGTTTTGCCTTTGGGCCATTAATAATAGGTCAATTGTTGGTTGGCTTTTCTATTTTAAAACAAAAAAGTAAAACATGGAAAGAAGCTTCAGGAGTATTTCTGTTTTTTGCAGTAGGAGCATCTATGGCAATGGTGAGCCAGATTTATAATATTCCAGGTAATTTTAGTAGTTATATGTTAACTTGGATACTGTTATGTACACCATTAATTTATTTGTTAAAATCTCATGCATTAGCATTATTACACATATTATTTGCTACAATATATGCTTGCGAATATGGATACTCTTATAATACGCCATGGATGTATTTAGTATTTTTATTTCTGTTATTTCCATACTATTATAATTTACTAAAACATAGATTTGAAGCCAATATAACATCAATTTTTAATTGGCTTATGCCTTTAAGCTTAGTGATAACCTTAGGTGCTTTTATTGCTAAATTCGATGAATTGATTTTTCTATCTTATATTATTCTATTTGGTTTATTCTATAATATAGGTAAGCTAGGTGTTTTAGAAAAATTGAAATTAAGGCAAAATGGTTATTTAGTTCTAGGATCATTAGGATCTATTGTCTTGTTGTTAACTGCTAGCTTTAGGTGGATTTGGAAAGATGTATTAAGAATTGAACATGCTTTTTTTAGCGAAAGTTCACTTGTTGTAGTGCTTTTTATATTAACAACAATTGTATTGGTACAACTTATAATTAAGAGACGATTAGAATCGTTTAACCTCTTTCATTATGTATATATAATAATGAGTGTGTTGTTTTTTGTTGGATTAACAGATGATGTTATTCCAACAGTAATAACGAATATATTATTATTTGTATTAGCTGTAAATGCTATAAAGATAGGAACAGATAAAATGCATTTTGGAATTTTAAATTACGGATTGTTAATTATAGCTGCTCTAATATTTTGCAGATTTTTAGATACAAACATGAGTTTTGAAGTTAGGGGGGGATTATTTGTAGCAGTTGGTGTTGGTTTTTTTATAACCAATTACATTATGCTTAAAAAACAAAATGCAAAAAAAATTAAACATTAAAATAAGACTTATGCAAACTATAAAAACAAAACACATATTTATATTATTTGTATTAATTGCATTAGTACAATTATTTATTCCTGTGCAAATGATTTTAGGGCAGGAAACTATTTTAGATTCTGGAACTGCTTATAAATTTAGAACAGAACCTATAGATCCAACTGATCCATTTAGAGGAAAGTATATAACATTGCGATATAATATAAACTCAGCAATTACCCCAGATTCAACATGGTTAAGAAAAGATGATGTTTATGTCTATATAAAAGAAGATAGTTTGGGGTTTGCAGAGTTAACACAAGTTAGTAAAAAGCAGTTACCTATAAAAGAAGATTATGTTATTGCTAAAGTAAGTTGGTATAATTATAATAACTCTACATTAAGATTTAATTTGCCTTTTAACCGTTTTTATATGGAGGAGAGTAAAGCCAAACCAGCCGAAGAAGCGCATAGGAAAGCACAACGAGACTCTATACCAAATAATACTTTTGCTTTAGTTTATGTAAAAGAAGGTGAGGCCGTTTTAAAAGATGTAATAATTAATGATATACCAATTGCAGACTATGTAGAATAGCAATTTAAAATTAGCTAACTTTGGGAGGTAATGTATAATATTATATCAATGAAAAAAACGATAGGAGCCTTATTGTTGTTGACCGTTTTATGGTCTTGTAAAAAAGATGGAAATAAAGCAGAAGTAGAGTTAACTACTGAAGACGTTGTTAAAATAGAAAAAACAGCAATGCAAAAGAATTTAGATAAATATGTAAGAGTAAAATTAACATCCAATCTAAATGTATTAACTGATAAAGAGCGTCAAATGTTGCCTGTTTTAATTAAGGCTGCAGACAAAATGAACAATTTATTTGCATATGAAGCTTATGGAGATATAGAAACTTTATTAGTTAATACAAAAGATGAGGATACAAAAAAATATATAAAAATTAATTATGGGCCTTGGGATCGATTAGCTAATAACGAACCTTTTGTTAATGGAATAGGTGAAAAACCAAAAGGAGCAAACTTTTATCCAGCGGATATGACGAAGGAAGAGTTTGAAAGCACGAATATGAAAGATAAATCTAGTATATACAATTTTGTTCGCAGAGATGATAGCGGCAAATTATATACTATACCATATCACCAACAGTTTGAAAAAGAAGTAAAAGAAGTTTCAACGCTATTACTAGAAGCAGCAAGTTTAGCAGAAGATATAGGCTTGAAAAACTATTTAGAACTAAGAGCAAAAGCTTTATTAAATGATAATTACCAGCCTAGTGATTTTGCATGGATGGATATGAAAAATAATACACTAGATATTGTCATCGGTCCAATTGAAACATACGAAGATCAATTGTTTGGAAACAAAGCAGCACACGAAGGTTATGTTTTAATTAAAGATCAAGAGTGGAGTAAAAAACTGGAAAAATTTAGCAGTTTTTTACCAGAGCTACAAAAAGGGTTGCCTGTAGGGGAAAAATATAAGCAAGAAAAACCAGGGACAGATAGTGATTTAAATGCGTATGATGTTGTGTTTTATGCAGGAGATTGTAACTCTGGGAGTAAAACAATAGCAATAAACTTACCTAATGATGAAGAGGTGCAACTTAAAAAAGGGACAAGACGTTTACAGTTAAAAAACGCAATGCAGGCTAAGTTTGATAAAATTTTAGTACCAATTGCAGATGTATTAATAGATCCTACCCAAATAAAACATATTACTTTCGATGCCTTTTTTGCTAATACAATGTTTCATGAAGTGGCACATGGATTAGGTATTAAAAATACAATAACAGGTAAGGGAACTGTTAGAACATCACTTAAAGAACACGCAAGTGCTTTAGAAGAAGGAAAAGCCGATATTTTAGGCTTGTACATGGTGCAGCAATTAAATGCTAAAGGAGAACTTAATGGGGATTTAAAAGATAATATGGTAACATTTATGGCCGGTATTTTTAGATCTGTACGTTTTGGAGATTCTAGTGCGCATGGAAAAGCAAATATGATTCGTTTTAATTTCTTTAAACAAATGGGAGCGTTTAGCAGAAACGCTAACGGAACGTACACTGTTAATTTTCAAAAAATGGAATTTGCTATGGAAACGCTTTCTGAAGTTATTTTAAATTACCAAGGAGATGGAGATTATGATGGAGTAAATAAATTTGTTGCAAATTATGCTAGTATTTCAAAAGAGCTTCAAAAGGATTTAGATAAATTAAGTCATGCTAATATTCCTGTAGATGTTGTTTTCGAACAAGGAATTTCAACTTTAGGTTTGTAATTTTTTTCTAAATATTATGTAAAAAAAGCTTTAGAAAGCTAAAGCTTTGTTATGTCTATTATATTTTTTTAAGTTGATTAGTATTAATAATATAAATATTTAACATTAATGCAGAGTAAAGTAGTGTGTTATGTCGTTTTTTTGTGCTTTTCACCGAATTTAATAGTCAATTTATCGATTAGCGGTAGGGTCGTAATGATTACTATTTTATAATTTATTAATTATGTATAATTATGGAAGCAATCTTAACGATTAGTACAATAGTTATACTTCTATTAATAGTTTTAAAAATTATAAAAACTATTAATAGAATAAAGTCTTTAAGAGAAAGAGGTATAAATGTCTCTAATAAAAATATATTCTATAAGTGGGTAACCAATACATTTCTTAAAAACTTACCACTTTAAATCTTATTTGTTATATGGACTCTAAATCATTGTTTAATAGTGAGATGAGTTAATTAATTTTTCAGTTTAAATTTATATATTGTATATAAACAAATTAAAAAATGCCATACTGGTTGCATCTTCTTGTAATTATACTTAGTATCTATACTATTATTAGTATAGCATTATATTATTTACAAGATTACTTCCTTTTTAAACCAGAGAAGTTGCCTAAAGACTTTCAGTTTTTTTACGAAAATCTAAAAACAGAAGAATATAATTTAGAAACTAGAGATGGAGCTATAATTAATGGAGTGCTTTTTAAACCAAAAGGAAAGCCAAAAGGAAAGCCAAAAGGATTAGTGTTGTATTTAAAAGGGAATTCTAAAAGCATTAAAGGATGGGGGAAGTTTGCAGTAGATTTTACTAGACATAATTATAGTGTAGTAATGATAGATTATAGAGGTTTTGGTAAAAGTACAGGAAGACGCTCACAAAAAGCAATAAAAAGAGATTTACAAGTCGTTTATAATAAGATAAAAGAAAAAGTAAGTGAAGATAAAATCATTATTTATGGGCGTTCTTTAGGATCAGGTTTTGCATCTAAATTAGCTTCTATAAATCACCCTAAATTATTGGTTTTAGATGCACCTTATTACAGCTTAACAAAAGTAACAGCAAGGTATATGCCCTTTATGCCATTATCTGTACTTATAAAATACCCATTACCAACATATAAATGGCTTAAATATGTACAATGTCCTATCCATATTATTCATGGAACAGATGATAAATTAATACCATATAAAACAGGGGTTAAGTTATCTAAGGTTAATCCTGAGCTAACCAAATTACATACTGTGATTGGAGGAGGTCATAAAAACTTAAATAATTTCGAATCTTATCATAAAATAATTGATGATATTCTTAATTCAAAAAATGATGTTATAGATTTTTCAACGACTAGTATTAATGTAGTTCATTCTTCAAAAAAACGTGAATAAAAGACTTAAAAAGGTAGTAGTAATTATTGGAGGGATATATTTGCTTATAGGAGCTTTACTGTATTGCTTTCAAGAAAAAATGTTATTTATGCCTTCGGAGTTACCAGAGGATTATAAATTTGTTTTTTCTAATGAGTTTCAAGAATTAAATATAAAAAATGGAGATAAAGTGTTGTTAAATGCTGTTCATTTTAAAAATGAAAACCCTAAAGGTGTCATTTTATACTTTCATGGTAATATGGGAGATCTTCAGCGTTGGGGTATTCATGCTGAATTTTTTGTAGAAAAAGAATATGATGTTTTGGTTATGGATTATAGAACCTATGGAAAAAGTAAAGGGGTGTTAAACGAACAATCATTTTACGATGATGCTCAATTGTTTTATAACCACTTAAAGAAAACATATAAAGAAAGCGAAATTATTGTTTATGGGCGTTCTCTAGGTACAGGAATCGCAACTTATGTAGCTTCTAAGAACAACCCTAAACAATTAATTCTAGAAACACCTTATTATAGTATTGCAGATGTAGCAAAACAACGATTTCCTATTTACCCAATTAATCTGTTGTTAAAGTATAAATTTCCTAGTTACAAATTTATTAAGTCTGTACAATGTCCCATTTCAATATACCATGGCTCAGCAGATAAAGTGGTGCCTTATACTTCAGGACAAAAGTTATTTAGTGAAGCACCTAAGTTACTTGCTAAATTAATAACTATAGATGGAGGAAGGCATAATAATTTGGTTAGTTATAAAACTTATTTGGAAGAAATAAATAAAGAATTAAACTAAATAGTTTTTTTGCTATATAGAAAACAAATGTTAAAAGAAGTAAGAAACAGTAAGGCTTTTACATTCTATTCGACCTAATAGAAAAGAAAGACATAAATTAAAGCTATGAAAATGATCCATTCCCTCCTTTTACTTTTTTCAGATACATTAGATAGTGATTTTGAAATAGAAAAATTAGCAGATTCTTAAGTATTTGAATTAAAACCATAATTAAATTAATCCAAAATTTAGTTTATAGTTTAGAGCAAGAAACGTACACCTTTAAGGTGTACGTTTTTTAGTCTTATAATATTTAGCAGTTAAAAGTTTATGATCTGAAGCTTCATGTTTGTATGAGTTAAGATTATATGGACTTAATGATTTTGTAATCCAAACTTGATCTAACTCTAACAATGGTATATAATGTGGCCATGTTGCAGAAAAGCCATTACCGTAACTGTGAAAACTAGAATAAGATTTAGTGTAATTAGTAAAATGAACACTTTCGTATGGTGTGTTAAAATCACCAACAATAATATCTATGTTATGACTATTAGCATAATTAAGAACTTCTGTAAGTGGTTGCTTTTTATTTATAAAAGGACTAGCGTAAATATCTACAATTAGAATTGTAGTTAATGTATTATCTATAGTCGTTTTAATATGATTGAATTTGTAACATTTATCTACATATTTGTAAATAATTGAGTCTATAGTTCCTTTTACACCAAATAACATATCTCCTTTTAATTTTTCTATATGGTAATTGGGTAAGTTTATGTTTAAATTATCTAAATCATATTTTTTGACATGAGAAGCTTCAATTAAGGCAATAATATTACACTTACTATTTTTAGTGTAATCAATAATTGTAGGTATAGGTAGCTGTTTCTTTTTAGCCACATTCCAAAATAAAATAGAATTAGTTTGTGGAGGGGTTTTAGGTATTTGAGTAAAGTAATAGTTATTAAACCAATGATAGCATAATGCAAATTGAAGTAATAAAATTGGGATAGCTTTTATTTTGGGCTTTCTAAAAAAGTATAGTATAAAGTAACCAAATAGAATAATTAAAATTAAAGGAGAAGCATAGAAAATAATACTAAAAGGAAAAAGTCTGTCCTTTATAACAAAATGTATAAAAATTAAAAAAACATATAGTCCAAGACTATATGCTTTATATTGTTTTAATAGTTTCATGTAGTTGTTATACCATTTCTACAAATAAACCATCATCTGTTTTATTTACTTTGGCAATACCAAGTTTTGTTAAACCTTTAATGGTTTTATCCCATTTTTTGTTACTTAAACCAGATTGTGTTTTTAAATCATTTAAAACAATTGGAGTTTCTTTCTTTAAAACTTCGAATACAGCTTTTTCTTCATCGCTCATAGGTATTGCTTTTTTCTCTGGTCTCATTTGAGGAAAGAATAAAACTTCTTGTATAGATTGGTTGTTCGTTAAAAACATAATTAAACGATCCATGCCAATACCCATTCCAGAAGTAGGAGGCATACCATATTCTAAAGCACGTAAAAAATCGTAGTCTATAAACTCGGTAGCTTCATCATCTCCTTTTTGGGCTAATTTTAATTGATGTTCAAAACGCTCACGTTGATCTATAGGATCATTTAGTTCAGAATAAGCATTTGCTATTTCTTTACCACATACCATTAACTCAAAACGCTCTGTTAACTCTGGGTTGTCTCTATGCTCTTTACATAAAGGACTCATTTCTTTAGGGTAATCTGTAATGAATGTTGGTTGTATGTAGTTACCTTCACATTTTTCACCAAAAATTTCATCTATTAATTTCCCTTTGCCCATAGTGTCATCTACAGCAATTCCCATACCTTCGGCTGCAGTTCTAATTTCAGCTTCTGTTTTTCCTGTAATGTCAAAACCAGTAAATTCTTTAATAGAATCGGCCATGGTAATACGCTTATAAGGCGCTTTAAAATCGACCTTATGTTCTCCAAAAGTAGCTTCCGAAGTGCCGTTTACTGCAATAGCACAATGTTCTAAAAGACGCTCACAAAAATCCATCATCCAATTGTAATCCTTATATGCAACATATATTTCCATTGCTGTAAATTCAGGATTGTGCGTTCGGTCCATTCCTTCATTTCTAAAGTTTTTAGAAAACTCGTAAACACCATCAAAACCGCCAACAATTAAACGTTTTAGGTATAACTCGTTTGCAATTCTCATATATAATGGAATATCTAAACTATTATGGTGTGTAATAAATGGGCGTGCAGCAGCACCACCAGGAATAGGTTGTAAAATAGGTGTTTCTACTTCAAAATAACCAGAGTCGTTAAAAAACGAACGCATGGCATTAAATAGTTTAGTACGCTTTACAAATACTTCTTTTACATGTGGGTTTACTGCTAAATCTGCGTAACGTTGTCTGTAACGCATTTCTGGGTCTATAAAGTCATCATAAGTATTTCCTTCGGAATCTGTTTTTGGTAAAGGTAAAGGCTTTAAGGCTTTACTTAAAAGAATGAAATCTTTAACCATTACAGTTTTTTCACCAACTTTAGTTGTAAATAATTCTCCTTCTATACCAATAAAATCACCAATATCTAGTAATTTTTTGTAAACATCATTATACTTAGTTTTATCTTCTCCTGTACAAATTTCATCTCTATTAAAGTAAACCTGTATACGTCCTTCGCTATCCTGTAGTTCTGCAAAACTAGCACTCCCTTGAATACGACGAGACATTAAACGTCCAGCAATAATTACCTGTTTACCTTCTTTATATTCCTGTTTGACTTGTTTTGAGGTTTCAGAAACTGGAAATAAATCTGCTGGATAAGGGTTAATCCCTAACGCGCGTAATTTTGCTAGTTTTTCTCTTCGTACGAGCTCTTGCTCAGATAACTGTGACATAATATAATATAATGTATAATTAAACCAGCAAAGATAGAATTAAAACAGATGAATTAAAACTAATTTTTACACAAGAAATACTTATAAACTATTTTATAAAGCTTATAGACAATAAAACTGTAACAAAACATAAAATGTCGCGTCATATTAGCACATCAATCATCAATCTACAGAAATGTAGAAATTAAATTAAATCAAAATTATTATGAGTTTTTGGAGAGTATTACTTTCAATTTTATGCCCACCTTTAGCAGTCTTAGATAAAGGTTGTGGCTCTATCGTTATTGTGTTTCTATTGTGGCTTTGTGGCTGGGTTCCAGGAGTTATAGCTGCATTAGTTATTCTTAACAATCCTAATAGATAAATAGTTATCTTTGCAGTCTAAACTATAACCATAAATATACTTATTAAAATGAAAAGAATTTCTACCTTATTTGCATGTCTTTTAGTATTTGTACTAACTAGTTGTCAATTTTCTGAAGACATTTATATCAATGAAGATGGATCTGGTAAAATGTCGTTTTCTTTTGATGGGTCAGAGCTAATGCAAATGGCAGGGGATGAAATGGGAGGTAAAGAAGAAACTATAGATTCTACATTTAGTTTTAAAGAATTGTTTGATGCTAAAAGAGATAGTATTTCAAGACTATCTTTAGAAGAACAGGAGAAATTAAAAAGCTTAGAACCGTTTAATATGCATATGGTAATGAATACTAAAACTTCGGAAATGAAGTTTGATATGTATAGAGAATTTAGCAAAACAGACGAATTGGAAGATATGTTTAAGGCTATGAATAACTTTAGTAATATGCAAGGTAAAGGAGCAGCTAAAGTTAATGACCCTAACAACCCTTTCTCTTCTCTAGGAAAAAATGGGAGTACTGAGTTGAGTTATTCATACAATGGTAAAGTATTTACTAGAACAGCTAAAATATTAGACAAAGAAGCCTACAAGCAAATGACAGACAGTATAAGTAAAATGAGTATGATGTTTGCAAGCTCTAAGTATAAATTAAACTATCACTTCCCTAAGCCAATTAAATCGGTGTCTAATGAAAAAGCATTATATAGCGAAGATAGAAAAAGTGTTACGGTAGAGTATGGGTTTATGGAATATGTAAGTAATCCTGAAGCTTTAAATTTAGAAGTGATTTTAGAAGATTAAATTGTGAATAAAACAATACAGGTAAAGGATCTAGGATCTAAAGACTTTAAAGAAACTTGGGACTACCAAGAGAACTTATTTAAAGATATTTTAGATACAAAAATTAAGAATAGAAGAGAAGAAGCTGGTTTAGAAACAAAAAATCATTTTCTGTTTGTAGAGCATCCTCATGTTTACACTTTAGGTAAAAGTGGAGACATGTCTAATCTTTTATTAAATGAAACCCAATTAGTAGAAAAAGGAGCAACGTTCTATAAAATTAATAGAGGAGGAGATATAACCTACCATGGACCAGGACAAATTGTTGGTTATCCTATTTTAGACTTAGAAAACTTCTTTACAGATATACATAAATATTTACGTCTTTTAGAAGAAATGATTATTCTTACTCTTGAAGAGTATGGGATTAAATCTGAAAGAAGCCCAGGAGAAACTGGAGTTTGGTTAGATGTAGGAACCCCATTTGCTAGAAAAATATGTGCAATGGGTGTTCGCGCCAGTCGTTGGGTTACTATGCATGGATTTGCATTAAATGTAAACGCCGATTTAGGCTATTTTGACAATATTATTCCGTGTGGCATTCGTGGCAAAGCTGTAACTTCTCTTAATGTAGAACTAGGAAAGAAAGCGGTAGATGAAGACGAAGTTAAAGAGAAATTACTTAAACACTTTAAAGTACTTTTTGAAGCAGAATTACTTAATTATTAGTATAATAGTTACTGGTCTTTGTATACTATATTAAAGGTTGATTTAGGGATATAACCATATTCTAAAAGTTCACTTTTATGATGTATAGTTTTTAGAAAACCATTGTTTAAAAAAACTATTTCATCAGCCAAATTGATTACGTTTTCATAATCATGGTCGGTTATAATAAAACCTTTAGATAACTTCATTGTATTAAGGTAATTAATAATGTATTCTCTAATAATAGGACTTCCCCCATTAAAAGGCTCATCAAGTAAAATAAATTTAGCATTAGAGTGTATAATTAATAATATTTCAATAATTCTTTTTTCTCCTCCTGATAAATCCTGATTTCGTTTATATAATAACGGTTTTACATGTTCATTGTTGAGGACTACAGCTCTTTGCGCCTTGGGGAGAAATAATTTTATTAACGTTCCTATAGTTACATTATTAGGTAAAAAATTATTTTGAGGTAAATAGTTAATTAGATGCCTTCCGTCTGAAACGGTTTTAATGATTTTTCCTTCTGCTCGTACAAATTTAGAGTCTGCTTTTTCTGTCCCAAAAATTATTTTTAATAGTGTGGATTTTCCAGAGCCATTTCGTCCAATGAGACCTTTAATTCTACCTTTTTCGCAAGAAAGAAAAATGTCACTTAATATTATTCGGTTGCTATAAGATTTTGTTAAACTATCTATGTGAAGTCCTTTCATATTACTGATAGTATTAACAGGTTTATTAGAGCTATTATAAATGTAGAACTCTATAAAATAAGTTTGGTGAGACCTAAATTATAATAGTAATAATATTCATTCTTATTTTTTATTTCATAAATGAATAAATGTATCATTGGAGCTATGTATAAAAAGTAAAGCCCAATGACTTTTATGCTAACATTAAATATAAATCCAATAGCTATAGTAATTATAGCGGAAGTAAAAACTATTTTTTTTTGAAATAGTAATATGTTTTTTAATAGCCTCAAGTGTTTTTTTAAAATTATGCGAAATGAATATAAAGAAAGCGTTTGGTTGTTTTATCTCTTTTTTAAATGATTTAACATAAAATCTATATCATAAATAGATTTTTATGTTAGAAGCTTTAGTACTAGTTGGAGGAGATAGAGTTCATTATTAATGGTGTTTATTTAATAATCCGAAATCAAAAGGAGTCCAATATGCAGCCTTTAAACCACTGTTCTTAAAAGCAATGTTAGTCCAAGAATTGCAGGTTTTTAAACACGAATAACTTCCATGTGTTTTATAGAAGTTATCATTATCTGCATACGAAACATCGGGGATTAAAACTTTTGTGCCACTATTATCTAACTTAAAAGATTTAGAGATAAATGTATTAAGCTTATGTAGTTGATGTTTGTTTAAATTTACTTTTACCCAAGTAGATTTTTTTTGCTTATATCTAGTAACATGTATTAAAGTAGAACTTCTTAAAAACATAGCTTTAAACGCATTACTAAAGGTTAAGTCTCCCCATGTGGGGGTATTTATAAAGAAATTTTCATCTCCCCAGCCAAAAGCTAAATAATCTTCATCTTTAAAAGTAACAAGATGTTTTATAAGAAATGGACTAATATTTTTTTTAGGAATTACGATATCTAGATGGACACCATTAGTACTTAAATAAATAGCTTTACTAGAAAATGAGTTGGTTTTTATATTATCGTTTACTGTAATATTAGATAATATAATGGCAATAATACTATACAAAATAGGAAAAGCTAAAATGTATACTATTAATTTAAAAAATCGTTTAAGCCATTTCATTAAGTCATTATTTCTTTTGTTATGAGTAATATTGAAATAAGATGTTTTATAAGTTTAATAAAATAAACTTACAAAAAAGATTCATATCAAACATAGCTAATGTTTAATATGAACCTTATATTATTCAACTTAATAAAAGAAATACTCTTTTATTGCCCTTCTTCGTTAAAGAACACTTTATAATAGAACATTTTTTTCTCTTCGTCATACCCTTTCTCTAAATGCTCACTAGCAGCATCAGGCGCATCAATATCTAACTTAATTTGTATATGCGTATCTAGCTTAATGTCGGTTTTAATTTTTTTCTTTTCTTTATTAATAACGGCTTCAGCTAAATCAAATTGATTACGCAACACTACATTTAATTCTTTCTCATAATCCTTTTTATAATCTTCGAACATTTGTATGTGTTTCTCTTCTTCAAAAACTTCTTCCTTAAAGTTTTCAACATTTATGGTTTCGTTCTCTTTAAAATAGTCAATAGACTTAGCTAAAAAAATATTACGCTCTTGCTCACCATAACTAGACTTTAAAACATCGGTAGAAAACTCTTTACATAAGTCGAGATAATTATGTGTGTGATTATTCATATCATCTGCATACTTAATATTTAAAAAATGATCGGTCCAATATTGTGCATCATAATTATTATTATCGGCACTGAAAATGATATTACCTTCCATATCACTTTGATTCAATATTAAACAGGCTTTATCTACTTTTTTAGAACTAATACCATTTTGTACAAATACATCGTAGCTATTACCCTCCAAAAACGTTTGGAAAAACTTAATCTTACTTTCAATTTTAAAAATACCAACAGCATTGGTAACCATATCTTTATATTCAATCCCTTCAAAAATGGCAATTAATACATCTCCAGTTTTTATTTGTGCAGAATTAGATTGTTCAAATAAATGCTTAACAATATTTTTAGATGTTTCTACAAAAGTATCTTCATCTTCTTTAAATAATTGTCTAGCATATGCATTTATTTCATTAAGTTCTACATTAGAATGATGATTAAAACGAAAGCTTTGTACAACTGAGCCAAAAGGACGTAATAAAAACGGTAACATTAAGTTATAACTTTCCTCATCGAATTGTACTACCTGTTCAGAAAAGGCATTTTTAGTATCGTTATGTTTATTACCAACCTTATGAATTATAAATTTAGAAATGCTGGCGTTAGTACGTTTTATCATTTTTTTTAAGTGCTTTTATTGTAAAGTGCAATAGTATAAAATACCATGCAAAATTTAATTAATCTCGTAAACTAAAATAGAGTTGTTTTCACCTTTAGTAACAAATTCTAAACTTCTATCTTTATCTATGTTATCTAGGTCAATAGAAGAGTTACCATAAACAGGGAAATTAGCAATAGGTTTTGCTTGGCTGTCAAATAGTAATACTTTTTGGGATTGTAAGTCGGTAACCGAAACATATATTTTATCATTAATATAGAATAGTAGAGGTTCGCTATAGGTGGCAAAATCTAAATCTATAGTTTTTTCTTTGATGCTTAACTTATTACCGATTAGGCTAACCAATGTTTTAGAGGTGGCAGTGATATTATGAGAATCTGTAAGTTGTAAAGGTGTTGCTTTTACATTACCCGACTGATCTATAGAAACTAAGCTTCCATCTGTTGTAGTTGTGGTAAAAGTGTTTTTGTAATTATAAATTGCTTCTTTAGAGTATTTTAATTTATTTTTAACAGTAACTCTAGATGAACCTCGTCTACTTAAAATATTAAGCTTATTATCTGTTTTAATTAGAATAAAGTCTTTACTACCTATTCTTATATGTTGAGGCTGAGAATTAATTACTGCATCTGCGTTTTTAAATTGAAAACCTTTAACAGGTTTACCTTTTGCATCATATAATAATACAGATTTACCTTGTGTAACAAATAATCGATAATTTTTGTTCTTGTCATAATCAAAAACCGAAAGCGGTTGTGTAATAGCGTCATTAAAATCTAATGGATAACCAGTAACATCTTTACCGTCCCTACTAATTAAATACACTCGTTTTGGGGTTGCAAAAGCTAATTGTAAACGACCGTTTTTGTAGATGTCTATTTGTTTAATAGTACCCAGAACAGGACCATTTAATTGACGTTTCCATAAAATACTACCAGAATTAGAAATTAAATACAATTTATTGTTAACATCTTGTACAACAATGTCTTTTTCGCGAGTACGATGGTTGGTTACAAAATGAGGAGTATTTAATACATTAGCGTCGAATTTAATATTCAAGACTTCAGAAACAGCATTACTAACAGTTCTAGATTTATTCTTTTTAATAATAGCATTAAAGTGAGCATAATTTGCATCGTAAATAAATTGAAGAGCAGAAGTTTTGTATGGTTTAAAAGAAGCCTCTATATCTGCATCTAAGTTAGTTTTTAAAATTTGCTTCAAAGAAGAGGCATTTGCAACATATAAAATAGAAGCAGCACTACTTAAATTAGAAGTAGACAATTTATAATACGCTCGAGAAGAAAGAGTTGTTTTATTTTGGTAATTAGCTATAATATTTTGTAAAGTATCTAAACTATTAGCAAAAACAAAAAACTGATCAATAACACAGTAATAGTTTGCATCATCAAAAGTAATTAAAGGAGAAAATACTCTTTTAAAAAATAAAGGTTTACTATAACTATAAATAGGAATTTGCCTATAACTTTCAACACTATTTTGTTCACTTAACAAAGCGTCTTTGGTACTAATAACATCTATAGAATTTAAAACAATAGCAGTATTATTATTCTCGAAAATAGTACCAACCTCAATGATGTTGTCAAATAATGGATTAGAAATACTATCAGATGGACTAGAATTAAAAGCATCTAGATTATCTTTAAAAATCGAAAAAGTGTCAAAAGTAAAACTTAAAAAGCCATCACTATTAGATGGAGAGATTTTTGCTAGTTCGTTTTCTTGAGGAACTGTATTTTTAAAAATGTTAATTAAGCTACTTGTAGAATCTGTGGCTTTTGTAATGCCATTTAAAGTTATTTGATCTTGTGTAATCTCAGTATCAAAAGCAAGATAGTTGGTGAAATCAGAAAAAGGTAAAGCTTCAGAATTAAAAAGAGAAGTAATAAAATTATCTTTAGTAGTATTAATCACGATAGATAAATGATTACTTCTGTTAGTGGTGTTTAGTAACTTATCTACTAAGGTTTTATTCTCTTTTTTATCAGAAGACTTTAAAACCGCAGCTAAAATGTTTATGTCAGAACTACCAACAAAAACACTATCCTTAATAGAGGTAAATAAAATCGAGTTATTATGAGTAATACGTTTTGCTACATATTTACCTGCAGTAATATCAATAATTTTAGCATCAGGAAGAGAATCTGTATTAAAAATACCAGCATTTAATTTAGTTGCAAAAACATATTGTAAGCTATCATTGTCATCTTTTAATAATGAAATTATAGTCGAATTTGTAGTGTTTAAATACTTTAAATCCGAAAGTGTATTGGTTAGCTTTTTATAAGAGGAAGTAGGCGCAATGGCATTAATTAAATCATTATTAATTAAATTACTCGTTAAGCTTTCAATGGTGTTAGTGTTAAGAATAGCAGAAGCATCTTCTGAAATAAAATCGTAAATAGAAGCATTTTTGTTTTCAGTATTACAACTAATTAATAAAAAAGAAAACAAAAAACAGAACCAAAGGTATTTCATTATATTAATATAAGATTTCGGTAAAAATACCTATTTGTTTTAGTATGTAAAAACTAAAAATTTAATTTTAATTGTTCAGGTAAAAGTTTAAAGCTTTTTCTGTGGTATTTAGTTGCTCCATATTTCCTAATGGCATCACGATGCTCTTTAGTAGGGTAGCCTTTGTTTTTTTTCCAATTATACATAGGGAACTCTTTATGTATTTTATTCATGTAATCATCTCTGTACGTTTTGGCTAAAACTGAAGCAGCAGCAATACTCATAAATTTACCATCACCTTTTATAATTGTCTCATACGGAATAGTGTTCAATGGTTTAAATTTATTACCGTCTATAATAATAAACTCTGGTGTAGGAGTAAGTTTTAAAATAGAACGTTGCATAGCGGTTATAGAAGCATTCAAGATATTGATTTTATCAATTTCATCTTCGTAAACATGAGTATAAGCAAAAGTAAGCGCATCAGCTTCAATAATGGGTCTTAAAAGCTCTCGCTTCTTCTCAGTAAGTTGTTTAGAGTCATTAAGAATACTATTCTCAAAAGTTAGAGGTAAAATAACAGCTGCTGCAGTAACAGGCCCTGCTAAACAACCACGACCTGCTTCATCAGTACCGCACTCTAAGGTAATACCAGAAAAATTTAATTTTAGCATTTATATAAATCTTAACACTATAGTTATATTAAATAGTGTAATTATGTGTTAATAGATAAAGATTAAGAGAGTTCATTACTATAAAATGAAAAACCCTTTAAGATATTTCCTATTTTTGGCAAAAATTCCAATAAATATAAAACCCGTTTTATATTTAGGGTTTAAAAATAAATATGATTTGAAGAATAAAATAATTTTAGTAGTCTTTTTATTAAGTTTCTCTTTAATAGCTGGCGCGCAGGTAATAAAAGACCCAGCATTAAGAACAAAAAACGGATCAATAAACCAGAGTACAGGAACAATAAATGATACAGTACAACGTAGAGGAGGGAGAAGTACTAGTAATAAAAGTATAAAAAATAAAGATGCTAAAATAACCGATTACCTAATAATATCTCATGTAAATGATACAACATATGTAGATACGACTCTAACAATAAAAAAAGAATATAAGTATAATTATTTAAGAAAAGATAATTTCGAATTAATGCCATTTTCTAACTTAGGGCAAACATATAATACGCTAAGTTATAACTTCGGAGACACTAGCTTAATGCCAAGATTTGGTGCCAGAGCTAGACACTTTAATTACATGGAGGCCGAAGATATAAATTACTACCATGTACCAACACCATTAACAGATCTTTTCTATAAAACAGCATTTTCTCAAGGACAATTAATAGATGCGTTTTTTACAGTAAATACCACTAAACAATTTAATTTTTCTGCAGCTTATAAAGGATTGCGATCATTAGGAATATACCAACACATATTAACAAGTACAGGTAATTTTAGATTTACTAGTAGTTATAAAACAAAAAATAAACGCTACATAGCCAATGCGCATTTTGTATCTCAAGATTTGTCAAATCAGGAAAACGGTGGGTTAACAGACGAAAGTGTTGCCTTTTTCGAATCTGGAGATAGCGAATTTAGAGATCGAGGAGTATTAGAAGTTAATTTTGAAGACGCAGAAAACATATTAAAGGGAAAACGGTTCTATTTAAATCATTCTTATGCCATAATAAATCAAAACGATTCAGTGTCAAAGAATAATTTAAACGTAAAGCATATTATGTTATTTAAAGATAAAAACTTTACGTTCGATCAAACATTAGCAAACGATTTCTTTGGAGAATCCTTTCAGTCTAGAGTGCTAAGAGATAGAGTAACCTTAGAAGAACTTCATAATCAAGTACAGTTAAACTATTCAAACAATATAGTAGGAAACCTACAGTTTAATGCAAGCCATAATAACTATAATTATGGGTATGATAAAATAGTAATACTAAATGAGAACACAATAACTAATAGATTAAAAGGAGATGTATTTGCAGTAGGTGGAAAATATAAAAAACAAATAGGAGGATTTCTTATACAAGGAGAAATAGGGGTAAATATAGCTGGAGATTTAGATGGGAATTATGTGAAAGGAGAAGCATCATATCAAATAACAAACGATATAAAATTAGCAGCACAAATAAACCATAGCTCAAAGGCACCTAATTATAATACCCAATTAAACCAAAGTGATTATATAAACTACAATTGGCAAAATAATTTTAATAATGTAGAAACACAGCAGTTAGTATTTAATCTAACTTCAAAAAAAATAGCAAATATAACAGTAGATGCTTCCACAATTAGTGATTATGTATATTTCGGGAAGAACGAATTGGGGGTAGTAAGACCATTTCAAAACGATAAGTCGATAACCTATCTAAGGGTTAAAGCTAATAAAGAAATAAAGTATGGGAACTTTGCATTAAATAATACCGTAATGTATCAAAATGTAAAAGACGATAACAATACACTTAATGTACCAGAAGTAATAACACGTAATACTTTATATTACTCAAACCATGTCTTTAAAAAAGCAATGTATTTACAAACAGGAATAATATTCAATTATTTTACAGAATATAACATGAATGCTTATGACCCTCTTTTGGCAGAATTCTATACACAGAACGATCAAAAATTAGGAGGGTTCCCAAGGTTAGACTTCTTTATAAACGCAAAAGTACGTCAAACACGTATATATCTTAAAGCAGAACATATTAATGCAGCCTTTACAGGATACAAATACTATTCAGCGCCAAATACACCGTATAGAGATTTTGCAGTGCGATTTGGATTAGTGTGGAACTTCTTTTTGTAGGCCTTTATATGAACGTTTCCTAATTATCAAAAAACATTCGTAATTAGGTTTGTCTTTTAGCATTCACTCACATCAGTGTGTTCAATGGGGTGTTTAATCCCAAACGTAGAGATTAAACAAAGATAAAAAGATCAAGAACATAAGCATTAAAATAGGATAGAGGCAATATATTAAAATAGTAATTAAAACTAAGTAAGTTAGCCTGTCAGAA
>Ga0189290_100209_pt1 | contig 28050 bp, 30 predicted proteins | sample UW140minimetaG_FD_130318 | JGI IMG/M metagenome (GOLD analysis project Ga0189290, IMG submission 130318) | Marine microbial communities from the Costa Rica Dome - UW140 mini metaG | ecosystem: Environmental > Aquatic > Marine > Oceanic > Photic zone | place: Costa Rica: the Eastern Pacific...
ACGTCGGTGGCGCGACGGATGCCGTCGACCAGCGATTCCTTGCAGCCATACTTGTTGTCGAATTTCGACTTGGTGACCGAGTCGTTGACGTTGATTGCCGGGAACGGCAGCAGGCCCTTCTTCTGCAGCTGGTACAGACGGTTGACGCCGGTGGTGGTCTCTTCGGTCACGCCCTTGATGGCGTCGCGCTGCCTGGTGAAGAAGCCCGGGGTCGCGGCCATGCGCTTCTTGATCTGCGCGAAGAGGATCTGCTCCTCCTCGTTGCCCGGGTTGGACAGCACGTCCTCGCCGGCTTCGGCGCGGGCGCCGAGCAGGATGTACATCGTGGCGTCGCCGCCATCGTCGAGGATCATGTTGGATGGCTCACCGTCCGGCCACTGGAAGATGGCGTCGGTGTAGGTCCAGTATTCCTCGAGGCTCTCGCCCTTGATGGCGAAGACCGGGATGCCGGCCCCGGCGATCGCCGCGGCGGCATGGTCCTGGGTCGAGAAGATGTTGCAGGAAGCCCAGCGCAGGTCGGCGCCGAGATCGCGCAGCGTCTCGATGAGAACGGCGGTCTGGATCGTCATGTGAAGCGAGCCGGTGATGCGGGCGCCCTTTAGCGGCTTGTCGGCGCCGAACTCTTCGCGACAGGCCATCAGGCCCGGCATCTCGGTCTCGGCGATGTCGAGCTCCTTGCGGCCGTAGGCGGCGAGGGAGATATCCTTGACGACGTAGTCCTGGGCGTTGGCCATGTGCAGTCCATCCATAGATTGGCAATTCGGGAGTGCCGGGGCTGGCCCTCGGCTTCATTGGCCGCGATTTACCAGCACCGGACCCTTTGGGCAAGGGGACATAAACATTTGCTTATGTCTTGATTGGATGAGGGTCGCTTTGCCCGTGGCGGTTTTGCAGATAGTTTGCAAACGCGCTGCACGGGAGGAGACGATGATGGGGTTGAGGTCTGGTGTCCTGGTTGCAGGGCTCTCCGGTCTGCTTCTGACGCATGCCGGCTCCGTCACGGCCGCGGAAGGGGCCGGTGGTACACTTCCCGAGAGCCTCTTCGAATTCGCGTTGCCGTATTCGCCCTATCTTTTCGATCTGGCTCTCTATGCTGGACGCAGCGTTGCGGAAATCACCTATGACGAGCGGCGTTACGACGATGTGACGGGTTCGCTGGTGGTGAGCGGGCTGAGGATCCGGCGCGACGATTTCAGTGCCGACATCGGGCAGATGCGACTTTCGGCGGATCAGGTGATCTACGAGGCGGTTGCGGTGGACACGCGTGCCCTATCACTCGAGCCGTCGGTGCGCGCCGTCTTGCAGCGCCTCGACCGTGAATTGCTGATCGGCGACATCGTGATGACGGGGCGCAGTGATGTCGCCGCGGCCGATATCGACTGGCAGGTGTCGGTCGCCGTCGATGGTGTCGGGACGCTCGATGTCTCCGGCGATCTCAGGGGCTTCCATGTCCTGCTTCCGCTGGACGACCTCGATGGGGGCGGCATGGGCGATACTCCGGTCCTGGCCGGTCGGCTGCAGTCAGCCGAAGTGAGCTTTACCGATGCCGGCCTCGTGGAGGCGCTCTATGCTGTTTTCGGAGGCATGCAGGGCATGACCGCTGATCAGGCACGCGGTACCGCCAGCATGCTGGCCGGCATCGGCGTGGCGACGATGTTCTCGGATCTGCCCGGTGGTCCCGATCCCCGCCTGCAGGAATTGTCGCAGGAGTGGTCGGCGAGCATCCAGGCGTTCCTGGCCCGGCCCGACCGTGTGACCGTGCGACTTGAACCAGCCGAAGCCTTCGATCTTCGCCGTCTGATCACCGATACCCCGATCCGCGCCGCTGACATTCTGGCGCTTTCGCCGCAGGTCGTCACAGGACCGGCTCCGCAGTTCGTGCTTCGCGATCCCGACAGCCTGGCTCTGGCGCCTGACGCGGATCTGGATGAGGTACTGCCCGCGGCCCGAGCGCTCATCGATGGCCACGGCGTGCCACAGGATATCGCTCAGGGGGTTGCGCTGCTGTTGCCGGCCGTGGCCTCCGACAATCGTGATGCGATCGCGCTTCTGGCCCGTGCTCTGGCGCTGAACCCACGTGTCGTGATCCCGCAGGATGGGTTGCGCGACGCCTATGTGGCGCTGCTTCTGGCTCGAGCCGACGGCATCTCCATGGATGGTGACAGCCTCGTCGCAGTGCAGGGGCGTCTCAGCCCCGAGGAGGTGGCGGCTGCCGAGGACGACGCGCAATTGCGCTGGCGGCGTACACCTGCGGGCAAAGCCCGGCATGCTGTTGAAGTCGCGGCTTTCGGCCAGCGCGACTGGGCGACCATTCGCCGGCTCGCCTTCGGCTACTACGAGGGGTTGGAAACCCCGCGCAACGGTATGCGCGCCTACGGCTGGGCCAGTATCGCCGCAGCCGGCGGCGATCGCATCGCGGCCGGTCTGCGCGACGATCTCGTCGCTGCGGTGAATGCCGGTCGGTTCGTGCTGCCGATGGAGCGGGCCAAGACAGCCACGGCCGAGCTTTGGAAACTGCTGATCGCAGAGGCACCGGACGCGGAACGCCGCCCGGAAGCCGACCCCGACAAGACGAAGCCTGCGCAGAACGCTACCCCAACCGATGGCAATGCAGCCGGCTCGCCTGTATCGGGGACACCGGACGCAGATCAGGTGCCGAACGGCGCGACGCCCCCGGCCGATTGACGCGCCTCCCGCCGCGGAGAGTTCAGCTTTCTTCACCGAAACGTTGCGCGACGAGGCGTTCGATGGCGTCGAGCGCCGCTTCGGCATCGTTGCCGTCGGCGGCGACCTCGATCGTCGTACCCTTGCTGGCGGCCAGCATCATCAGACCCATGATCGATTGACCGCCGACGGTCATGCCATCGCGCGAGATCGTCAGCTCGGCGTCGAACGCCTCGGCGGTCTGAACGAAGCGTGCCGATGCGCGGGCATGCAGGCCACGCTTGTTGACGATGGTCAGTCTGCGGGGTGAGGGCGTTTCGGACTTGGTCATGGAGCCAGGCCTGCCGGCATCTGCCAGCTGGTGAAGAGGAGGGGCGATCGGGGTACCGGGTGTGCCGCTCACTTGCCGCTCAGGACCCGGCTGGCGACATTGATGTATTTGCGGCCGGCTTCCTGTGCCTCGGCGAGGGCGACGGCAAGGGGCTTTTCCTCGCGTACGCTGGCCAGCTTGATCAGCATGGGAAGATTGACGCCGGCCAGCACGTCGACCCGATTGCCGTCCATCACCGAGATGGCAAGATTGGACGGTGTGCCGCCGAACATGTCGGTGAGAATGATGACGCCGGCGCCGCGTTCCGCCCGGGCGACGGCCTCGACGATATCGACGCGTCGCTGCTCCATGTCGTCCTCGGGGCCGATCGAGATCGTCTCGAACGCGTCCTGCGGGCCGACGACGTGCTCGACCGCGTGACGGAATTCATCGGCAAGCCGGCCATGGGTCACGAGTACCAGACCGATCATACGCCGTCACTCACGCTAGTCTGGCCCGGCATCGCGGCGGCCTCCCTGAACTGCTGGGCCGTTCGGCCGCATATCTGCTGCGGGAGATACGGCAAAGCTGACCTCCCGGGCGCGCATCCTCGCCATCCTTCGGCGGATACGCAAGTTAAATGATCACGCGCTGCGTACTTGCCGGTCACCATTGTCTCAGACGTCGTTGACGGGTGGTGAAAGCACCAGCGAGGCGAGGATGTCGGCGCCGAAGCTTGCCTCGCGTGCCGGCAATTCCACCCGCCGGATCGCCTGCCCGAGAATCTCAGCCGTCCGGGGCTCCGGCAATCGCTCGATGCCGGCCGGATCGGCCAGATCGACGACGAGGCCGAGGCGGGCGGAGGCCGCGAAAGCCTCCCGCAGGATGCCGATGCCGGAAACTTCGATCAGCCCGGCCAGCGCTGCCGGCGCCGACATCGTAACGGCATTGCCGCCATCCTGTGCGACCACCACGCGGTCGTCGGCCACCAACAGTGCTTCCAGCTGCAGCGCCGTGCAGCGGCGCAAAGTCGACAGGGCCAGGGAAGACTTGCCGCTGCGCGCCGGGCCGCGGATCAGAATGCCGAGACCGCCGATGCGGATCGCGCAGCCGTGGAGATTGTCCGTTTCGCTCATTCGGCTGGCAAGGATACGATGAAACGGGCACCGGCAACGCCGTTCGGCGCGTCCTCGTCGGCAATGTTCTCGGCTCGAATCGTGCCGCCATGGGCCTCGACGATCTGTCGGCTGATCGACAGGCCGAGGCCCGAATTCTGGCCGAACGCCTCGCCGGACGGGCGGTCCGTATAGAAGCGTTCGAAGATTCGGTCGATGATCTCGGCCTGAATGCCCGGTCCGTTGTCCTCGACGATCACCACCACGCGACTGTTGCGACGGCGCAGGAGCACGTCGATGCGTCCGTTCTGCGCCGGCACGAAGGAACGGGCGTTCTCGATCAGATTGGTGAAAACCTGGCTGAGCCGCAGATCGTGGCCGGTCACCGTGTAGCCGCCGCCCTTCAGCGAGCCTGTCAGCGTCTGCTTCTCGAAACTGATGGACACATCGCGGCCCGATTTCGTCTGGCTGCGGGCGCCATCGACCACAGCCCGCAGCAGCGAAGCCAGATCGACCTTGCTGGCGATCTGGCGGGCGAGTTCCGCATCGAGGCGGGACGCATCGGAAATGTCGGTGATCAGCCGGTCAAGCCGCCGGACATCGTGCTGGATAATGTCGAGCAGACGTTCCCGAGAAGCGTCATTGCGGGCAAGCGGCAGGGTCTCGACGGCGCTGCGCAGGGAGGTCAGCGGGTTCTTGAGTTCATGGCTGACGTCGGCGGCGAAAGTCTCGATCGCATCCATGCGGGCATAGAGCGAGTTGGTCATATCGCGAAGTGCCGTGGCGAGATTGCCGACCTCGTCGGCGCGTTCGCCGAAATCGGGAATGGCGGCACGCTCGTTCACGCCGCGACGGACACGGATCGCGGCGGCCGACAACCGGCGCAGCGGCGTCGCAATGGTCGAGGCCAAGAGGATCGACAGCACGATCGTCACGATCGAAGCGACAGCGAAGGTGCGGACGATCGCGGTTCGTTCGGCCTGCACAATCTTGTCGATGTCGCCGCCCTGGGTAGACAGCATCAGTACGCCGAGCACTGCCCGGAAACGCTGGATGGGGACGGCTACGGAAACGATGAGTTCGCCGGACTCGGTGGCGCGGACAACCGTCGCCGGGCCGCCGGTCAAGGCGTTCATCACCTCTGGATAGGAAGTGCCGGAGCCGCCCGGGGTTTCACGATAGACCGGCAGGTCACGTCGCTGGAAGAGTTGCTGGAACCAGTCGGTAATGGTGTCGACCACACCCGGTTCCTCGTCCACCGCGACTGGCGGCAGTTCGTAGCGCAGGATCTGACCGCGTGAGTAGAGATGCCGGGAATCGAGAATCAGATTGGCGTCTCGATCGTAGAGGCGTGCGCGGGTGCGGGTCGGCGAGATCAGTCGCCGCAGCAGCGGGGCTACCCGTTCCGGATTGATCGGAAAATCGAGACTGTCGGTGGACTCGGCGCTCGGCGCGAGCGTGTCGCCGGCCTGCAACTCCAGCAGGCGTTCCGGATCGAGAGTGATCGAGTTCGTTTCCACCGTCGCCGAGGACGCGATCGCACTGGCGATGATTTCGCCCTGCGTAAGCAGGCTCTCGACGCGGGCATCGATCAGCCCGGCGCGGAACTGGTTGAGATACAGGATGCCCGAAACCAGGACGATCAGCGCCACCAGATTCAGGAAGACGATGCGCCGCGTCAGCGACGAGAAGATCGTGTGCCCGAGAAGCCAGCGCGTGCGGTAGAGCACACGACGGATGAACGGCAGCCGGCGCAGGCGCCCGCGCACGATCGCATCGCGACGCCGCCGGTTGCGCCGTTCCGATCCGCCGTCCCCGCTGGCAGCGTCTGTCTCGGTGATGGACACCCTCAACCTTCCCTTGGACCGGTCACGCTTCCCGGAAGCGATAGCCGACGCCGTAGAGGGTCTCGATCATGTCGAAATCGTCGTCGATCGCCTTGAACTTCTTGCGCAGCCGCTTGATGTGGCTGTCGATGGTGCGGTCATCGACGTAGACCTGCTCGTCATAGGCCGCATCCATCAGGGCATCGCGGCTCTTCACTACGCCGGGACGCTGCGCCAGGGAGTGCAGGATAAGAAACTCGGTGACCGTCAGTGTCACCGGATGTCCCGTCCATGTGCAGGTGTGCCGTTCCTGGTCCATCACGAGCTGGCCCCGCTCTAGTGAGGATTCCGGTAGCGGACCGCCGGCCTTGGCCGCCTCGCGCGGTGCCCCGCGCCGCAGGATCGCTCGAACGCGCTCCACCAGCAGGCGCTGGGAGAAGGGTTTGCGGATGTAATCGTCGGCGCCCATTTTCAGGCCGAACAATTCATCGATCTCCTCATCCTTGGAGGTGAGGAAAATGACCGGGATGTCGGACTTCTGCCGCAGCCGCCGCAACAGTTCCATGCCGTCCATGCGCGGCATCTTGATATCGAAGATGGCCAGGTTCGGCGGCCGGGACTGCAGGCCCTCCAGGGCCGAGGCGCCATCGGTATAGGTCTCGACCCGGTAGCCCTCATTCTCCAGCGCGATCGAGACCGACGCGAGAATGTTTCTGTCGTCATCGACAAGGGCGATGGTTGGCATTGCGATCTTCTCCAGTTTCCATCCCACCCGAAGGCCTGTTCCGAAGCGGGGCCTGGCCGCGTCCGGCCGTTGGCCGATCGCGCGCCGTCGAGGCAGACATCCCTTCTGCCGATGCCGAGGCTTCCGCAATCGGGAACACGCCATCGGCAGCGCCAATCAGCGATAAATGTGGCGGGATTGGAAAATTACAAAGACGTAGCGGAAGTTTTCGCCGTCGCTCCGCCGGCAGGGGCGCCGGAGGAGCGGTGCGGTACCGAGCCGTCGGCGTGTTCGCCGACGCGCTACAAATCGATCTTGCGCTGCTCGCCGATCTGCGGACGATCATTGCCGCCGACATAGGCCTTGGCGAATTCCCAGGCCTGAGTGATCCGGCTTGCCTTCACATCCCAGATCTCCGCCGAGTCCGGCTCAACGACCAGCACGACCACGTCGGGACTGTCACGGCCTTCCGGCAGCCAGGCCTCGGCCGACGCATCCCATAGATCGGCGACCAGTGAACGGTCGCCGACGACTTCGGCGCGGCCGGACAGCGACATGTACTGACCATGCTTGGAGAAGGTGCATGCGACATCGTCATCGAGAGCAATTTCCTCGACCTTGTGGGTCATGCGCTTGGTCAGGAAGTAGAGCTTTCGATCCTCGCCCCGCAGACGCGGAGCCATCGGCCGGGCTCGCATCCGGCCACCATCCCTGGTGACAACCATGCAGGTGTCGAATTGGTGGATCGTCTCCCAGAACTTGTCGCTGTCGCTCGTGGTCATGAATGGCTCTCCTGTGAAAGATGGTGGGGCGCCGCAGCGGCGCATTCGAGAAGACAATGCGCGCGGTCGCAAATTGTGCCAGCGGCTCGCGCAGCGCCCTCATCTGCGGGTGCTTCCGCAAACCGGAAGCCGATGCTGGCGTCCCAGCCGAATGCGACGACGCAATCCGGGTCGCAGCGCCGATTTAAATCGATCATATCGCGGCGGTGCAACATTCAATCGATTAAGTAACTGTTCCGATTGGGATTTTTGCAGTTCATGTCTTGATTGTTTCACGCTTCTGGGTAGTTAGTGGGCGCGCGGCAAACAAGGTGGGCGCTGGCCCGGCAGGTGCGGGCTTCCTGCAAGGAGACGACAGTGGACGAGATCGGCACGAGAAATCCTGATTGCGGAATCGAGACGACCGGCCTCGATGGCCTGTCCTCCGTGCGCTGGAACCTCGGCGAGGCGGAACTGATCGAAACCGCGATCCGGCGCGGCGAGGGTCGCCTCACGGCTCACGGCGCCTTCGTGGCCACCACCGGCAAGCACACGGGCCGCTCGGCCAAGGACAAGTTCATCGTCCGCGACGAGATCACCGACGCGGCCGTCTGGTGGGACAACAATGCTGCCATGGAGCCCGAGGCATTCGAACGGCTGCGCGAGGATATGGGGGCCGCCGCCGCCGGCCGTGACTTGTTCGTGCAGGATCTGATCGGCGGTGCGGACCCTCAGAACGCCATCCGTGTGCGCGTCGTCACGGAATATGCCTGGCATTCGCTGTTCATTCGTAATCTCCTGATCCGGCCGTCGCAGGACGAGCTGCGCGATTTCGTGCCGGAGATGACGATCATCGACCTGCCGTCCTTCCGCGCCGATCCCGAGCGCCACGGCTGCCGCACCGAGACTGTCATCGGCGTCGACCTGTCCCGCAAGCGGGTTCTGATCGGCGGCACCTCCTATGCCGGCGAGATGAAGAAGTCGGTGTTCACCGCATTGAACTTCATCCTGCCGCAGAAGGGCGTGATGCCGATGCACTGTTCGGCCAATGTCGGGCCGGACGGCGACGGCGCCGTGTTCTTCGGCCTGTCGGGCACGGGCAAGACCACGCTCTCCGCCGACCCGCGCCGCACGCTGATCGGCGATGACGAGCATGGCTGGGGCGAGAACGGCATCTTCAACTTCGAGGGCGGCTGCTACGCCAAGACCATCCGCCTGTCGGCCGAGGCCGAGCCGGAAATCTTCGCGACCACCCGTCGTTTTGGCACCGTCCTGGAGAACGTCGTTCTCGACGAGAGCCGCGTGCCCGATTTCGACGACGGATCGCTCACCGAGAACACCCGCGCCGCCTATCCGCTGCACTTCATCCCCAATGCCAGCGACACCGGCGTCGACGGCCATCCGCGCAACATCATCATGTTGACGGCCGACGCCTTCAGCGTGTTGCCGCCGATCGCACGACTGACCCCTGCGGAGGCCATGTACCACTTCCTGTCGGGCTACACGGCCAAGGTGGCCGGCACCGAGAAGGGCGTGACCGAGCCGGAGGCAACCTTCTCGACCTGCTTCGGTGCGCCGTTCATGCCGCGCCATCCAGCCGAATACGGCAATCTCCTCCGCGACCTCATTGCCCAGCATCAGGTCGATTGCTGGCTGGTCAACACCGGCTGGACCGGCGGCGCCTACGGCACCGGCCACCGCATGCCGATCAGGGTCACCCGCGCGCTGCTCTCGGCCGCGCTCGACGGTAGCCTGAAGGATGCCGAGTTCCGCGCCGACCCGAATTTCGGCTTCCAGGTGCCGGTCGCGGTGGAGGGGGTGGATACGACCATTCTCGACCCGCGCGCCACCTGGACGGACAAGGCCGCCTACGACGCGCAGGCCGCTCGGCTGGTGTCGATGTTCCGGTCGAACTTCGCCAAGTTCGAGGATCATGTCGATGTCGAGGTGATGCAGGCGGCCCCGGCCCAGGCGCTTGCCGCCGAATAGCACCGTCGTTCCCCGCCGGACTGCGCGGCGCCGGCGGGGTCTCCACCGACCTGCCGGAACCCATTTGCGCGCCGCCGCATTGCCGCCCGGAGCCGGCAGCGCTATCGATGCCCATCGGGACGCGGCCGCCGGTCGCAGACGGGGCGGGGCATGGCCGGCGATCACGATCTGATCATCAACGAGCGCGTGACGATTTCCGGCGGGGATCTGCAGGAGCAGTTCATCCGCGCCGGCGGACCGGGCGGACAGAACGTCAACAAGGTCTCGACCGCCGTCCAGCTGCGCTTTGCCGCCGCCCAGTCGGCCGCGCTCTATCCCGATACGTTGCGCCGATTGCTGCGCCTCGCCGGACAGCGGGCAACCAAGGACGGCGACGTCCTGATCGAGGCGTCCCGCTTCCGCAGCCAGGAGCGCAACCGCGAGGACGCGCGCGAGCGACTGGCGGCCCTCATCCGCGAAGCGCTGAAGCCGCCCCTGCCGCCGCGGCGCAAGACCCGCCCGACCAAGGGCTCGGTCGAGCGGCGCCTGAAGGCCAAGAAGGGCCGCTCCCAGATCAAGAACCTGCGCGGACGGGTCGACGACTGAACCGGCGGTCCCCGCGCCGACCGCCTGTTTACCGGTCAAGTTCGACTGACGCAGCCGTGATCGCATCTGTCGAAGCCGCGCGGGCCGACCCTTCGTATCTCCCGTATCCTCCTGACCGGGAGGAACCGAGATTTCCGCGGAAATCCAAGTTTCACTGGGAGACTATTGATATGATCAAGACCCTTATCCGTTCGGCCGCCATCGCCTCGCTCGTTGCAGCAGGCACCGTCGGCTTCAGCGCCGGCAGCTTCGCGCAGGACATGCCGATGGTCGGCGGCGCCGAGATGAGCCCGGAAAAGACCATCGTCGAGAACGCTTCCGCCGCCTCCAACCTGACGACGCTGGTCGCCGCCGTGAAGGCTGCCGGTCTGGCCGAGACGCTTTCCGGCGAAGGCCCCTTCACCGTCTTTGCGCCGACCAACGAGGCCTTCGAGAAGCTGCCCGACGGCACCGTCGATGATCTCCTGAAGCCGGAGAACAAGGAAAAGCTGGCCAAGATCCTGACCTATCACGTGGTCCCGGCCAAGGCGTCGTCGGAAGCGGCGATGAAGATGATCGAGGATGATGGCGGCAAGCACCCGGCACCGACCGTCGCTGGCGAGAACATCACGCTCGGCATGGACGGCGACAACATCGTCGTCATGGACGCCGCCGGCAACACCGCGACGGTGACCCAGGCCGACGTCATGCAGTCGAACGGTGTCGTGCATGTCATCGACACGGTCCTGATGCCGTCCATGTAATCGGCTCCGGCGGGCCGCCGACCTTCCCCCGATCGCGGCGGTCCCGCCAACCGATCTCCCGCGCCGTCACAGGCGCGGGATACGTCGTTTGTCACTTCTGCGTAACAAGCTGGCATGCGGCTGCGAAGCAAGCCATATCCGGTCAATAGCGGCGATCGGCAAGGGATCGCTGCGGCGCGCCCACCGCGCGGATCCCATCAGCCGGCCCCACAGAAGGAGATGTCCCATGCGCAGACGAAACTTCCTGGCAAGCACGGCCGCCCTGGCAGTGACGGCGATCGGCGGAAGCCTGTTCTTCCGCGCCGGCGCCCACGCCAAGGACGAAACCTTTCCCGTTTCCAGGACCGAGGAGGAGTGGCGCAAGCTGCTGACCCCGGACCAGTTCGCGGTGCTGCGCGAGGAGGCGACCGAGCGGCCCTTCTCCAGCCAGCTCAACGACAACAAGAAATCCGGTCTCTATGCCTGCGCGGGCTGCGACACGCCGGCCTATTCCTCCGAGACCAAATTCGATTCCGGCACCGGCTGGCCGAGCTTCTGGGCTCCCCTGTCGGACGACGTGATCGGCACCCGAGAGGATTTCCGGCTGATCTACACGCGGACCGAAGTCCATTGCGCCACCTGCGGCGGCCATTTCGGCCATATCTTCGACGATGGTCCCGCACCGACCGGCAAGCGCCATTGCCTGAACGGCGTGGCGCTGAACTTCCGACCCGGTCCGACCACGGCCTCCTGACCGGTTCGTGGCGGATTGACGGAACGGCGGTTCGCGCGAGCGGGCCGCCGTTTTTCGTTTGGCAAGGAAGCGGTGCGACGATGCGGATCAACAGGCGGACCGGATGCCGGACGGCGAACGATTGAATGGAGCGGGGGGCGACGCCATATGGAGTGCATTGGCCGGAGCGGTGCCTGTCAGGGCCGCTGCCACCGAAAGTCGCTTTCCGAAGGACTTCACGACCGATGAGCCGAATGACGCCGTTTTCCAGCCCGTTGCTGCTTGGCTTTGACAGTGTCGAGAAGACGCTGGAGAGGATCGCCAAAGGCGGCGACGGATATCCGCCCTATAACATCGAACGCATCCGTCCGAAGCCGACCGACGCCAAGAGCGAGGATCTGATCCGCATTACCCTGGCGGTGGCGGGGTTCAGTCCCGAGGATCTGGAGGTCACAACGGAAGAGAACCAGTTGATGATCCGGGGCCGCCAGACCGACGATTCGGAGCGTGAGTATCTGCATCGCGGCATCGCGGCGCGGCAGTTCCAGAAGTGCTTCCTGCTCGCGGATGGCATGCGGATCACCGGCGCCACACTGAAGAACGGCCTTCTGCTCGTGGATCTGGCCAAGCCCGAACCCGAGCGAATCGTCAAGAAGATCCAGATCGCGGTCGCCGACTGACCCGAACTGCCTACGTTTGCCTAGAAAGGAGACGTCCCATGACCCATGACATCGCTTCGACCATGAGCGAGACCGACCTCGCGGCCGTTGGCGAGGGACACCTCGCCTATCTGCGCCGCATGTCCTCCGACGACATGCGCGCACGTTTCCCGGCTGCCAAGTCGATCCAGCCGGGCCTGAACTTGTGGGCGCTGTTCTCTGCCGACGGCACGCCGCTGGCGGTGTCGGATGACCGCGGCAGCATCCTTGCGAGCGCCGATGAGAACGAACTGCAGACCGTCAGCACCCACTGACCTCCAGCAGTCAAGTGACGAAAGGCGGGACTGCAGCATGCAGACCCGCCTTTTTTCGTTCGGCACAGACGATGGAGATGCGGTTCAGGCCGCGTTCTGCGTCGCTGCGGTGGTCATCAACGAATAGATCGATCCGGCATCCCGGGACGTTCTGATATTGGCAACGGTCTCCTGATTGCGCAGTAGCCGTGCCACCTTCGACAGCGCCTTCAGGTGATCCGCTCCCGACCCTTCCGGTGCCAGAAGAAGGAACACCAGATCCACCGGCTGATCGTCCAGCGCATCGAACTCCACCGGACGGCTGAGGCGCGCGAACACCCCTACGATCCGGTCGAGCGTCGGCAGCTTGCCATGCGGAATGGCAATGCCGTTGCCGACGCCCGTCGAGCCGAGCTTCTCGCGTTGCAGGATCGTCTCGAAGATCTCGCGCTCGGTGAGCCCGGTGATCACGGCAGCCTTTTCAGCCAGCTCCTGAAGCACCTGCTTCTTGGAGTTGGCCCGCAAGCCGGGCAGAATCGCCGCCGGTTCGATGAGCGTTTCGAAGTCCATCGCTGCGATGCCTTATCCTGCGTAGCGCGTAAGTGTGAGCGCCCAACCTTGTGTGGCGCTCACGCTCGCTCTGCGTAGGTCGACGGATCAACCCAGCCGTAATTGCCGTCCGGGCGCCGGAACACGATGTTCAGATCGCCTGACTTGGCATTGCGGAACACCACCACCGGACCGTCCTGGCGGTCAAGCTCCATCACCGCACCCGCCACCGACAAAGTGCCAACCTTGAGGGTCGTCTCGGCGATAATCGCCGGAGAGAAATCCTCCGGGAGTTCCTCCTCCTCTTCGGGAATCGCCGCCATGACCGAATAGGTCATGTCGCGATGCTCGGTGGAGGACGCCTTGTGATCCTTCAGACGCCGCTTGTAGCGGCGCAGGCGCTTCTCGATCCGCTCGGCGGCCTCCGCGAAGCTCACATCCGGCTCGTGGGCCTGGCCCGCCGCCTGAAACACCACGCCGGTATCGAGATGCACCACGCAATCGGTCGAGAAACGCGAACCATTCTTCGACACGACGACCGTGCCGGAAAAATTCCCGTCGAAATATTTGTCGACCGCTTCGCCCAGACGATCGCTGATCCGCGTACGGAACGCGTCGCCGATGTCCATGTGCTTTCCCGAAATACGTAGTGTCATGGCTGGAAGCTCCCTTGCGATGACGGTTGATCCGGATTTGTGAACCGGTCGACAGAAACGCGCCGGGCCGGAGTTGGATGCCGTTCGGTCGTCGCAATCGCGCAATGACCGGGCATCGGCCCCTCCGGGCTCAAGAAGTGGCGCCTTCTAGGGAGGAACGCCGGGGGTGTCAATTCGGCGTGTATCGTCTGTGGGCAAAGGCGCGCCTCCCGCCGCAACTGGACCGTGTTCGCGGGGTTGCGACCGGGCATCAGGAGGCGAGCCGCCTTGCGTTCATCTCGCGGCGGCGCTGGATCGATGAAGGAAGGCCCAAGGCCTCACGATATTTCGCTACGGTGCGACGCGCCAGATCGATACCCTCCTTCTTCAGGACGGCGGCGATGTCGTCGTCGGACATCACCTTGCCCTGGCTTTCGGCGTCGATCAGCAGCTTGATCCGATGTTTCACGCTCTCGGCCGAGTGGGCATCGCCGCCATTGGCCGAGGCAATCGCCACCGTGAAGAAGAAGCGCATCTCGAAAGTGCCGCGGGGGGTCGCGATGAACTTGGTCGCGGTCACCCGGCTGACAGTGGACTCATGCATCCCGATCGCTTCGGCGACCGACATCAGGGTCATCGGCTTCAAACCGCCGATACCATGGGTCAGGAAGCCGTCCTGGCGCCGCACGATCTCGCTGGCGACCTTGATGATCGTCTTGGCCCTTTGGTCGAGCGAACGTACCAGCCAATTGGCCGATTGCTGACATTCGCCGATGAAGGCGCGATCATCGTCGGACAGGCCACCGGCGCGAACCGTGCGCAGATAGTCATTATCGACAAGCACACGGGGCAGGGCCTCGGAATTGAGTTCGACCTGCCAGCCGCCGTCCGGCGCTTCGGTGACGAGGACATCGGGCACGATCGCCTCGAAACCCTCGTGGTCGAAGGCGTGGCCGGGCTTGGGGTCGAGGCCCCGGATCTCGGCGAGGATGTCCATCAGGCCGGATTCGTCCTCGCCCGTCAGGCGTCTCAGAGAGGCGAAGTCCCGCCGGGCCAGAAGGTCGAGATTGTCGATCACGGTGGCGATGACCGGGTCGAAGCGGTTGCGGCGACGCAACTGGATGGCGAGGCATTCGGCGAGGTCGCGGGCAAACAGACCGGCCGGCGTCGCCTCGGCCTGGATGGTCGACAAAACCGCCTCGATCTCGGCGACTGTCACACCGAGATCGGCGGCGAGCTGGTCGCAGGACAGTCGCAGATAGCCGCTCTCGTCGAGATGCTCGACCAGCGCTTCGCCGACCTTCTGGGCGGGCCCGGCAGACACCGCGTCGCGCACTTCAGACAGGGCATGCGCATGGAGCGAGGGTCGCCGCTCGGCGAGGTCCTCAACACTGAAATCACGATCGGATGCCGCGATGCGGCCCTCGCCGCGCGCGTGCGGAATTGTCCGCTCCGGCTGGCCGCCGGCGTCCTCGCGCCCGGCAAAGCCGCTCTCGAAGGCCGCGCCGTCATTCTCCGATCCCGTGAGCTGGGTGCCTGCGGTCGCTTCTTCGGAGGGCTGGAGCCGCGCGGGCGCGTCAGCCGGTGTCGTCGTCTCTCCGATTGCGCGCCCGGCAGGTTCGGAGGAGCCCGAGGCGAGCAGCGGATTGCGTTCCATCTCGCCGTCGACATAGGCCGCGAGTTCGACATTGGAGTACTGCAGGAGCCGAATCGATTGCAGCAACTGGGGCGTCATCACCAGCGATTGCGATTGCCGCATCTGCAGTTTGGCGGAAAGAGCCATGGACGCCGAGACACTCCCCAGTGCGGACTGCTGCGGGGACGGTTGGCATCCCCGATGGGACCGCATCGATCACGCGGTCCGCTGCACCCATCAAAGCGGCTTGCTGCATTCGTTGTCAATGTGAGTTCACACGCGCCATGGCGCCGCGCGGGGCACCGGCCGTGCGTGATTCCGCTTGCCGTGGTGGTTCGGGAAACTGTTGGAGGGTGTCGGGCGCACCCGCCTGAGGCGGCTGCGCAGAGATTGTGCAAAGAACGGTTTAGAAGCTGAATTCGTCGCCGAGATAGAATCGGCGCACATCCGGATTGTCGACGATTTCCTGTGGCTTTCCGTGTGTCAGCACGGCGCCGGCATGCATGATGTAGGCCCGGTCGATCAGACCCAGCGTCTCGCGCACATTGTGATCGGTAACGAGCACCCCGATGCCGCGTTTCGTTAGGTGGCGGACCAGTTGCTGGATGTCGGAGACGGCGATCGGATCGACGCCGGCGAAAGGCTCGTCCAACAGCATGAACGTCGGTTTCGAGGCGAGGGCCCGGGCGATCTCGCAGCGGCGCCGTTCGCCGCCCGACAGCGATGTCGAGGCCTGCTTGCGCAGATGGTCGATATGGAACTCGCTCAGCAGCGCCGTCAGTTCCTGCTCGCGCACGTCGCGGTCCGGCTCCACGACTTCGAGCACGGCGCGGATGTTGTCTTCCACCGACAGGCCGCGAAAGATCGAGGCCTCCTGGGGCAGATAACCGATACCGAGGCGCGAGCGCCGGTACATGGGCACCGAAGTGATGTCGTGGCCGTCCAGCATGATGCGGCCGGAATCGACCGGCACCAGGCCGGTGATCATGTAGAAGCACGTGGTCTTGCCGGCGCCGTTGGGCCCGAGCAGGCCCACCGCCTCGCCGCGGCGCACGAGAAGTCCGACGTCGTCGACGACGCGCCGCCCGCGATAGCTCTTGGTGAGGCCCGCGGCGGCCAGCGTCCCCTCGGCTGCATCCGGCACAAGGCCCTCGCGGCTCTCGGGCATCCTGTCCGGGCTTGCGGGATGCAAAGGTGTCTGCACGCCTCCGATCGGGGCGTCTGTCGGCTGCCGTTTCAATGCGTTTCTCAATTCGTCGCCTGATCGGCACCCGGCGTCAGCATCAGCCGGACCCGGCCGCCAGTGCCGCCCCCGCCATCGCAGGAACTCTCGAGGCGCGCCAGACCTGTGTCCATCTGTATGGTCAGCCGGCAACCTTCGGCCACGTTCTGGCCCTGGGTCAAAACCACGTTGCCGCGCATGACGACGATCTCGCTCGCCATATCGAAATCGGCACGATCGGCGGTGGCAACCTGGTCAGCCGACTTCACATAGACCTTCTCGCTGGCTTCCAGTCGCTCGATCTGGTTCGACCCGCCCGGCAGGCCACCGCCCCCTGCGCTCTGGTTGCCGCCGCTGTTATCCTTCTTGTAGGTGACCACCAGCCGGCCTGTCCGCAGTTCGGTCTCCCCCTGCTCCACCTGGACGTTGCCGGTGAAGGTCGCCACCGCCTTCGCGTCGTCGACGACGAGTTCGTTGGATTCGATCGAGATCGGCTGGTCACCATCAACCTGCAGTCCGCCGAAGCTCTTTCCGAGGCCCGGTTCGGTCTGCTGGGCAACCGCTGGCATGCCCATCACGAGGCCGAGGACAAGACCAGCGCCGGCGATCACGACGCGGCTGGGAACATTGCTTCGCATGGGCTACTCGCTGGTTGCTGCTTGTTGTAGGGATTGCGACGATTGTTCGGGACGCAGCAGCATCTTGACCCGTCCACCGAAGGTAATCACCTCGCCGCGATTTGACAGGTTCAGCGAACTGGACTCGATCGTCTGGTCTGGAGTTTCGATCCTGACGGGACCGCTGCCGATCAGTGCGCCCGTGGCGATATCGATGTCGGCGGCGGTCAGCCGGATGGTGATCCCGTCCGTCGTGTCGACCCGCACGCCGCCGCCGAGCGCCAGTGTCTCCGCAGCGGAATCGTACTTGCCGGAGGCCGCCTCGATCGTCGCCGACATGTCCTCGTCGAGCGCGATCTTGGCGGTGATCTTCTCGAGATCGACGCCCCCTCCGTTCAGGGCCTGGATCGCCCGTTCGGCGACCAGTTCATATGGTCGGTTCTGGCTGTCGATGCCGGACATCCGCGGATCCTGCATGACGATGCGGCCGTCTTCGATGGACGTGCCAGTGACCGCGAAATCCTCGGGCAGGCTGCGGGCGATCCAGGTCACGGCGATGCCGCCGACGACGATGACCGCGGCCAGCATGGGCAAGCCGATCTTGAGGATGCGCACCAGCCGGGAGTGCCGCCGGGCCCGCGCGAATTCGCGCGACGCCCGCGACGCAGACTGCGTTCGCTCCTGTGTTCCGTCCCGGGTCGTACGCAACTCCGGATGGTCGGCCTCTACCATCGATCTCGTCCTCTGCGTGCCATCGCTCTCCGCCAGCCGATGCAGCGTCCGAGAAGCAGGCCGCGCGTCTTCCACAGCAATACGGGGTTTTTACGTCCAGCCGAAACACGGGGTTAATACTATTTCTGAAATATGAATCGTTCGTGTGCCGATGATCGCCCTGATCATATGGGGTGGGACGGCGGGACAATCGAGGCATGGGCGGCAAACCTGGCGCCCGTCCTGTGCGAAAACCGATTCCATCTTTCCGGACGATGCTGTAACCGTCGCGCCGCAGACGATTGGGCGTCTGCGCGTACGGAGGCTGCCATGTCCGCGATTGCCGAGGATCTGATAGACCGCCGGCGACTGCGCCGAAAACTGAGCTTCTGGCGGGTGGCCGTGATCGTGATCGTGGGCCTTGCTATCGGCGCGGCCGCCTATGCCTTATCGGCAGATCGCATGGCCGCGTCCGGCGACCAGATTGCCCGGGTCTCGATCGAGGGAATGATCCTCGAGGACCAGAAACTGCTCGACCTCCTTGGCCAACTGAAGGACGAGGCGGCCGTCAAGGCGGTGATCCTGCGCATTGATTCGCCCGGCGGGACGACGGTCGGCGGCGAAGCCATCTACGAAGCGGTCCGGGCCATCGCAGCCACCAAGCCCGTTGCAACCGAGGTCGGTACGTTGGCGGCATCGGCTGGCTACATGATCGCCTCCGGCGCCGATCACATCGTCGCCCGGCGGACCTCCATCGTCGGGTCGATCGGCGTCATCTTCCAGTATGTCGATGCTTCCGTCCTGCTCGACACGATCGGCGTCGAGGTCAACGCGATCAAGTCGGCTCCGCTCAAGGCGGAGCCGTCGCCTTTCGCCCCGGCTCCGGAAGCCGCCAAGGAGATGATCAACAGGCTGGTCATGGACACTTACGGTTGGTTTGTCGCGCTGGTCGCCGAGCGTCGCGACATGAGCCTCGCCGAGGCGAGGGCGCTCGCGGATGGCTCGATCTTCAGTGGCCAGCAGGGGCTCGAGAACCGTCTGGTCGACGCATTGGGAGGCGAGACCGAGGTTCGCCGTTGGCTGGAAGAGGATCGCGGGATTGCCAAGGATCTGAAGATCGTCGACCGCAAACCGAAGGATGACGGCTTCGACCTGTCCGTGTTCGCCGGAGCGCGGGCGGCGATCTACACTGTCCTCGGCCTCGATCCCCGCTCGGGATCGCTGACCGACGCGGTGCTTCGCAAGGCCGGTCATCTTGACGGTCTGGTGTCGCTCTGGCAGCCTTTGGGCGGTGCGTCCCCACTGCGTTAAGTGGCGGAAACAACTGGATTGTCACGCGGCGTTCACCGCTCCGAAGGCGGGGTGAACGGTTGCGGGCATGTCGTTATGGGCTCAGGGGGAGCAGTCGCTTGATCAAGTCGGAACTCGTGCAGGCCATCGCCACGCGCAATCCACATCTTTACCAGCGCGACGTGGAAACGATCGTCAACGCGATCTTCGACGAGATCACGGGCGCGCTCTGTGACTCCAACCGGGTCGAGCTGCGCGGCTTCGGCGCCTTCTCGGTCAAGCATCGTCCGCCGCGCTCCGGCCGCAACCCGCGCACCGGCGAGGCAGTCGCCGTCGAGGAAAAATGGGTGCCGTTCTTCAAGGCCGGCAAGGAACTGCGCGAGCGCCTCAACGCCGACTGATACGGTGTTCGCTCGGGCGGAACCTCGTGGGGGCGAGGGCGATCCGCCGGGCCGATACCGTGCGGGTCAGACCGGACGATCCGTGTCTCGGGTCCGCGACTGACAAGGCGAGGCCATGTCGGCATGGGCCGAGCCTTCCCGGTGATTGACGCGGACCGGCGGTGGCCCATCTTCAGTCACTGGCAATGGCCTGCGTCGGACGGAACATCGATTCCGTTCGACCCGGGCGCACGACAAAACAGCATCTGGGGCGACGTCTGATGATCTCGAAAATCCTGTCCTTCATCATTCTCGTGCCGATCGCGATCGTGCTGATCGTCTTCTGCGTCGCCAATCGACAGGCGGTCCCGGTCTCCCTCGACCCCATCGGCACGCTGCCGCAGCTCGCCTTCTCGGCGCCGCTCTTCATTTTGCTTCTGGGTGCGGTGATCCTCGGCGTGGTGCTCGGCGGCATCGGCACCTGGCTGACCCAGTCCCATTACCGGCGCAAATCCTGGAAACGGAAATACGAGGTCGAGCGGCTGCGCCGCGAGGCGAGCGAGAACGAGGCCAAGCTGCGCCATCTTCAGGAAGAGCGCGCCAGGACCTCCGGCACGTCGACCTCGCTGGTCACCTCCCGCGCCGCCTGATCGGGCGGCGATCGTCGGCGCATGCGAGGCCGATCGATGTCAGCCTCGCATCATTCCGTGCGAATACGGGCCTGATCGCCCTCAGACGGCCTCGGTCGTGCCTTCCGCGGAACTGGCTCCACCTGACACCTTCTCGGCGAAGCAGTCGAAGAACTGCCCGGCCAGCTTCTTGGCGGTGGAATCGATCAGCCGGCCGCCGAGCTGGGCGATCTTGCCGCCCACCTGCGCCTTGACGTCGTAGGTGAGGATCGTGTCGTCGCCGTCTTCGGCGAGATGCACATCGGCGCCGCCCTTGGCGAAGCCGGCGATCCCGCCCTTGCCTTCGCCGACGATCGAGTAGCTCTGGGGGGCCTCGATGTTCTCCAGCCGGACCTGCCCCTCGAACTTCGCCTTCACCGGGCCGATCTTGGTGACCACCGTCGCGGCCATCTCGTTCTCGCCGGTCATCTCCAGGCTCTGGCAGCCGGGAATGCAGTCGCGCAGGACGTCGGTGTCGTTCAGCGCCGCCCACACCGCTTCGCGCCGGGCCGGGAGCCGGTATTCGCCCTTGAGATCCATCGACAGTTCCTCCCTGGTGGGTGGGGCGTGCGCAGGCCCCGTCAGCTTGATGCCGTCCTTAACGACCACGTTTTGCATCGCTTTGCCAAGATGGGGCGGAACCGCTAAGGAGCGCGTTTACACAAACAGGCAGGGAGGCTCGTCTTGGCGCGAGCACGGCGGATGGGCCGCAAGGCCGCGGCAAAATCGGGCTCCGCGCAGGTCAAGGACACCGGCGCCGGACGGCAGCGCACGCGCGCGCCATCTCCTGCCGGGCAGGCGGTCGAGACGAAGACGCCGCGCGTCGAGCCGCCTGTGGTGGCCCGGCTGGATCTGCCGGCGCCGACCGGCGAACGGCCGGCGGAATCCGGCCCGCTGATCCTGACCGTCGCGGCGACGCCGGACTATGCACTGCTGGATTCCGGGCGCGGCGAGAAACTCGAGCGCTACGGGCCGCTGCTGGTGCGCCGTCCGGAGAACCAGGCGATCTGGGAGCCGCGCGACCCGGCCCGATGGCAGGATGCCGACGCCGAATTTACCGGCGACACCGACGAGGAAGGCACCGGCCGCTGGCGTTTCCCCAAGGTGCCGCTCGGCGAAACATGGCCGCTGACCTATGACGGACTGTCCTATCAGGGCCGTTTCACCTCGTTCCGCCATGTCGGCGTGTTTCCCGAGCAGGCGGCCCACTGGTCCTTCGCCGAGGACGCGATCCGCAAGGCCAACCGCGCGCGCCAGACACCGGTCCGGCTGCTCAACATGTTCGGCTATACCGGCGTCGCCTCGCTGGTGGCGGCCCGGGCCGGGGCCGATGTCACCCATGTCGACGCGTCCAAAAAGGCGATCGGCTGGGCGCGCGAGAACCAGGAGATGGCCGGGCTCGGCGACAAGCCGGTCCGCTGGATCTGCGAGGATGCCGTCCGCTATGCCGAGCGCGAGATCAAGCGCGGCAGCCAGTACGACGCGATCCTGCTCGATCCGCCGAAATTCGGCCGCGGGCCCAAGGGCGAGGTCTGGCAGCTCTTCGAGGATCTGCCGTATCTCCTGTCGCTGACCCGGGCGCTGCTGTCGGACAAGCCGCTCTTCGTGATCCTCACCGCCTATTCGATCCGCGCCTCGTTCTATTCCCTGTCGGCGCTGATGGGGGAGACCATGCGCGGTCTTGGCGGCGACCTTGCGTCCGGCGAACTCGTCATCCGCGAGGACGGCGCCGAGCCGCGGGTCCTGTCCACATCCCTGTTTTCCCGCTGGAGTGCCCCCGATGTCTGACCGCTCGCGCCCGCCCGAGACCGGTGACGGCCGGCACTTTGCCCCGACCCGCGCCCCCGGCCGCGTCAAGGAGGTGTCCAGCGTCTCCAACCCCATCGTCAAGGACATCCGGGCACTGGCCCAGAAGCGCCATCGCGACGAGACCGGTCTGTTCCTCGCCGAAGGGCTGAAGCTCGTCGGCGACGCGCTCGACGCGGGCTGGGAGATCCAGACGCTGGTGATCGCCCGTGCCGCCGCCGGACACGAATTCCTGGAGAAGACAGCCGCGCGGACCGTATCGCTGGGCGGCGACGTCCTGGAAGCCAACGCCAAGGTGCTGGAGGCGATCACCCGCCGCGACAATCCGCAGAACGCCGTCGGCGTGTTCCGCCGCCGGCTGACGCCGCTGGCCAAGCTCGACGTGTCGGGCCGCAATGTCATCGTCGCGCTCGACCGCGTCCGCGATCCGGGCAATCTCGGCACGGTCCTCAGAACCGCCGATGCCGCGGGTGCGTCGGGCGTCGTCCTGATCGGTGAAACCGTCGATCCGTTCTCGCTGGAAACGGTACGGGCGACCATGGGGTCGATCTTCGCCGTGCCGCTGGCCAAGGCGAGCGAGGCCGAGTTCCTGGAATGGCGGAAGGGCTTTTCCGGCCTCGTCGCCGGCACCCACATGGAGGGGGCCGTCGACTATCGCAAACCCGAATACGGCGCCCAGCCGACGATCCTGCTGATGGGCAACGAGCAGGCCGGCCTGACGCTATCGCTCGCGCGGAGCTGCGACGTGCTGGTGCGCATTCCCCAGTCCGGGCGCGCCGACAGCCTCAATCTGGCGGTCGCGACGGGCGTGATGCTGTTCGAGGCGCGGCGTGGAGCGCTGACCCTGTGAGCCGCAACCTCGTTCTGTTCAACATCCTGATCGTCGTGCTGGCCGTCATGGCGGACCAGATGATCAAGGCGCTCGTGGTCGCCAATATGGCGCTCGGCGAGGCCATCGAACTGCTGCCTTTCCTGGCGATCTACCACGCCCGCAATGACGGCATCGCCTTCTCGATGTTCTCCGGGGTGGGCGATGTCGGTCTCGCCGCGCTGGCCGGCGTGGTTCTGGTCGTGGTGATGATCCTCTGGATCAAGACCCCGGCGGATCGGCGGCTGACCCATTTCGGCCTCGCCATCATCGTCGGCGGCGCGATCGGCAATCTCATCGACCGCGTTCTGCTTGGCTATGTGGTCGACTACGTCTATTTCCACACGCCGGTCTGGGCCTTCGCCATCTTCAACCTGGCCGATGCCTGCATCACCGTCGGCGCGATGGTCATCCTCTTCGACGAGTTCGTGCTGCAGCCGCGCCGCGATCGCGCGAAGGCCGGGCCGGATGGCGCCGCCGATTGACAACCCCGACGTGCGCCCTTTGTCAGATAAGGCAGGGCGAGCGATCACAGGGAACGGAAAGAGCGCAGGATGAGCGAGACATTCCGGGCGATCTGCGTATCGCGGGACGAGGCAAAGAAGCAGTCGGTCGATATCGTCGAGATGTCGATGGACGAGCTGATGGACGGCGACGTGGACGTCGCGGTTGAGGCGACCACCGTCAATTACAAGGACGGCCTGGCGATCACCGGCCGGGGCCCGGTGGTTCGCCGCTGGCCCCTGATCCCCGGGATCGACCTCGCCGGGACCGTGTTGCGCTCCACCCATGCCGACTGGAAGGAGGGCGACAAGGTCGTCCTCAATGGCTGGGGTGTCGGCGAAACCCATCACGGCGCCTTTGCCGGGCGGGCAAGGCTGAACGGCGACTGGCTGGTGCCGCTGCCGGAGAGCTTCTCGGCCAAGGACGCCATGGCGATCGGCACCGCCGGCTACACCGCCATGCTGTCGGTGATGGCGCTGGAGGATGCGGGCTTGCGCCCCGAGGCCGGGCCGGTGGTCGTCACCGGTGCCTCCGGTGGTGTCGGCTCGGTCGCCGTCGCGCTGCTGTCGAAGCTCGGCTGGACCGTCATCGCCTCGACCGGTCGCCCCGCGGAAGCCGGCTGGTTGCGTGATCTGGGGGCAAGCGAGATCATCGACCGCGCCGAACTGTCGGAGCCGGGCAAGCCGCTTGCCAAGGAGCGCTGGGCCGGCGGCGTCGATGCGGTCGGCAGCCACACACTCGCCAACGTCCTGGCGGCGACCCGTTACGGCGGTGTCGTCACCTGTTGCGGCCTCGCCCAGGGTTTGGATCTGCCGGCGTCGGTCGCCCCCTTCATCCTGCGCGGGATATCACTGCTCGGCATCGATTCCGTCATGGCGCCGAAACCGCGGAGATTGCAGGCCTGGAAGCGGCTGGCCGAGGATCTCGATCCGGCCAAGCTGCGAGCGATCGCGACCGACATCGACTTTGATGGTATCTTGGATGCCGCCGGGAAGATCATCGACGGCCAGATCCGCGGGCGTGTCGTGGTCGACATGAGTTGATAAGGGGCCGCGGCGACGCCAACTTCACGGATTGCCGCGCCGTTGGACGGTCCGACCGCAGAGTCGGCGGGTGGCCGGAACCCGCGCGGTTTGGTCCGGGAGGGTGCCTTCGGGTGTCTGCTCAAGGCGCGAAGAGGTGACGGGCGAGGGCGCCGGTCATCAAAACGTCGCCGAAGCTTTGTACCGCGTGGATGGCATGGGGATCGAGGGAGAGTTGCGATGACCGTGGACGGGACCCGAGATGTATCCGCCGTGACCCCGCGTCCTGCGGCGTTCGATTTCGGCAATGTCGCCCTGCGGTTCGTACCCGCCAAGATGCGCCGGGTTCCGATCAGCTTCGACCCCGCGACCCCGATCCTCGGCCGCATCGGCGAGCTCGAGGTTCGCCTTGCGCGCAGATCGGCCGAGGTCAAGGCGGCCCAGCAGCTTCGCTATCGCGTCTTCTACGAGGAGATGAGCGCCCAGCCGTCGAAATTCCAGAAGATGACGCGGCGCGACAGCGACGGCTTCGATCGCTATTGCGACCATCTCCTGGTGATCGATCACAAGCGCGGCGGTTCGACGACCAACCGGATCGTCGGTACCTACCGCCTGATGCGGGCGGAGATGGCGGAACTGGCTGGTGGATTCTACACAGCGCAGGAATTCGACATCGCGCCGATGATCGCCCGCCACTCCGGCAAGCGCTTTCTCGAACTCGGACGCTCCTGCGTCCTCAAGGATTATCGCGGCAAGCGCACGGTCGAACTGCTCTGGCAGGGGATTTGGAGCTATGTCCTCGCCCACGACATCGACGTGTTGTTCGGCTGCGCCTCGCTGGCCGGCACTGACATCGAGGCGCTGGCGCTGCCGCTGGCGTTCCTGAAGCAGAATGCCCCGGCCCCGGCCGAATGGGCCGTGCGCGCCCATGCCCATCGCGGAACGTTCTTTCCGGACATGGGCGAGATCGCCGACATGCGATCGGCGCTGGCGCAGATGCCGCCGCTCCTGAAGGGCTATCTCCGCCTCGGCGGCTATATCGGGGAAGGGGCAGTGGTCGACCACCAGTTCGGCACCACCGACGTTCTCGTCGTGTTGCCGCGCGAACGGATCAATCCGCGTTATATCGGCCATTACGGCGCCGATGCGGGCCGCTTCGCCGCCTGAACCACGACCCCGGTCCGCCGTGTCTGGCCGCCGCGCTTCGGCGGCGGGTCGCTGCTACTCGCCGATCCGCACGATGCTGCGCGTCTTCAGATCGACGATGACCGGCTGGCCGGCATAGTAGAAATAGGCAAAGCTCGTATTGCCATTGGCCTGCTGCAGATTGACGCTGGCCGGCACCGAATCGCCGAGCGCCGGGGGGCGCTGCATCTGGGCATTGTCCGACGGATGCGACAGCGCGTATTGCAGCACATTGACCTTTTCGTCATTGCCTTGCGCCGCCGCGGCCAATGTCATCGCCAGAACGGCTGCGACGGCAATGTTCGTGATCTTCGGCATGGCTGACTTCCTCGGGCGATGGCCCGCCGGGTTTCGCCCGGCGAGATGGCAGTTTGTCATGGATTGTGCCGGACCGGAACCGGTCGGCCGTTCCGGAGCTGCCGATAGCGATATTCGTTCGGCTTGCAAGACGGCCTAGCATGGCTTCGATGAACGCCGGCTGACAATCCGCAAATGGCCCGAACCGGTCGGCAGTACAATGCACCGACGGGTGAACGCATTGGTGCCGGGAGCGCATCCGATCCGCCCCCGGCCCGTCGCATCGATCAGCCGATGGCGTCGTAAGCCGCGATGGCCGCCATGTTGACAATGTCGGAATCGCGGGCACCGAGCGAGACGATCTGCACCGGCCGCTCGAGCCCGACCAGCAGCGGTCCGATCACCTTGGAGCCGCCGAGCTCCTGCAGCATCTTGGTTGCAATCGAGGCCGAGTGGAAGGCCGGCATGACCAGGACGTTGGCCGGGCCGGACAGGCGACAGAACGGGTACTGTTCCATGATCTCGGCATTCAGCGCCACGTCGGCGTTCATTTCGCCGTCATACTCGAAATCGACATTGCGGGTGTCGAGAATGCGCACCGCGTCCTGCACCTTCTGCGCCCGGTCCCCCGGAGGATTGCCGAAGGTCGAATAGGCCAGCATCGCCACCCGCGGCTCGTAGCCCATCTTGCGGGCCATGGCGGCGGCCTCCACGGCGATGTCGGCGAGTTCCTCTGCGTTCGGCATATCGTGCACCGCCGTGTCGGCGACCAGCACGGTGCGCCCGCGGCACAGGGCGATGGAGACGCCGATCATGCAATGGCCCGGCTCGACGTCGAGGACGCGGGTCACGTCCGCGAGTACCGTCTGGTAGTTGCGCGTCACGCCCGAGACCATCGCGTCGGCATCGCCGGTGGCGACCATGGCGCTGGCGAAATGATTGCGGTCGTTGCGCATCATCCGCACGCAGTCGCGATGCAGATAGCCCTTGCGCTGCAGCCGGCTGTAGAGAAGGTCGGTATAGGCCTCCACCCGGTTGGACAGCCGCGCATTGATGATCTCCAGCCCCGGCCGTTCGAGGTCGATGCCGGCCTCGCGGGCGGTCTCGCGCATCTCGGCCTCGCGACCGAGCAGGATGGCGGTGCCCAGATTCTGGTTCACATAGGCGAGGGCAGCCCGCATCACCTGCGGCTCCTCGCCCTCGGCGAAGACGACGCGCTTGGGATCCCGGCGCACGCCGTCATAGATGCGCTGCAGGGTCGAGACGATCGGGTCGCGGCGCGAGCGCAGCTCCTTGTCATAGGCCTCGAAATCGCCGATCGCGCGGCGGGCGACGCCGGTGTCCATGGCGGCCTTTGCCACGGCCTGCGGAATCGCCGAGATCAGTCGTGGATCGAACGGCACCGGGATGATGTAGCGCGGCCCGAATTGCGGGCGCTGGCCGCGATAGGCCGCCACCACGTCGTCCGGCACGTCCTCGCGGGCGAGCGCCGCGAGCGCTTCGGCCGCCGCGACCTTCATCTCCTCGTTGATCGTGGTGGCCCGCACGTCCAGAGCGCCGCGGAAGATGTAGGGAAAGCCGAGGACGTTGTTGACCTGGTTGGGATAGTCCGACCGGCCCGTCGCCATGATCGCGTCGGAGCGGATCTCCGCGACCTCCTCCGGGGTGATCTCCGGATCGGGGTTGGCCATGGCGAAGATCACCGGGTTCTTGGCCATCGAGGCGACCATCGCCGGCGTCAGCGCGCCCTTGGCCGACAAGCCGAACACCACGTCGGCCCCGTCCATCGCCTCGGCGAGGGTGCGCAGGTCGGTGTCCACGGCATGTGCCGATTTCCACTGGTTCATGCCGCTTTCGCGGCCGCGATGGATGACGCCTTTGGTGTCGCAGACGATAATGTTGCGGGCGGCAAAGCCCATCGCCTTCAGAAGGTCGACGCAGGCGATCGCCGCCGAGCCGGCGCCGTTCACAACCAGCCGGGTCGAGGTCAGGTCGCGACCGGTCAGGTGCAGCGCGTTGATCAGGCCGGCGGCGGCAATGATCGCGGTACCGTGCTGGTCGTCATGGAACACCGGGATGTCCATGAGCTCGCGCAGCCGCTCCTCGATGACGAAGCAGTCGGGCGCCCGGATGTCCTCAAGATTGATGCCGCCGAAAGACGGCCCCAGCAGCCGCACGCAATTGATGAACTCCTCGACATTCTCCGTGTCGACCTCCAGGTCGATGGAATCGACGTCGGCAAAGCGCTTGAACAGCACGGCCTTGCCTTCCATCACCGG